>ULTC01070420.1_pt1 | contig 9946 bp, 7 predicted proteins | sample 1957091 | NCBI WGS metagenome assembly ULTC01 (sample SAMEA4835720, study PRJEB28245) | human gut metagenome | biome: gut microbiome; material: fecal sample | place: Denmark | collected 2008 | reverse complement strand
GCTCAGTTGGTTAGAGCACCTGCCTTACAAGCAGGGGGTCACAGGTTCGAGTCCTGTAGCTTCCACCATCTGAACACAAAGAAATATAATATGGCCCTATGGTCAAGTGGTCTAAGACATCGCCCTTTCACGGCGGTAACCCGAGTTCGAACCTCGGTAGGGTCACCACGAATAACCTAACTTGAATTTTCAAGTTAGGTTATTTTTTTGTCTTTTTCGAGGTGTTTTGCGCTATTCCACCCTTATCTCAACAATTATCTTGCGCTTTGTAGACCAGCGTCTTGAAATTATTGTTTTTGGTTGTTTTATGCCCTCATAAATTAAAAATCCCCGATCTTCGTCGGGGACGGTGTTTATCGGGGATTTGAATATTATTTGTATTTTATCATCGTACATTATCACTTCTTTGACAAGATACTCAATAAGCATTCGCGGTTCCATTTCGAGCGCGTCCGAATAAAACTCTTTTATCTGCGCTCTTGTCAGTGGCGTTGCCTGTTTGCTTTGTTCTATCAGTATTTCTCCCTCGAGTTTCTCCTGCTGTTCTTCAAGGTCTTGCAATCGTTTTGCGGTTGTTTTCGACACAATTCCGTTTTGTATGGCGTTTGCGATATTTTCAAGTTGTTTGTCTATCTTCGTTTTCTCTTTCAAAAGCGCGTTCACGGTTGAATTGTTCTTTATGCTTTCTTCTTGCGTTTCAAGCAATTTCTTTGTTATAAACTCTATCGCTCCCGAGCGATTCAACTCATATATGATTGCGTTGACGACAATATCTTCTAGGTACTCTTTGCGCACTTGACTTTTCGTGCAACCGTTATGATATTTCTTTTTGCCGGCGCATTTATAATATCTGTTTGTTTCGCCGTTCGATGCCGTTCCCGTTTCCGAATACATCGGCATTCCGCAGTATCCGCATTTCGCTTTGAATTTCAGCAAATACGTCGCTTCGAAACTACGTTTGCCGTATCTGTTCTTTTCAAGCCTTGCTCCGACCTTTTGGAATAACTCGACGGGTATGATTTGCGGATATATATTGTCCACGACTTCATCTCTGCATTTATATGAGCCGGTGTATTTTTCATTGCGCAAAACGTGGTATAACAAATTTCTCGGGAAAGGCTTGCCCTTGTACAACAATCCTTTCTTGTGCAACGTATCTATAATTTCCAATACGAACGCGCCTTTTGAGTATTCCTGAAAAGCATATCTCACAATCTCGGCTGCGCTCTCGTCTATAACGACTTTGCGACCTTCGACTTTATATCCGTACGGCACTCCACCGCCTTGATACAAACCTTTAAGTCTTGTTTCTCTCATGCCCCTTTTCACTTTCTGCGCCAACTCTTCCGAGAAGTATTGATTGAAGCCTTCGAGTATGGTTTCCATCATATGCCCTTCGGGCGTATCCGTAATACGTTCCATTGCGGACAAAAGCGCAACTCCGTTGTCTTGCAACGTCTTTTTATTGATGACAGACTCGACTTTATTGCGTGCGAATCGGTCTAATTTGTAAACGATTACAAACTGAAATTGCTTTTTGCTGCTATCTTTCAGCATTTGTTGGAATGCCGCACGATTGTCGTTCGTACCGGACATCGCTCTGTCTATGTATGTTTCCACTATGAGAATGCCAAGGCTTGCGGCGTATTCCTGACACACTCTCAACTGTCCTTCAATGGACTGTTCCGTTTGATTCTCGCAAGAGTATCTTGCATATATTGCTGCTGTTTTCATATTGTTTTTCTTTCTCCTTCTACGATTGATTTGTCTTTCGACAAGAGAGAGAAAAACGGAAACGATATTGTCTATATCATAGTGGTTTTATTGGTTTGTCAAGGGGGGCTGAAAAGCATACATTTTACCCTTGACAAACCGCAGTTTTCGTTTACGCTCCCGATGCGAAAGACGATAAATGATTTTTGTTTTCATAGTATTCTTATTGATTTTGCGCCGGTTGATGACGCAGTTTAATGTGAACACAGTTTTACACAACGCAAAGTTAATATGACTGTTTTGCATATATCAACTTGCTGTTTTGCAATTATGCTCATTCACAGATTGCTCTTCCAATTGCTGTCGGCGTTTATCCAAAATCCGCATAAGCATTGAAACGTAGAACGACTTTTGTTCGCTCTCGCTTAGCTTGCAGATATCCGGCTCGCCGACGGTTGTTACTTTGAGTTGAACTTGTTTTCTCTTCAATGGCATTACCTCCTTTTTAGTATTTTTTTGCAAGGACGGGAAAAGAAAGTAAAGACGAAGATTTGGCTTTCACGGACTTGTTTGCTACATAGGCTTTACCTCTTTTTCTCGGTCTTGCGGTTTTATTCATAACACAGCTGAGCTGGTGTTGTACACAGACTAAACCGGTCATCTTCCTAGACAATGCCGCCCAATTTCAATACTCAGCCGTACTTTACCAAGACTTGCCCGTACTCAGTCTAGACTTATCCTTACTCGCTACACATTTACGTGTTGTGAACAACACACATCGTAAACGTGAGCGAATGAACAAACAAGAACACTGTTGTGCGTGATTTGGACATTTTTGAAACAATAACTGAACGTGATTTGAACACAATTTTGATAATAAAAATATGATTGCGGAACAATGGCGCAACGCCTATGCAACACAAAAGACCGAAAACGGTAAACGAAATTTTGCAATACAAAAACACCAAGGATTTCCGCAAGAAAAGCGACGGCAACGGCATGACGGATAAGCGAGGATTTCGCCAAGCGGGTTAGCGCGAAACCTCGCTCCGCTCCGTGCCGCCTTTTGCGGAATTGGGTTTGTTTTTATGCAAAGACGTGCCGTAGTCTTGCGCGCGCGTACGCGCGCGCACTTGTATCAAAGACTACGGCACGTCTAATCGCCAAATTGTGAAATTTGATACTGGAAGTAGTTGGCGTTTTGCAAAAATCAATTTATGAAGTGTGTGTCAATATTTGCATTGTACAACTATATAAATTATAAATTTTAAAGAAGCAAGAGTCTATAAATTATGTCGGATTGCGACCGTAACCGTCGTACCCACTCCGAGTTTCGAGGTGAGCGACAAATCGGCGTTATAAAGTGTGCAGATGTGCTTCACTATCGCAAGACCAAGTCCCGTGCCTCCCGTTTCGCGAGAGCGGGATTTGTTGACGCGGTAGAATCTCTCGAATATGCGCTGTTGATGCTTTTCTTCAATGCCTATACCGTCGTCGGCGACTGTGAGCGTGGTATGCGATGCGTCGGACGAAATCGTCACTTTCACGTATCCGCCGCTACGGTTGTACTTCACGCCGTTTTCGACGAGATTCTTGACGAGTTCTATTGCGTGTTCCCTTTCCATTCTGACGATCGCATCGCCGTCGATGGATATTTGCACGTTCTTTTCTTTTGCAATAGGGGCAAGGCTTTCTTTCACGCTTTCGGCGATTCGAGCAAGGCTCACGTCTTCGGGATTGACGTCTTTTTGCGATTCGAGTTCGCTCAAATCGAGCATATCTTTGAGCAACGCGATTATTCTCGACACTTCTGTGTCGATTTTTTCGGAAAGTGCCTTAGTCTCTTGCTCGTTCGTTTGTAAGCCGATTATGTCGTTAAATCCCTTGATTGCGGTGAGCGGCGTTTTGAGTTCGTGCGAAGCGTTGGCGAAAAACTCGCTTCTCGTCTTTTCGCTCGTCTTGATTGCGGTTATATCGCTCAAAACCAAAACTTCCATCTCGTTTTCGAGCGCGCGTGCTGAAACCATATAGAATTTGCCGTCGCTTGCGTACTCGAAATCGCAACTCGTACCGTTTTCGAGACAATCCGAAACGTGTGCGGAAAATCCTTTGTCTGCGGTGAGTACGGTGTGATTTTTGCCGACGACGTCTTTAAGGTCGAACACCGCGCAGGCATTTTTGTTTATGGAAAGGATATCTCCGTCTTTATTCAACACGACGATTCCGTCGGATATGTTGTCGAGAATATAGTCGAGTTTTTGCTTGTCATCGGACTCTCTGAGCATGGAATCGCGCAGTTTTTCGCTTATGTCGTTTATCTCGACGAGAATCGCGTTGATTTCCTTGTCGCTCGACGATGGAATAGAGGGGACATATGAGCCGTTTTTGACCGCTTCGAGATTGGTTTTTACGTCTTTGAGCGGTTTGAGTATACTCATCGACACTGCAACGCTTGCAAAATACGACAATAAAAGCACTCCTATAAGCACGCACACCATAACTACTATGCTCTTTTGGACGTAGCCTTGCACGCTCTCGACGGCGATTGCCGCTCGCACGAAAACGTAGTTGTCGCCGACGTTCACTTTTACGGCGTAATACGCCATATCTTTTTTGAGAGTATCGCTGTATCTCGTGACGACCGCAGGCGTACCTTTGAGCGCGTTTTGAATTTCCTCTCTGTCGAGATGCTGAACGCCGATTGCGTCCGCGCTTTGGCTGTCCTTTATCGCAACGCCGGTTGCGTCAACTATTGTCAAACGAATATGCGAAGGCACGTTTTCGGCTATATTTTCGTTGTAGTTTGCCGCATAAATATTTGCGACGTCGACGATTTCTTTTTTCGCTTCGTCAATGCGTTCGTCACGCGCAACCGACAACCCCGAAAAAAATATTGCCAAAATGGCAACTGTCAAAATTATAACATTGAATAAAACAAGTTTGTTTTTCATTTCAGTACATACCCCACGCCGCGTACGGTTTCGATTTTTGCCTCCGATTCGGCAAGCAATTTTCTCAAATCCGCAATGTGAATGTCCAAAGTCCTTGTTTCGCCGTAGTTGTCGCCCCATACGCTGTCGAGCAGGGTGTTGCGTGAAAGCACGGTTTGCGAGTTTTGAACAAGCAGTTTCAGAAGTTCGTATTGCTTCAAAGTGGTTTTCTTTTCTTTGCCCGCAACAGTTACGGAGTGAGTGGAATCGTCAATAAAAATATCCTTATACGCAATCGCGCTTTTTTGCGACTTGCGAAGTTTTGCGTTGATTCTCGCAACCAGTTCCAGAACGCCGAAAGGCTTTGCGAGATAGTCGTCCGCACCCAAATCGAGTCCGCGCACCTTGTCGATTTCGTCGGATTTTGCCGAAACCATAATTACGGGAATATCGCTCGTTTGCAAGTTGTTTTTCATCGCTTTGAGAATCTCGTATCCGTCAAGGCCGTCGAGCATTATATCCAAAATCGCAAGGTCGCATTTCCTTGCCGACAGCGCGCTCAAAAAGTCCTCGCCGTTTTGAAAACACTCTATATCGAAACCTGCGTTTTTCAGAGCGTAAGAGTAAACTTCGCGAATAGATTGTTCGTCGTCAACCGCATAAATAAGACGTTTATTGTCCATTTTTCACTCCATAAAGTGATTGTTGTGTTCAAATTTCAACTTTGACTGTGGTATCCGGTCACAGCATATTCCGCCCACTCGCCTATGTTTACGGCATGGTCGCCTATGCGTTCGAGATACTTGGCTATCATCATAAAAAGGATTGCCTGTTCGGCGTTTTCGGGATCTTTTTTGATGAGCGTTACAAGGTCGGATTTGACGATTTCAAACAACTCGTCAACCCGATCGTCGCGCTTGTCGAGTCCTCTTGCCGTGTCCAAATCCCTGTTGATGTAACTCGACACGCCGTCCTTGACCATACCGATTGCGAGTTTGGACATAAGTTCGATATGCTCGGGTTCTTTGATAAATTTGTCGTCCTTGAATTGCAAACTTATCTCAGATATATCGGCTGCTTGGTCGGCAATGCGTTCGAGGTCGGTTATCATTTTCAAAGCCGCCGAAACGTCTCGGAAGTCGCTTGCCACGGGGTGTTCCATAAGCAAAATTTTGAGGCAGTCCTGTTCTATTTCTCTTTGCTCGTCGTCGATGTTTTTGTCTTCGTCGATGACTTCTCTTGCAAGGTCTTTGTCAAGATGTTTGAGTGCTTTTATCGACTTTTCGATTGCGATTTGAGTGTCGTGGCACATTGTGACGAGTTTGTTGAACACAAGATTGAGTTCTTGTTCATACTTGTTTCTTATACTCATAGTTTATCTTCAATTCCTCCTTATATCAAGCGATTTGTCAAATATATTTCGGCGCAATCGCCATTATGTTTTCCTCTATCAAACGATTACGTTTGATTTTGTATTAACCGAATCTGCCCGTAATATAGTTTTCGGTGCGCTTATCGCAAGGCGAGGAAAAGATTTGTTCGGTATCTCCGTATTCCACCAGTTCGCCGAGCAGAAAGAATGCGGTTTTATCGGCGATTCTGGTTGCTTGTTGCATATTGTGGGTGACAATAACGATTGTCGTGGATTTTGCAAGTTCGTCGCAAAGTTCCTCGATTTTGCCCGTCGATATTGGGTCGAGCGCGCTTGTGGGTTCGTCCATAAGCAAAATTTTCGGCTTGACCGCAAGAGCGCGGGCGATGCAAAGGCGTTGCTGTTGTCCGCCCGAAAGTCCGAGCGCGGATTTGTCGAGTCGGTCTTTTAACTCGTCCCACATAGACGCGTCTTTAAGGGATTGTTCCACAATCTCGTCGAGTTGTGCCTTTTTGTGAACGCCTATCGTTCTCGGTCCGTACGCCACGTTGTCGTACACGCTCATCGGAAACGGATTTGGTTTTTGAAACACCATACCCACGTTGCGCCGCAGTTCGTTGACGTCGATTTTTCCGTAAATATCCACGTCGCCTACGAGGAATTTACCCTCGATTTTGCATCCGTCCACAAGGTCGTTCATGCGATTGAAGCATTTTAGAAAAGTGGATTTTCCGCACCCCGACGGGCCTATAAACGCCGTGACTTGCCTTTGGGGGATTTCTATATTAACGTTCTTCAACGCTTGAAAATCGCCGTACCACAGGTTTGCGGCATCGACTGAAATATTCTGTCCGAATTCAAGCGTTTTTTGCTGTTTTTTTGCCATTTATTTTACCTCTTATTTTTGAAAACAAGCCTTGATTTACGCTCGTCGTACCGCCGAGTTTTCTCGACAGTTTGCCGCCTATAAGTTCGGCAAGCAAGTTAAGCGCAAGCACTATGACGATAAGAACGACAGTGGTGGCGTATGCCTCGTTCATATACCATCCTTCGCCCGAGAGTTGATAAAGCGCAACCGCAAGCGTTGCGCCGCTGTCCGTCACGCCTTTGGGGATTCCGCCTATTACCGACCCCATCGTATAAAGGAACGGTGCGGACTCGCTTATCACTCTGCCCATCGTCAGAATGACCGCCGAAATTATACCCGGCATTGCCGACGGAAGCACCACTTTGAATATCGTGCGCAGTTTGCCTGCGCCCATCGCAAAACTTCCCTCTCGAAGCATATCGGGCACCGACTTCAAACTCTCTTCCGTCGAACTTACGATCGTTGGCAAAAGCATTATGCTCACCGTACATACGCCTGCGATGATGCTGCTTGTCCCCGTGAACCATTGCTTGAACGTTATCATACCGAAAAGACCGTAAACAATGGACGGAACGCCCGAAAGCACATTTATTGCAGTGCGAATTGTCTTGATGAAGAAGTTGCGCTTTTTGGTGTACTCGTTGAGAAAAATCGCCGTCATTATGCCTATGGGGACGGAAATCAAAAGACTCAAAACCACCGTATAAAGCGTAGTGACGATTGCGGGAAGTATGGTAACTTTGCCGCCGAATTCGTACTTGCCGTAGATGAGTTCGGGATTTTTGACAAGTTCGGGGAAGCCCTTGACAAAGATAAATCCGATAACGAGAACAAGCACCGCAGTTGCGATGACGCCGGCTCCTATTGCAAAAACCTTTGCGATGTCGGCAGAATGAATTTTGTGCATAAATGCGCTGTATCCATACTTTATCTGTTTGAAAAATGCGGTTAAACGATTGTTTTTGCGGTTTTCACACTGTTTAATCTTTTTTGAAGTAACGCTTTTTACAACGCGTTTGGACACGAGATTGAACACGACGTTTACAATGAGAATAAACACCAAAAGCACCGCGCCGGTTGCAATCAACGCGCCTTCTTGCAATTCGCCCGCGTATCCCATTTCGAGAACAATGTTTGCCGTAAGCACGCGGAAAGACGAGAACAATCCGTCGGGATAAGTCACCGAGTTTCCCGCAACCATTACGACAGCCATAGTTTCGCCAAGCGCACGTCCGATACCCAAAACCAAAGAAGCGGTTATGCCCGAACGAGCCGCAGGCGACATAATGTGAAACACCGTTTCGCTGTGCGTCGCGCCCATTGCAAGCGAGCCTTCGTAATAACTTTTCGGCACGGCTTCGAGGCTCGTACGCGACAAAGATACGACGGTCGGAAGAATCATTATGCCGAGTATAAGCGACGTTGCCAGAAGTCCGCTGCCGTTGTTGGGCGCAACGTTTGAAAGAATCGGAAGCAAAAATACGATTCCGAAAAATCCGTATACGACGGACGGTATGCCCGCCAAAAGATTGATAACCGACGAAAGCGGTTTTTTGAGAAATTTCGGACAGTAAAACGCAAGGAAAATCGCCGTGAAATATCCGAGCGTTCCGCCGATTAAAAGTGCGCCGACCGTTGCCGAAAGCGTGCCGACAATCATCGTAAATATGCCGTAACTTCCCGCCGCCGCGCTGCCGTATACGTCGTCTTTGTCGGGCATCCACTTGTCGCCGAAAAGGAAGTCGAAAAAGCCTATCTCTTTGAGCGCGGGAACGCTTTTTGCAATCAGAAACGCGAAAATCGCAACGACGGAGATTGTGCAGACAACCGCCGCCGATGCGAATACGCCCTTTCCTATTTTGTCTTTAAGTTTGTTTGCAGTCATAATTAGCCGAGTTGACTGAATTTGGTGATTTCACCCGTATAGATTTTGTAGAGTTCGGCGAGAGTCAGATCTTCGACGCTCGTGTTGTCCTTGTTGACGATGACCGCAACTGCGTCGAGGCAAATATTGAAGCTGTCGATGCCGTCTTTGTCAACAGCAGCAGACGAGAGTCCGATTACGTTGCCGGTGTTGTCGCTCTCAACCGCTTTGCGTCCTACCGATGAGCCTTCGAGCTGGATATCGAACACATCGCTTGCGTTTACGCCGTAAAGACTCGCATACGCTTTTGCCGCCGCATTGATAAGTTTTTCCATAGACGTCGAGCCGCGCACGACGATTTTGTCGCCTTCAGGAAGGGCGGATTGTTTTTCATAAGTTCCGACTTCGATTGCGTCCTTGCCTGCATTTGCTCTCTTTGCACCGTCAGAAAGGAAGATTGTTCCCACGTCTTCGTTGTCGCAAATGGCTTCAAGGGCGTCGCTCTTGACATATTTCATAAAGTCGGCGACTCTTGCGGAAAGTTCGGTTTTGCTGTTTGTCATAAACACGAACGGACGTTGAATTTTGTATGTTCCGTCAAGTACGGTTTGTTTGCTTGGCGCAACGCCCGCAACCTTGACGACCTTAACGGAATCGTTGACCGAACCGAGTGAAATATAACCGATTGATTGCTTGTCCGATTGCACTGCCGACAGCACTGTGCCGGTTTTGCTTTGCACGTTTGCTTTTGCTGTCGTGCGATACACTGTTTTGCCGTTTTCGTCTTTTTCGTTGAGATAATGCGTGCCGTCCGTGACCACTTTGTCAAATGCTTCTCTGGTGCCGCTGCTCTGCTCTCTTGCGATAACCGTTATGGCTTTGTCCGGGTTAAAACCTGCGTTGCACGCAACAAGAGATACCGCCGTGACCAGAACGAGTGCGATTGCTATTGTGATAATGATTGATTTTTTCATAAGTTGCTCCTTTTCTTAAGTTTGCGAGCAAAGTATATCTTTTTTGAAATCGCGTTGCAGTCCATTTTCGGTAAAGCGAGTGTAAAATGTTTGTAAAGTCGCAAAAAACGATGACATTTGATTTGACAATCCGATTGACGTAAACGATATTATATTTGTTCGATATAAAGAACAAAATAAACGTAATTTTGGTGGATTATGCAAACAAAACGAATTTTGACAATT
>ULTC01055381.1_pt1 | contig 10038 bp, 10 predicted proteins | sample 1957091 | NCBI WGS metagenome assembly ULTC01 (sample SAMEA4835720, study PRJEB28245) | human gut metagenome | biome: gut microbiome; material: fecal sample | place: Denmark | collected 2008 | reverse complement strand
GTCGCAGAGTTGTTTTGCGAAAAGGGTATTTTGGTCAATACTAACGTAAACAAGGATTTATACAGCGGAATACAGCGTATAAAGTCGTTGTTCGAGCAGAGACCGCCAAAAATATTCATTTTCAAAAACTGCGTGAATCTCATCAGAGAACTGAAAGGCTACTGGTGGGGCTCAAACGACAGACCCAAGAAAATAGACGATCACGCTTTGGACGAATTGAGATATTTTGTTATGTCGCAACCCGCGCCCGCAAAGCCGCTCAAACCGCCGAAATCGATTATACAGGCCGACAAAGAAAGACTTATGAGAGATTATAGGAGGGAAAAAATGTGGAAGTCGAATTGATGAAATCCTTGCTTAAACGCGCAAAGGGTTACAGATACAACGAAGTGCAAGAGGAATACTCGGTCAAAGAGGACGGCGAGTTTGTGCTGACGAAAAAGAAAATCGTCAGAAAATATTGTCCGCCCGACGCAAGCGCACTTAAAGCATATATGGATATTGCGGGCGAGCAAAACGCCGCCTCTATGAGCGACGAGGAACTCGAAAACGAAAAGCAAAAACTCATGGATAAAATCAAAGACGAACTGAAAAAAGAAGCGCAAACGAAATAGTTTGCCGATTGGAAACGCATAAAGCGATTTGCAAAATATAAACGGCGCAAAAAGCGTGCGTTCGAATATAAAACGATAAAAACGACTTTTTTCGTCCTTTTTCGTAAAGGCGAGAGGGTCGCTTTTTTATAGCAAAATGAAGGAGATTTTTATGTCTGAAAAAGAAGAAAGAATCGTTGCGGACGTCACCGCCGATTTCAAAAAAAGACAGGAAGCAAGACGCGCGGTGGAACTCAACTGGCGACTCAATATGAATTTCGTCGTCGGCAATCAGTTTGCGCAAATCTCGTCGAAAGGCGACATCGAGGAAAGCGGAAAAGAATATTTCTGGCAAGAAAGAGAAGTGTTCAACCACATCGCGCCTATCCTCGAAACAAGGCTCGCAAAACTCGGCAGAGTCAAGGCAAAAGCGCAGGTGCGCCCCGCAACCGCCGATGACGACGACGTTGCGTCCGCCGCGCTTGCGTCGAAACTTATCGACGCCGTGTGCAAGGAAAACGACTTTTCCTCACAACTCGCACTCGCAAATACGTGGAGCGAGATTACCGGCAGCGCGTTTTTCAAAATCACTTGGGACGCTCAAAAGGGACACTCGCTCGACGCAGAAGGAAAAATCAAAGAGGGCGACGTGACCATCGCGCTTTGTCCGCCTTTCGAGATTTTTCCCGAAGATATCGCAATAACCGACATTGACAAACAATCCTCGATTATCCATGCGAAAGTGCTAACCGAACAGGAAGTAAAGAGTATTTGGGGCAAGGAAGTCAAAGGCGGCGACGTCAACGTGTTTTCTTTCGATAACGCCGACGTCGGCGGCGGTTTGGGTTATACCGCTTCCATTCCGAAAATCGTCAGCGAGAAAAAGGAAAACGCAGTCGTAGTAATAGAAAAGTACGAAAAGCCCACGAGCGAGTGCCCCTGCGGCAGACTCACCATAGTCGCGGGCGATACGCTTATTTTCAGAGGGGATATGCCTTACCTCAACGGCGAGGACGGACAGCGCGGCTATCCGTTTGCGAAAATGACTTGTATCGACAATCTCACAAACTTCTTCGGAACGTCGGTCGTCGAGAGAATCATTCCCGTTCAGCGCGCGTACAACACCGTCAAAAACAGAAAGCACGAGTATATGAATCGTATGGCGGTCGGTGTATTTGCGGTCGAGGACGGCTCGGTGGATACCGACGATTTGCAAGAGGAAGGTTTGCCCCCGGGAAAAGTGGTGGTGTATAGACAGGGAAGCACGCCGCCGAGAGTTATTTCGCCTACGCACGTTCCGAGCGAGTTTTCGCAAGAGGAAGAAAAACTGCTCAACGAATTTGTGATGATAAGCGGCGTAAGCGAGGTTACGACCTACTCGCAAGTGCCGTCCAACGTCGCTTCGGGCACTGCGATTTCGTTGTTGCTCGAACAGGACGACACGCGTATCGCTCTCACCGCCGACAGCCTCAGAGAGTGCATAAAGAGAATAGGTAAGCACGTTTTGCGCCTATACCGTCAATACGCGAAAGTGCCGAGAGTGAAGCGTATCACGGGCGAAAACGGCGAAGTGGAAATCGCCTCGTTCTGCGCCGGTAATATCGACAGCGAGGATATCGTTTTCGATACGGTCAGCGACATCGAAGACACGCTTTCGGCAAGACGCGCTATGGTGTACGACTTGCTCAAACTCGGTCTTTTTGCCGACGAGAACGGAAAACTCTCAACTTCCACAAAATCGAGAATCTTTGAAATACTCGGCTTCGGAAACTGGGAAGACGGAAGAAACAACGACGAAATGCACCGCAAAAAAGCACTCAAAGAAAACTTTGATATGTTCAAAAAAGACGTGCCGTGCGACTTCTACGACGACCACGCGATTCATATCGCCGAACACGTCAGAATGTGCGTGTCCTCGAAGTGTACGCAAAACAAGGCGTTGCGCGACAGAGTGGCTGAACACATCGCAAAACATACCGAACTTTTGGGATTTAAGGATAACGTAAACTTGCTCGAAAGCAAACTCGAAAAGGGGACAGACAATGAACGACAAACAAATTGAAAACGCAATAAAGAAAGGCATCGAAAGCAAAGGCGCAATCGAAGTGGGCGAAGAAATCGCAAACGCGATACTCGGAGATTCGCAAAACAATGACTTTATCGAGCATAATACGCAAGATGAAGTGCCCGTTGCGCAAATAGAAATAAAAACTCAAACAAATAAAACCGCGCAAGGCGTTGCCGAGAGCGCGGATAAACAAGACAAAAAGCAATCTTTCGGCAAATTCAAAAACCCCGAAGAATTGCTCAAAGCGTATCAGGAACTTGAAAAAGAGTTTACCAAAAAATCGCAAAAACTCTCGAAACTCGAAGCACTCGCAGACGGTGAAAGTCAAGTTTTTGACGACGAATCCTTTAAGGTTGCGGCGGATAAGTTTTTTGAAAATACCCCGTCCGCAAAACCGTTTGCAAAGGATATCGCTCTCAAAATCATCGAAAAGCCCGAACTCAAAAAGGACAAAAATTGCCTTTCCGTCGCGCTTATGCAAGTGCTTATCGACAAGTTCAGAACGCCGGAGCAACTTATGCAAGACGGACAATTTTTGAACGACTACGTGCTTTCGTCGAGCAAGGTCAAGGACGCAATCATCGGCGCGTACCTCAAAGATATTCGCGACGGGCAACCGCCTGCGACTCTTTCGGGCGACGGGCTTCAATGCGTAGCACCCTCGAAAAAAATAAGAAGCATAGAAGAAGCGGGAAGAATGTTTTTGAAAAATAACGAATAAAGGAAGACAGAAATTATGGTTACAACCTCACCTGCCGATAAGGCTCTGAAAACTTTTTATCTCGGCGTGCTTGCCGACCAACTTAACGTCGGTGTGAATCCGCTCTTTGCAAAAATCGGTCAAACGTCCGCAGACGTATGGGGCAAGGAAGTCAAAAAACTCGCGCCCTACGGTATCAACGGCGGCGTCGGAAGCGGTGAAGAAAACGACAACCTTCCCCAAAGCGGCGGAAATAACTATGCGCAATTCACCCTCACGCTCAAAAACCTTTTCGGCAAAATCGAACTTTCGGACAAGGCTATTCGCGCTTCCCAAAACAATGCGGGCGCGTTTGTAAACCTTCTCAACGCCGAAATGGAAGGCTTGCTAAAAGCAAGCAAATTCAACTTCGGTCGTATGCTCTACGGCGACGGAAGCGGTCTTTTGGCGACTACCGTTGCAAATACGACGGGCGAGAAAAACAAAATCAAAGTCGATAAAATCAAAGGTCTTATCGAGGGTATGACAGTCGACGTGTACAACGCAAGCGGCGTGAAAGATACCGCGGCTTCCGGCGCGAGAATCATATCTATCGACAGAGTGAACAAAATCGTCACACTCTCTCATCCCGCGTCCACCACGATCGGCGCAGGCTACTCCGTCTACGTTCAAGGCTCGAAGGGCAACGAAATCACCGGTCTCGAAGCAATCTTCGGCGACAGCGAGTATATCTACGGTCTTAAGAGAAGCGATTATTCCTTCCTCAAGCCCTACACCAAGACTATCGCAAAAACAGTCAGCGTGGGCGCGATTCAGGACGCTATCGACGCCGTGGAAGAAACTTCGGGCGGCACTATCGACTTTATCGTCGCTTCTTACAAGATGAGAAAGCAATATGTCGACGCTCTTTGCAAAAACCGCACGAATATCGACTATCTCACTCTCGACGGCGGCTATAAGGCGTTGTCTTATTCGGGCATCCCGTTCGTTGCGGACAGATTCGTCGGCGACAACGATATGTACTTGCTCAACAGCAACGACTTCAAACTTCATCAACTCTGCGACTGGCGTTGGCTCGAAGGCGAGGGCGGTACGGTGCTTCATCAAGTTGCGGGCAAGGCGTGCTACAGCGCAACTCTCGTCAAATACGCCGACTTGCTCTGCGAAAGACCTATGGGTCAGGCAAAACTCACCTTTACGGGCAGCGATACGGATTACTACTACGTCACGTTCGACTCTAACGGCGGCACGGCAGTTCCCACGCAAATGGTCGCAGCGGGCGGAAAAGCGGTCGCTCCTTCCGCACCCTCTAAGACGGGAAAGTCTTTCGACTGCTGGAATCTTAACGGCGTCGAATACAACTTCTCGACCGTCGTCAACAGCGACATTACGCTCGTCGCGGCTTGGATCTGATATGGAACTTCAAAGAATCAGACACGATCTGTTCGGTATCGCGAAAAGACTGAAAAGTATCGACAGAAGATACGAACTGTTCTTTAATCGAAAGAAAAACAGATACGAAATCTACGCTAACGGGGCAATGCAAATGGCATTGCCCTTCGAGCGGCTCGACGCGCGTACTTTGACGTACGCAAGAAAGACTCGCCTCGAAAACCTCGAAAAAATCATTGCGGAAATCGAGGAAGAAAACGCGCGACTCGAAATTCAAAAAACTCGCGAAACGCGCGACAAAATTCTCGCCGCAGAGGAAGGATAATATGAAAATCAAAGACGTTGTCGGCGAGTGCCTCGTCAAAATGGGACGAACCGACTTTTCCAACAACCAAACTCTCGACACGGAACAAACCGAACTCAAAGACAAACTCATTGCCGCCATAAATATCGCATACAGGCACATCGTGAGCGAGTATTTGCCCCTCGTCCAGATTGAAACCGTCAAGGTGACGAACGGAAAAATCGCCGCTTCGTCGCTGTATAAAAAAATCCTGTACCCCATAAAAATCGTGCAAAACGACGAAAAAATAAGTTTCTATTCGGGGGCGGACTGCATATTTTGCGACGCGGCGGGCGAAGTTAAACTCACGTACGCTTATATGCCGTCAAACGATTTGACTTTCGCAAGCGAAATCGACGATATGCGCCTTACAAGAAGCGCACTTGCAGACGGCGCGCTTTCGGAATACTACTTCCAAAACAAGATGTTCGACCTCGCAAAGAGTTTCGATTCCGATTTCAGAAAGCAAATCGGCGCGCTTCGATACAGAGGCAAAAACATTCTCGTCAAGGCGAGGAGGTGGCAAGCGTGAAAGACGTGAGAACGTACAGAAAGAGAATTAAGGTCGGATTCGAGGGGTTGGTAAATTCCGTCGACGAATCGATCGCAGGGTTAGAGTATGCCGTAAACTGCAAAAATTTCGCTTTTGAAAAGGGCGTGATAAACGGCAAAATCGGAATCGATACCGCAGGCGGGCACTTTAATACGGATATTTACTACGATACGCACGCTTATCCGACGTTTGCCGCCGATAAGGGAATAAAAAAGGCGTTTTATTTCCGCCGAAAAGATTCGACCGGTGCGCTCGACGACAGAATCGTGTGCGTGCTGTCCGACGGCACGGTGTGGAATACCAAAATATTTGCGATCGACACATGGCACCAATTTGAAAATTTCACCGTAAATTACGACTCTGACGCGGTGAATTACAACTATAAGAGCGAGGATGTGCTTCTCGTCGCCGACGAACAACTCGGAATGTTTATCGTAAGGGCGGACAGGGTGTCCTACCTCGACAAAGCCCCGAAGTTAACCTCTATCGCCGTGCATAACGAAAGAGTGTTCGGAACGCTGAACGAAAAGAAGAACCAAGTGTGGTTTTCCGACGACTTCGACCCGAACAACTGGACGATTTCTTCCACGGAAGCAGGTTATATAGATTTTTCCGACGACCTCGGCAACGCAATAAAAGTCGTGTCGTTCTTAAACTACCTTTTCGTGTTCCGCGACTACGGAATTATGCGCTTGACCGCATACGGCGACCAAAACGATTTTCTGATGAAAAAGGTGTTTACAGATACGGGACGTATATATAAAAACTCGATTGTGTCGTGCGGCGACAAAATTATGTTTTGCGCAGAGGACGGCGTTTACGCTTTCGACGGGTACGAAGCAGTGAAAGTCGGAAAGGAATTTCCAAAAATAACAGACAAGAAAACCGTGTGCGCGGGATACCTCGACAACAAATACTATCTTGCTTGCAAACTCGCTCAGCCCGGGGATTTGAAGAACGACTCGGTGATAAGATTCGACACCGAAACGAAGGATATTTCCGTGCTTGCCGACGTGCAAGTCGCAGGATTTTGCTGTCTTAAATCCGCAAAGGACGCAACCTTGCTTTGCTACTTCACAGGCGATAACAAGAATAAACTCGGTATGATGAGCGAGAGCGGAAAAGTGTTCGAAACGGTCACGACGAAAATCTACGAAAGCCCCGAAAACACGCTCGGCTCGCCGTACTATAAAACTATAAGAGGCGCGTCCGTGTTTACCAAATATCCGATTACACTCAAAGTGATTCTCGACGGGAAAGAGTACAAATTCAATATAGCGGCAAAGGATACGCAACAATATATCCCCATCGAAAAGTGCGGAATCAGAGTCAAGTTTGAAATCGAGGCGCAGACGGCGCACGCGTACGTTTCGCCTATCTCGGTGGACGTAGACGTGGAAAGGAGGACGTTATGAATTTTAACGAAATAGTTTCTTCCGTAGAGGAACTCACTATAAAAATCGCGGCTCTTGAAAAGACCGTGTCAAATATCAAAACAGCCGCGGATAGTCTCACGTCGAGAGTCGCCGCGCTTGAAAATAACGCAACAGAAGCATAGGAGGCTTGTATGTCATCATTGTGGGACGAAATTAAGGACTTGTTCAAAACGGATAAACAACTCGAACAAGAAAGACAGGAAAAAATAAATTCCGCTCTCGAAAAGGAAGCGGACGTTTCAAAAAAACTCGCCGAACTCGAAAAACAGTATAAGGATTCTTTGCCAAAAGACGAGGAAATCGACTTCGACAAAATGTTCCCGACCGAGTCGGGACTTAAAGAAATCGAGTATACCCCCGAAAGCGACGAGAGTATCGAAAAAAGAGCGCAAAGCGCAATCGACAGCGAAAAGAAAAAATCGCAGACCAAAATCAAGGATATGTACTCGGACGCAGTCGCCGCGCTTGACGAGGATAAAGATTCCGCGCGACAAACGCTCTCGGACAGTTACTCGAACCTCGCAAAACTGTACGACGAACTCAAAGAAAAGGCAAACGACGACTCTATAAAGAGAGGTATGGCAAGAAGCAGCGTCGCAACAAACAGAATCGACGCGCTCGACCAAAGCCACGTTCAGTCCGCCACCGAAGCCGAAAAGGCGTATATAGGCGCGGTCGCAAAAATCGACGAGGAAATCTCAAAACTTCAAAGAGACAAGGACAGCGCGCTCGAACAACTCGACCTCAAATCCGCTTCCGACCTCGAAGAATCCATCGCAAAACTCAAAAGCGAGCGCGACGCACAAGTCAAAGAATACGAAAAATACAACAACGATATTCGCAAAAAGAACGAGAGTTTCCAAGAAGAACGCCAAAAGAAAATCGACGCGTATATTGCCGACGCAAAGGAGAAAAAAGCCGAGGAAGAAAAGCAACAGCAAGAGTACGAAAGCAAGTACGGTTACAGCGGCGAGAAACTCGACAACTACACCGAAAGATACCGCATTGCGTACGATTTTTACAGTGCGCTTTCACCCGATATTGCCGTGGACGCACTCAAAGCGTCGCCGAATATGAAATACTATCTCGGCAACCTCTACGACAAGTTGTTGTCCTCTTTGCAAAGCAAAAAGAACGACCAAAAGTATTACTTCTAAAAAAAAGCGAGAGCAAATTTTGCTCTCGTTTTTTTGTTGCCTTTCTTACTTTTTTTATTGATATTCCTTTCTTACTTTTTCGAATCGAAATTTACTTTGTCGATAAGGTCGGCGTATGCTTTGACGTAAATTTCGAAAATCGCTTTCATCGCTTCGAGGGTGAGTCGCTCGTTGGGTTGGTGAATTATCATCTCGCCGTAACCTTTCATTTCCGGACCGAACGCAACGCAGTTGTCGAACTCTCTGGCATACGTTCCGCCGGGGGTGCATACGGGCTTGGATTCGACGTCGCCCGTCACTTTGCGATAGGCGTTGTAAAGCACTTGTATCATATCCGAATCGGGGTCGATTTTGAAACCTTCTGATTCGCTCAAAAGAACGGCTTTTGCACAAACTTCGTTTTTAAGCGTCGATTTTATGCCGTTAAACATCGTTTTTGTGTCGGTTGAGAATGGAAGGCGCGAATTGATTTTGATTGAGAATTTGCCGTTTTCATAGTGGCAAAGTCCGACGTTGACGGCGATTTTGCCGTACTCGTCTTCGGCAAAACAACCGAGTTTTTCACCGTGTACGCAAGTTGAAATATAAGTGTTGTATATGCGAACGAAGTCGTTGTCGATAGTGCCGTCGAGCGCGGCTACGGCATACGATATTGCATTTACGCCGAGTTGAGGTACAGAGCCGTGCGCCGCTTTGCCGTGTACGGTGAAACGTATCTCGTCGCCGCCTATGGAACACTCGTGTTCGATGTCGTTTCTGTTCAACGCGTCGCTTATTTTTTGCGCCACTGCCGAAGGATTTTCACCGTTTGCGTTTACCGTAAGCGTGCAAATATCGGGCACTGCGTTTATCACGATTCCGCCGTCAAGCGATACGAGTTTCGCGCCTTTGCCGTCCGTCGATTCACCCTTTATTTCTACGCTGTTTATGGTCTTTTCCGCAAATATCACGGGGAACTCTGAATCGGGGGATACGCCGTAGGAAATGGGTTCTTCCACTTCGAGATAATGTTTCATACAAAGCGAGCCTGTTTCTTCGTTGCATCCGAATATCACGCGCACGCGCTTGTTGAATTTGAATCCGTCGTCCATCAACGCTTTAATCGCGTAGAGGGATATAATTGAAGGCCCTTTGTCGTCTATCGTGCCTCTGCCCCAAATCGCGCCTTCTTCGAGCGCGCCCGAATAGGGCGGATACTTCCAACCGTCGCCTTCGGGTACGACGTCGAGATGTCCGACTATGCCGACGAGTTCCTTGCCTTCGCCGATTTCCGCATATCCGCAATATCCGTCGAGATTCACCGTGCGGAATCCGAGTTGATCGGCAACGGAAAGAACGTAGGCAAGACAATCCTTGTTGCCTTGTCCGAACGGCCCGCCGAGTACGGGTGCGTCAAGCACGGTCTTTATGCGAACGGCGTTTTGAATGGTCTGTATCATTTGAGGATAATATTTTTCAAGATTCATATTTGCCTCCGAAATTTTATGTGCAAATTATACCACTTGCGACTCACGCGCGCAAGAGTAGAATGATTAATATAATAAAGTGAGGTAATATTTTTTAGTAATGCACGTCTTGGCGACGTGCTTCCGTTGCGCTCCGATTGTGCTCAACGCAAACACACTTCGTGTAACGTTTCATTTATTTTGCCGCACGATTTATGCAAACTATCCGTGAGGAATAGTAATGCACGTCTTGACGACGTGCTTCCGTTGCACTCCGATTGTGCTCAACGCAAACACACTTCGTGTAACATTTCATTTTATAAAGCGCACAAGTCTATGCAAGCATATCCG
>ULTC01043139.1_pt1 | contig 10093 bp, 8 predicted proteins | sample 1957091 | NCBI WGS metagenome assembly ULTC01 (sample SAMEA4835720, study PRJEB28245) | human gut metagenome | biome: gut microbiome; material: fecal sample | place: Denmark | collected 2008 | reverse complement strand
GGCGACTCCAGGGATAGTGCAACAGAAAATTACCGCCATTATTATGGTAAGGATGGAAAGGTGAGGTAAGAGCTCACCGGAGGGCAGGAAACTGCTCTGCCGTGTAAACCCTATTTGAAGCAACACCGTGGTAGGACATTATGCGCTTGCTCGGCGTGTCCTTAGGAGGTGGCATCGAGCAGATTCGGTAACGGTCTGCCAAGATAGATGGCTGTTCACGACAAAACCCGGCTTACAGACACAGTCGCATATTAAGGCACCTTTTATGGGTGCTTTAATATTATTGTCGAATCTTGGTAATTTGTATAAAAATTATGTGCTTTTGCAACCTGCTGTTTTAAAGCGTTGCATTTGCGTTGCTCTTTACCGTACTTTATGCCTGAAACCTATTGAAATTGATTTAATTTATTAGTTTCAGTCGACTGATTCGACACATAGTAGAGTTTTGAAATTAATTTGAAAGGTGTGTAAAAATTTGAAAACAAAATCAAAAATACTCAGCGCAATATTGAGCGTGAGCATCCTGTCGGCAAGTCTATCTGCCTTTGTATCCGGTTCACTCGGTGTTCAGGCGGCAGAAAGCTCGCCAACCGTATCGGCTAATAAGTACAGACTCAAAGATAATATTCAGGACGGTGTAATTTTACATTGTTTTGACTGGACTTATAACGATATTAAGGCTGAATTGCCTAAAATTGCAAAAGCCGGATTTACAAGTATACAGACTTCTCCGGCACAGCCAAACGGAACAGGTACTTGGTATTGGTTATATCAGCCAATTTCATTCAGTATCGGAACAAATGGTGTCGGCACAAAGGCTGAACTTCAGTCGCTTTGTGATGAAGCGGAAAAGTACGGAATCAAGATTATTGTCGATGTTGTCGCTAACCATTTGAGAGGCGATCACAACAACATAGATGACGATTTAAAGCCATCCGAGTATTGGCATACCTTCGGCGGAGGTATTGACTGGAAAAACCGTTGGCAGGTAACACACGGCTCGATTGGTATGCCGGACATTGCAACCGAAAATCCATATGTTCAGCAAAAAGTCTGCAACTATGTTCAGGAACTCAAGTCGGTAGGTGTTGACGGACTTCGTTGGGACGCTGCAAAACACATTGGCGTTCCGAGCGAGGGCGACGATTTCTGGAAATCGGTAACACAGTACGGTCTTTATAACTACGGTGAAATTCTCGGTGGTCCCGATGACCGTTCGACAGGCAATGAAGACATTATGAAAGAGTATACCGATTATATTTCTGTCACAGACAGTAATTACGGCAAAGAACTCCGTGATTCGTTTAATTCGGGCAAAGCTCCTAATTCAAGTGGAAACTGGAGTGAAAAAGGCATTTCAAACGATAAGCTTCTTTATTGGGGTGAAAGCCATGATACATGGTCAAACAACAAAGACTGGGGCTTTTCAAATGAAATGAGTCAGAATGTTATTGACCGTGCCTATGCGGTTGCTGCAAGCCGTAATAAAGTTACTGCTCTTTATTTTTCCCGTCCTTCTTCAACAAACAAAGAAAGTATCAAAATGGGAGAAAAAGGCTCAACTCATTTCACCAGCAGTGAGGTTGCTCAAATCAATAAGTTCCATAATGCAATGGACGGCAAAGCCGATTACTACACTGTATCAGACGGTTGTTCTGTAATTACCCGTAAAGACGGCGGTGCTGTTATTGTAAAAGGTAGCGGAAGCGGCGAAGTATCGGTAGAAAACGGCGGCGGTTACGCAAAACCGGGCACATACACAGACGCTGTTTCAGGCAACACATTTACAATTACATCAAGCACAATTTCAGGTACAATAGGTTCATCAGGTATAGCTGTTGTCTATGAAGCAGAACCCGAAGAACCTTCAGCGTCGGTAACTCCGGGTTCAACAAACTATAATACAGATGAGCTCACACTTACACTCAATTTCAAGGACGCAAAAAATGCTCAGTATTCAATAGATAACGGTGAATTTGTAAACTATACAAACGGTCAGCAGATTACAATCGGCACAAACCTTCCATACGATACAGTAACCACAGTAACAGTAAAGGCAAGTGACGGCAAGACAACATCCGATCCGGAAACATATACATATACAAAAATAGACCCGAATGCCGTAAAGGTTGTTGCTTATGATAACTCATCAACAAAGTGGTCAAAGGTCAATGCATATTTCTGGAGTGATGACAATAAAGAAATGACATCATGGCCGGGCAAGAAAATGACCGACAAGGGTAATGATATTTTTGATATTGAAGTGCCTGATGGTGCAGAATATGTAATTTTCAACGATGGCAACAGTCAGACTGATGACCTCAGGATTGCGGACGGTAATAAAATTTACAGCAACGGTTCTTGGCAGAACTATTCGACTGTAAAACCTACTCAGCCGACAACAGCTCCAACCACAACTGTTCAGCCAACAACCGCAACACAGCCTGTTACAACACAGCCTGCTACAACTCAGCCTGTTACGACTCAGCCTGCCACGACTCAGCCGGTAACTGAACCTTCAAACAGGATTCTTATCGGTGATGTTGATTTAAACGGAACAATTACAATCAGCGATTCAACAGAAGCACAAAGATATATTTCTCACATATCGACTTTAAGTGATGATGCTCTCATTGCGGCTGATGTAAACAAAGATTCTGTTATTTCGGTTAAAGATGCAACTTCAATTCAGGCTTATGTTGTTAAACTTACTGTTGAAGACTCATACTGCGGTACTTACACAGGCAATATTGAACCTACTCAGCCTGCAACAACCGTGACAGAGCCAACGACCGAACCGACTTCAATTCAGACAAAGAATTATGTTTATTTCAATAATACAGATAACTGGTCAACAGTGAATATTTATGTATGGAGTTCAACAAATTCTAATTATATGAGCTGGCCGGGTGAGGCTATGGAAAGTATTGGCAACAATACATACAGATTTGAACTTTCTGACGGCGTAGATTACGCTATATTCAATGACGGTTCAACACAGACAGGTGATTTAAAAATCCCCGATGTGAATATGATTTACTCAAACGGACAGTGGAGTAAATACTCTGAGTAAAATTTAATAAGATTATATAAGAGCCGCCCCATTGATTAAGTGCTTTTTGCCTTTTTGATTTTTCATTATATTGGGGCGGCATTATTTCTTGGTGAAATCACAATACAAAATAAACCGGCAGTAAACAATCCGATTAGTTTCTGCCGGTTTATTTATCTATTCGATTTTTCTATAATTTTTTCGGCACATTTAATGCCGTCAACTGCTGCGGAGATAATTCCGCCTGCATAGCCTGCGCCCTCGCCGCACGGATACAGTCCCTCAATAAGTACACTTTCGAGTGTGTCTGTTTTTCTCATTATTCTGACTGGGGAAGAGCTTCTGCTCTCAACGCCCGTCAAAACAGCGTCGCCGTCATCAAAGCCGTGCAACATTCTGCCCATTTTTACAATGCCCTGAGCCATTGAAGTGCTGATATATTCGGGAAAAATTTCATTTAGATTTGAAAATTCATAATTCGGACCGATACTCGGCTTTACATCACCGAGATGTGTGGATTTTCTGTTATTAAGAAAATCGTCAACTCTTTGTATGGGCGCATTATAATTTTCACCGCCGGCAACAAATGCTTTTGATTCAAGCTTTCTCTGCAAATACATTCCTGCAAGCGGATGGTCGGATTCATAATCATCAGGGTTTATTCCTACAAGCAACGCTGAATTTGAATTATCGGCATTTCGTGCAAATTCACTCATACCATTGGTGCAAAGTCTGTTTTCTTCGCTTGACGCATTGACAACCCTGCCACCGGGACACATACAAAATGTATACACACCCCGTCCGTTATCAAGGTGTGTACTCAGCTTATAATTTGCCGAGCCGAGTTTTTTATTGCCCGCAAACCTGCCGTATTGTGCCTTATCAACTTTTTGACGAAGATGTTCAATTCTTGCTCCAATCGAGAAAGGTTTTGCCTCAATCGGCAACTTTAAATCATAAAGCATCTCAAAAGTATCCCTTGCACTGTGACCGATTGCAAGAATAACATTGTCTGTTTCTATAATTTCATTGCCGTTTTCGGTTTCAACAGTTATAGCTTTAAGCTTGTTATCACTAAAAGCCATTGAAACAAGCTTCGTTTCAAACATAACCCTTCCGCCGAGTTCAATAATCTCGTTGCGGATATTTTTAATTGTGCCTTTTAGCATATCCGTTCCGATATGCGGCTTTGCGTTATAGAGAATTTCATCAGGTGCGCCGTGGCTCACAAATTCTTCAAGCACCTTGCGTTGTCTTATATCTTTTGTACCTGAATTCAGTTTGCCGTCAGAAAATGTTCCCGCACCGCCTTCACCAAACTGAACATTTGAAGTTATGTCAAGCTTACCGCTTGTCCAGAACCTGTTCACATCGGCAGTTCGCCTGTCAACATCACGACCTCTTTCAATAAGAATAGGATTTGCACCGCTTCTTGCCAGAATAAGTGCCGCAAACAATCCTGCCGGACCAGCCCCGACAATAACAGGGAAGGGAGCATTGCCAAATTTCATCTGATTATATTCGTACTTTCTTGCAATTTGAGCGTTACCGCACTTTTTGCAGACTTTATCCTCGTTGATATTAAGTTCAGCGTCAACGGTTGTAAGAAAGTAGATATTGTCTTTTTTTCTTGCGTCAACCGACCTGCGAAAAATCTTAACGCTTTTTATGGCTTTTTCTTCAATTCTCAGTTGTTTAGCCACTGCCTTGCGAACCGATTTATCATCGTAGTCAAGGCTTAAATGTATATTGCTTACTCTGATCATAAATTTTCTCCTGCAATAATTCCGCCGGCAAATGCAAAATGAAGATTAAATCCTCCGCATTCACCGCAAAGGTCAATCGCCTCACCGCATACAAAAAGATTTTTTACAATTTTACTCATCATAGTTTTTTCGTCAATCTCTTTGCCCAAAACACCGCCCAAAGCACATTGTGCGTGTGAAAAATCTTCTTTTCCGCTTACTGTAAATGACATTGATTTTATTGTTTTGCAAATTCCTGATACTTCGTCTTTTGAAAGCTTGGAACAAATCTTTGACAAATCAACACGGCTGATTTTAAGAATAGCCTGTCCGATTCTCTTCTGAAAAATTCCTGTCAAAAGCTGTTCACACGGCAAATCAGAAAACAATGATATATGTTGCCTGATTATTTTAATCAGCTTATTTTCCGAATAATCGGGCAATAAATCAAGCACTATTTTGTCGTTTTGTTTAGCAAACAATGAAAGATTGAACACGCAAATTCCCGACAGCGAATTCTCGGTAAATTGAATTTCGCCTGTTTCTTCCTTAATTAATCGACCATGTTCACCGTATAACTGTGCCTTGCCTGTAACTCTCAGACCTTTTAATGTTTTCAGAACATCGCTTTTAACCTTAACAGGGCATAAAGCAGGGGAAAACGAAACAACCTTGTGACCGAAATTTTTAAGATAATCAATTGCACTTGCATTTCCGCCAAGCTTAGGAGCGGCTTTTGAACCGTTTGCAATAACAAGCTTGTTACATATGAAATCGTACTTTTTCTCGCTGTCATCAGATGAAATTTTAAAACCGTTTGAAACTTTTTTTATAGAATTGACATTCTGTTCCGTGAAAACATCTATTCCGAGTGTTTCAACCTGCAAGCGCAGAACATCCAGAACAGATGCGGCATGTTTGCTTATCGGGTAATATCTGCCCTCGTTATCGTGAAAGCTTAAAAGACCTAACTCTTTAAAAATATTCGCCATTTTATCACCGCTGAATCTTTCAAAAATTTTCTCGCTTTGCTTTTTGAAAGAACCGACATATTTATCGGTGGATATACAGTGATTTGTCAGGTTGCATCTGCCGTTGCCTGTTGACATCAGCTTTTTGCCTAATCTGTCATTTTTTTCGATTATTGCAATTTTTTTCGAATGGTTATGTTTCTTTGCTGTGATTGCACACATAAGTCCCGATGCACCGCCGCCGATTATAATTGCGTCATATATATGTTTCTTTTCCATTTTATAAATTCACCAAAAAATAAGGGCAGCGATGTGCTGCCCAAAATTATTTACGGAGCAAAAATAAAGTTGATTCCGTTTGCTACAAGTACCGAACCGATACCCATTATAATACCTGCGATAACAACACCGCACATAACGGCTATAACGCTTTTCTTAAATCCGAGGTCAAGAATACTTGCCGCAAGTGTTCCTGTCCATGCGCCTGTGCCGGGAAGAGGGATGCCTACGAAAAGCATAAGTGCAACAAACATTCCGTTGCCTGCTTTTGCCTCAAGTTTTCTGCCGCCTTTTTCGCCTTTTTCAAGACAGAAAGAAAAGAATCTGCCGATAAACTTCTTATCAGAACCCCAAACAAGAACCTTTCTTGCAAAGAGGTAGATAATCGGAACAGGGAGCATATTGCCTAAAATGCAGATTACATATGTCCAAAAAAGATTTAAGTCATTTGCAACCGCAACAGGCACAGCACCTCTGATTTCTACTATCGGAATCATTGAAATAAAAAATACTATTAAATACCACATATTTGCTCCTTAGAAATTATATTTTGCCAACACCAAATAAGTATAACAGATTTAAAAGTTTTTTTCAATATTTGAGCAAGATAAAATCTTCCATAATAAAGCCTTAAAATTTGATTTATTTATACATTATGATAAATAATTATTCTAAAGTTGACATTGACGGGATAATCAGTAAAATATATTTTGGAGTGATTTGATGAAAACGAATTCCTGTTCAATGCGATTCAGAATAATTATGTTTGTTTTGACCGCGTCAGTGATTGCATTTGCGTTTATTCATTCTTCAATGCCGTCAGTTGAGTCGGCACAAGAGAGTGAAAGCGTCCTTGATTTTGTCATAGTAATTTTAAAATTATTCGGAATTGAGCCGAATCTTTCGGACCACATAATCAGAAAGCTTGCTCATTTTACGGAATATACCGTTCTGGGAGCATTGCTCTGTTCATGTGCCTATTCATTTGACCGAATCAAGCCAATAAAATTTGTACCCTACACCGTTTCTATCGGACTGTTTACCTGTTTTGTCGATGAAACAATCCAACTTGGGGTTGAGGGAAGATCGGGACAGGTGAGCGATATGTGGATTGACTTTTTCGGTGTGTTGCTTGGTACGGCTGTAATGCTTGTTGCATTTTGGATTTACAGGAAGATACGAAAGATCAACTAAATGTATGCGAATAAGAAAGGAATCAGTATGGGAAATATGGAAAATTCAGTAAAGCCCCATGAAAATAAAATGGGAACTATGCCAATGACAAGGCTCATTCTGACAATGAGTCTGCCCGCAATTTTTTCAATGACAATACAGGCAATGTATAATGTTGTTGACAGTATTTTTATCGGCAACTATGACGCAGACGGACTGACCGCAACTTCGCTTGCGTATCCTCTGCAAATGCTTTTGATTGCGTTTGCAGTCGGTACGGCAGTCGGTGTAAACTCGTTTGTTTCAAGAAAATTAGGTGAGAAAAATTTTGTTCAGGCAAACGACGGAGCAACTCACGGTCTTGTAACCTGTATTTTTAATTATGTAATATTTTTATTGCTCGGACTTTTTGCGGTTCGCCCGTTTATGGCAATGTACACGCAGAATGAGGCTATTCTAAATTACGGAATCCAGTATCTGACGGTTGTACTTTGCTTCTCGTTCTTTTCAATTGTACAGATTATGGTTGAAAAAACGCTTCAGGCAACAGGCAATATGATATTCCCGATGTTATCCCAGCTTTTCGGTGCAATTGTAAATATTATTTTTGACCCGCTCCTGATTTTCGGTATAGGAATTTTCCCTGAAATGGGCGTTCTCGGTGCGGCAATTGCTACTGTATTCGGTCAATTTTGCGGTATGGTTTTCTGCCTTTGCATTCTTTTCTTTAAGAATAACGAAGTTAAAGTTTCGTTCAAACATTTCAAATTGAATGGTTCTACATTAAAATCTATCTATGTTGTAGGCTTTCCGTCAGTAATTATGCAGTCAATAGGTTCCGTTATGATTATCGGACTCAACGCTATTCTTGCTGTTTCGGAGGCTGCCGTTACTGTTCTCGGTATCTATTATAAATTACAGAGCTTTGTATTTATGCCTTGTTTCGGACTTAACCAGGGCGTAATGCCGATTATCGGTTATAACTACGGTGCAAGAAAGAAAAAGAGAATGTATTCCGCTTTAAAGCGCGGCATCATCATTGGCGTAATTATTATGGCGGTCGGCACAATTCTTATGTGGACAATCCCCGAACAGCTTATTGCTATGTTTGGCGGCACACAGGATATTATGGATATCGGTGTCCCTGCATTCAGAATCATCAGCCTTTGCTTTATTCCTGCCGCTGCCGGCATTATCTTTACAACACTTTTTCAGGCAGTCGGAAAGGGACTGCGCAGTCTTATTATGTCATTCTGTCGTCAGCTTGTACTCATTCTTCCGATTGCGTGGGTGCTTTCTATGGTGTTTGATTATACAGCCGTATGGTATGCATTCCCGATTGCAGAATTTTTCTCGTTAATGCTTGCAATTGCATTTTTTGTCAACCTTACAAAAGGCGATTTTAAAAGACTTGACCAAAAGATTGAATGAAGCAGTTAAATTTGTTCACCTCATTGCATATATTGCATTGAGGTGATTTTTTTGACAGAAAATAATGATAACAGAAATACCATTACATATGACGATGACTGGAAATCTGTTTCGTATTCGGAATACCCGAAGGTATCGGAGGAGCTTGATTCAGATGAGGAGGATGTGAACTCTTTATCGGCTGAAAATAGTGATGAAAAGAAAAATTCTCCGAAACAGCTTGTGATAACGATTCAGCTTGTGTGTTGTATTCTTATAGCTCTTGCGGCATTTTTGCTTAATTTATTCGGCGGTGAGGTCTATGCCGCAACACGGGAATGGTACTATTCAAACCTTGAAAAATCCGTTGTTTTTGATACGGGCGATAATAAAATAGATTTATCAAACCTGTTTACTGCCACAAGCGATGAAGTTTCGTCTGCTGAACATTGATTTTACGGTTTCGTATTCACTCATTTGTCTTGGGGCAATATGTGTGGTACTGAACATATTTTTAGGATTTCTATGTTGCATTATGGCTGTGATTATTCATGAATGCGGTCATCTTTTTGCAATGCTCATTTGTAAATCTCCGCCTGGTAAAATCAAAATTTCGCTGTTTGAAATCAAGATTATCAACTCTTCAAGGCAGTTAAACACAACCCGTCAGAACATTTTTATAATTTTTTTCGGACCTTTAGTCAATTTCATTTGTTTTATTCTGTTTTATCTGTTATACTTATGTAATAGTGAATTTTTATTGCCGATTGCCATGGCGAATCTCTGCACAGGGCTTTTTAATATGCTGCCGGTTATGTCGCTTGACGGCGGACAGCTTATGTATGTTATTCTGTGCAAAAAATTCTCGGAAAAATCAGCCGAAAGAATTATAAATATAACTGCTGTTATAATTCTTTTTCCTCTGATGATACTCGGCTTTACGGTCTTGCTAAATTCAAAATATAATTTTTCGCTGTTGTTTGTGTGTATATATCTCATTGCGTCACTTTTGTTCAGAAACAACGGCTACTACTGACGGAGGATTTCTATGGTCAGCAAAGAAGTTGAAAAATTACTTCTGAAGGTTCAAAAACCCGGCAGATATGTCGGCGGTGAACTCAACGAAGTAATCAAGGATAAAAAGAAAGTAGATTGCAGATTTGCCTTCTGCTTTCCCGATACCTATGAGGTAGGTATGTCCCATCTCGGAATGAAAATTCTTTACAGCCTTATGAACGCTGTGCCGTACATTTGGTGTGAAAGAGTTTTTGCCCCATGGGTTGATATGGAAGAAGAGATGATAAAACACAATATTCCGCTTTATGCGCTTGAAAGCGGAGATCCCGTGTCCGATTTTGACTTTATCGGTTTCACTCTCCAGTATGAACTCAGCTTTACAAATATGCTCAATATGCTCATGCTTTCGGGTGTGCCGATTAAAAGCTGTGACAGAAAAGAACTTA
>ULTC01040412.1_pt1 | contig 10095 bp, 5 predicted proteins | sample 1957091 | NCBI WGS metagenome assembly ULTC01 (sample SAMEA4835720, study PRJEB28245) | human gut metagenome | biome: gut microbiome; material: fecal sample | place: Denmark | collected 2008 | reverse complement strand
TCCAAATCCATTGATGACTTTCTGGATAACGATATTACCGATTGATATGAAGCTCTGCTGTAAAATACTTGGAATTGCAATAATAATGAACTGTACGAAAATGCTTTTATTGAATATGTAATGTTTCTCATCGGTTTCGATTTTGTGAAGACGACGAAGAACTACAACAAGCGAAAGTATACAGCTTATACTCTGGCAAAGGAAAGTTGCCCATGCAACACCTGCAACACCCATATTGAATACCTTTACAAAAAGGATATCTACGCCGATGTTTGAAAGCGAGGATGCAGCAAGAAAATAGAAAGGCGTTTTGCTGTCACCGAGAGCAGAAAAAATACCTGTGGCTATGTTATAGAAAAATACAAAAGGAAGACCATATACATATATATCAAGATATAATTTGGAATCATCGTAAATTTTGGTAGGAGTACCTATGGCATGAAGCAAAGCACCACCTGCAAATATTCCGATAAACATAAGTATAAGACATATAGCTGCACTTGTTACCATTGATGTGTAAACAGATGTTTTGACATTGCCGTATTCCTTGCTTCCGAAAAACCTTGCCGTAATTACGGAACAGCCTATGTTACAGCCGAATGCAAATGCAATAAAAATAAGAGTGATTTCATAACTGTTGCCAACAGCCGCAAGAGCATTTTCACCGATGAATTTTCCGGCTACCCATGAATCGGCTATGTTGTATAACTGTTGGAAAATAATGCTTCCGAACAACGGAATACAGAATTTCCATAGCACATTTTCGGGATTTCCCACTGTTAAATCTTTGTTCATAATTTTTCTCCTTCTACTTAAAACTGAACCATTGATTATTTCTAGAAATAGATTATAATAATCACATATCTATATGTAAAAGGTATAAAAATAATATTTAACATATCAAAATGATATATAGGAGATTTATGAATATTACTTATGACTATTATAGGATATTTTATTACGTTGTGAAGTTCGGAAGTTTTACAAAGGCGGCAGAGGCTCTGGATAACAGCCAGCCCAATATAACAAGGGCTATGAATAATCTGGAATCACAGCTTGGAGTACAGGTGTTCTACCGTTCGAGAAAGGGAATTAAGCTAACAAGGGAGGGTGAAATGCTTTTTAAAAGGGTGAATATTGCTTTTGAACAGATATCCTTAGCGGAACATGAACTGGAACAGACTAAGAGAATGGATAGCGGCAGTGTCAAAATCGGAGTCAGTGAGATAGCATTACACGAAGTCCTTCTGCCGGTGCTTGCTGCCTACAGGAGAGATTTTCCTAATGTCATGGTCCAGATAACCAATGAGTCAACACCATCTGCGATAAAAAGTCTTAAAAATGATGAGGTGGAGCTGGCACTTGTAACCACACCCATAAATATTAACAAAAATGATTCTTTATCCTGTGAAAATCTTTGTGAATTCACGGAATATCCCGTAGCACATAAGATGTTTGGAATACCTGATAATAAAGAAATAAGCCTTAAGGAACTGGAAAAATATCCTGTTATTTTTCTTTCAAAAGGGACAGCAACAAGGGAGTATTATGAGGAACTTTTCAGAGAAAAAGGAATGGATATTAACCCTAATGTAATTGCGGCAACTACGGACCAGGTTATGCCAATGGTAAAATCAGGACTTGGAATAGGTTTTGTACCGGAAAGTATGATGGGTGGGAATGTAACCGTTATAAAATTAAAAGATAAGCTGCCAAAACGTCTTATATGTCTTTTATATGATGGGAGAAAACCACAATCACTTGCAACAAAAGAGCTAATAAAAAGGTTAAGAAGTATGTGACATCCTGTCGGAATTATTGTATAATAATATCAGTTTAAGGGACGGGACAAGAGAAAATAGAATATGGAGGATAATTTATGGCAGGAAGAATGAACAGGTTATTAGCTGTCCTTATTTCCGCAGTTACTGTAACATCATCGGTTAATTTCACCGCGATGGGAACGAAAGCGGCAGATGGTGTTAATAATGTAAAAGAGACTGTTGAAGCGGATACGAGGAGTGGCAGTTCGGGGGCAGTACTGCATAGCTTTGAAGCACCTTTAGTAGGTAATTCAGGCAATATAAGCAGATATGTAGCAAATTCGGCAATATTTTATGGATTAGCAAGGAGCACGGCTATTCCGTCGTCATATTCATCTGTGGACAGAGGCTATGTGACAAGTGTCAAGGATCAGGGAAGCCTTGGAATCTGCTGGGCATACGGTGCGTGTGCTGCAATGGAATCCTACGCATTATCCCACGGATATGTGTCATCCCCGGATGATATAGATTTGTCAGAATTCGGACTTGCATATATGACATTCAATGACAGCACATTTACAGACCCACTTGGCGGTACAACGGGCGATAAGTCAACCAATTATAACATGACATATTCTTTTGCCAATGGTGGCAATGACCAGTATGCTTTTAAGACCCTTAGCAAGTGGGCGGGTGTTATGAATCAGAAAAGTGTTCCTGAAGCATTATATTCGGATAAGGAAAATACGAAGGAAACAACATATACCTTTAAGGCAGAAGATGTGTCATATATTTTAACCGGCCAGAAGTATATCAATATGAAGGAACGTGACCTTGTCAAGCAGGCAATTATTGAAAACGGTGCCGTAAGTACAATATATACCACTAATCAGAAACGTTCAGATAAGTATGTATACTACTCCGAACCAACAGGTTCGGGACATGAAGTAACCATTGTAGGCTGGGATGACAATATTGATAAATCCCTGTTTGCTGCGAATGGTTATGAGACCCCTCCGGGAAACGGAGCATGGTTAATTAAGAACAGCTGGGGCAGCAGTGCCGGCAATAACGGATATTTCTGGATGTCATACTATGAATCAAGTATCCAGAATATGAATGCGGTTATATATGAAATCGTTCCGGCAGATACATATGATTATAATTACCAGTATGACGGAAGCACGATTTTTAATCATTTTATCCAGAATAATGCTTCGTCTTATAAGAACGAGAAGAAATTTGCCAATATATTCAAGGTGAACGGAAGCACCGACGAGATCCTTAGAAGTGTGGCTTTTGCTGTTGGCAATTCTAATCTTTCATACACGATTGACATTTACAAAGTAGATACTAAAGCAGGCACCATAACTCCGGAGAACGGAACCTTGCTTACATCCTATACAGGAAAAACAACTTATGCCGGATATTATACAACGGAGCTTACTGAAAGCATTACGTTACATAGCGGAGATACTTTCTCCGTTGTAGTTACTTTTGATAATGCCTCAGGAATTAATTATTCAATAAGTGAATATCAGACCGCAGATAATGATCATATATATTGGGATGTGGTTAATTCCACAGCACCGGGACACAGTTATCTGTATTATTACAACAGATGGGTGGATATTAATGAAAACAGTTATGACAGATATCCGGATGCGGACTTCTGTATTAAAGCATTTACTACAGCTAAAAAAGATATAGAGGCTTCGGAAATAACGGGTACTGAACAGTCGGGACTTGATAAAGCAGTTATTACATGGAAAAAGACAAGCGATGCAACAGGGTATGCACTTTACAGAAAAGCTGAGGGAGACGCGGACTATTCACTTGTATATAATGGAACGGATGTGACCTTCACCGATACCGGTCTTGCTTTTGGAAAGACATATTACTATTATGTGAAAGCCTATAACAACAGCCATGGCATGGATACTATTTCTCCGTCGCAGGTAAAGAAAATATCAATAGACATTCCAAGAACGAGAATAACTAATGTTGAATCCACAGGAACAGGAATTTCTGTTAAATGGGAAAAAATCAGTGGTGCAAAGGGTTATAAAGTATTACGCTCGGAAGATGGAGAAAATTACTATGAAATAGCATCCGCGGTTACAAATGAATATACAGATAATAATGTGCCAAAGTATAACAAGGCATACTATTATTCCATCATTACGGTATTTAATGATGGAAGTAAGGACATAGAATCTTTAAAAAGCTCACGTTATGTTGGTAATAAAAAACTTAATAATCCAACAAACGGACACATTAATAATGATGAATACAAGAAATTTAAACTTACGTGGGACAAAGTTAAAAATGCATCAGGATATTATGTAAAACGTATAATAACAAATCAGGATACAGTTACAATAGATGCCAAAGATGTAGATTCATACATTGATGATGTGGAATCGATTGCAGAAAACACTCAGGTGACATATCAGATAATTCCGTATGTAATAGAAGATAATGTCTATAAACAGGGAAAGGGAATAGCGTTTAACCCAATGTATGTAAGGTATGAGCCAATTGCCAATCTTACATATGATAAAGCTGCCAATACAATTAAGTGGGATGCTTATACATTTCCTGATAAATATATAGATACAATGTATCATGTGTACATATCGGAATCAAAAGATGTAAATGACGTCTATTATAAATCATATACCAATACTTTTAATATGCCGGATTATGATGAGAACAAGACATATTATGTTAGGGTAACAGCTTATGCCAGAAATCCGTTGCAGGGTACAGGAAGGGAATTGACAGCGTTCCAGTCATCGGCATTGATAATAGGCAAGGAACCTGAAGTCATCGTAAAACCTGATAAGCCAATATTATCGTCTATCGGTGACAAAAATATAGAAATCGGCAGCAGAGTTGAACTCGCTGTAACAGTAACCAATATAGATTCGGCAGCAACATACACATACCAGTGGTACGAAGCATCTTCAAAGACCGCTTCAGGAACCCCAATAGCCAATGCCACATCCGCAAAATATGTACCTGCAACAGGCAAAAACGGAGAAAAATACTACTACTGCAATGTCACAGTCTCTAAGAACGGATATACCGAAACTACAACAACAAATCATGCAAAAGTAAGAGTAACAACCCCTCTCAGCCGTGCAACAATAGGCAGTATTGCAGCACAGACATATACCGGAAAAGAAATAACACCTTCTGTTACCGTGAAGTATAACGGGATTACACTTACTAACGGAACGGATTATACAGTTTTATACAGTAACCATGTTGATACGGGAACGGCAACAGTAACCATAACCGGAAAAGGCTATTACACCGGAAGCAGGGTAATTAATTTTACGATAAAAGAAATAAAAAACGGCTGGGTATATGATAATGGTAAATGGTATTACTATAGCCAGAATATTAAGCAGACCGGCTGGAAGTATATAGGCAGCAAATGGTACTATATGGATAACAATGGAGTGATGCAGACCGGCTGGAAATACATAGGAAGCAACTGGTATTTCTTCAATGAATCAGGCGATATGAGAACCGGCTGGTTTACAAGATATGGTAAAACTTATTACTGCAAGCCGGATGGTTCAATGGCAAGACAGTTTGTAAAGGTCGGCAGTTCAACATACTACTTTGACAGCGAAGGTGCATTACAGACGGGCTGGAAACAGGTAGGCAATAAATGGTACTATATGAATAGTAATGGTATTGTCCAGACCGGTTGGAAACAGCTTGGCAAAAATTGGTACTATCTTAATAGTGATGGCTCAATGCAGACGGGCTGGAAACAGGTAGGCAGGTATTGGTACTATATGGATGGTAACGGAGTAATGCAGACGGGCTGGAAGCAGATAGGAAAGAACTGGTACTACATGGATGGTAACGGAGTAATGCAGACGGGCTGGAAGTACATAGGAAAGAACTGGTACTACATGGATGGCAACGGAGTAATGCAGACGGGCTGGAAGACAATTGGTGGAAGAAGGTATTATTTCTACGCTAATGGTGCTATGAGATAAAAAGTACTTTACAAAACTAAATATAAGGTATATTATGAAAAAGTCCTAGTGGAAGACACTGGGACTTTATATCACCTTAATGTTCACAATAATATATAGGAGAATGTACATGAACATACAAGAAAAAGATATATTAAACAAGCTGCTTGAAGAGCCCTTTGTCAATCAGAGGATATTAGCTGAAGTATCAGGATATTCACTGGGGACAGTCAACAAGTCATTAAAAACGTTAATGACAGAAGGATATATTGATGAAAAGGCAGAAATAACAGATAAAGCTAAAAAACTGATTCGAGAGACAAAGCCGGAGAGAGCTGTAATATTGGCAGCAGGATTTGGAATGAGGATGGTGCCCATTAATACTGAGTACCCAAAGGGACTGTTAGAAATATACGGAGAACGTCTTATTGAGAGAATAATTAAACAGCTTCATGAAGTTAAGATTAACGAAATATACGTTGTAACAGGATTTATGAAAGAGAAATATGAATATTTAATTGATAAATATAATGTAAATCTTGTGGTTAATCCTGAATATGCGATAAAGAATAATCTTCATTCCGTGAAATGTGTTGTTAATAAATTAGAGAATACATATATTATTCCTTGTGATATATGGTGCAGAAATAATCCATTTAATAAGAATGAGATGTATTCATGGTACATGGTAAGTGATTATGTTGATGATGAAAGTTCGGTAAGAATTAACAGAAAAATGGAATTGATTAAAGTCCCTGATGAATCTGCCGGTAATGCCATGATAGGTATCAGTTATCTTACAAGAGAAGACGGAAAGATAATTGCTGACAGAATAAAAGAACTTTGTAACGAGAGCAGATACAATAATTCATTCTGGGAAGAAGCCCTTTATATTAAAGATAAAATGATGGTATCTGCAAAGACCGTAAGTTCTAAGGATGTCATTGAGATTAATACATACGAACAGTTAAGGGAAATAGATGAGAACTCAGACCAGTTAGATACGGATGCAATAAGCGTTATATGTGAAGCATTCAAAATTAATAAAAATGATATATATAATATTACAGTGTTGAAAAAAGGTATGACCAACCGTTCGTTTCTGTTTGAATGTAAAGGGAAAAAATATATAATGCGTATACCCGGCGAAGGAACAGACATGTTAATTAACAGACGGGAAGAAGCAGAAGTATATAATGTGGTTAATAAAGAAAAGATATGTGACAATGTTATATATATTAATCCTGACAACGGCTATAAAATAACAGAGTTTATAGAAAACTCAAGGGTATGTGATCCCTTTAATGAAGATGATGTAAAAAGATGTATGGATAAGCTGAGAACATTTCATAATCTTAAGTTAAAGGTAAATCATGAATTTAATATTTTAGGACAGATGAAATTTTACGAATCACTGTGGAACGAAAAGTCTGTGTATGATGATTATGAACTTACCAAAGCCAATGTTTTATCGTTAAAAAAATATGTAGATGATAATGTTTCGGAAAAAGTATTAACGCATATAGATGCAGTACCGGATAACTTTTTATTTGCAGGAGACGAGATCCGTCTTATAGATTGGGAATATGCAGGAATGCAGGATCCTCATGTAGACATAGCCATGTTTGCAATATATTCATTGTATGACAGGGAACAGACGGACAGGCTGATAGATGCATATTTTACCGGAAATTGTGATAAAAAAACAAGATTAAAGATATATTGTTACATTGCAATGTGTGGATTGTTATGGAGCAACTGGTGCGAATATAAGAGACAGCTTGGAGTGGAGTTTGGTGAGTATTCTCTGAGACAATACAGGTATGCAAAAGACTTTTACAGGATATTTATTAACGAATCAGAACAAATAAAAGAGGAACTGAAATGAATAAAGTAAAGCGTGCAATTATAATGGCTGGCGGGCTTGGTACAAGAATGAAGCCGGTAACACTTGAAACACCCAAACCGTTAATTAAAGTTAACGGAATAAGAATGATAGACACTGTGATAGATGCATTACATAAAAATGGAATATATGAAATACACATCGTGGTTGGTTACCTCAAAGACAGATTCAGTGAACTTTTGAAAGATTTTCCGGATGTGGATATAATAGAAAATCCTTATTATGATACATGCAACAACATTTCATCTTTATATGTGGCTAGAAATTACATTGAAGATTCGGTTATTCTTGATGGAGACCAGATAATATATAATCCTGATATTCTGGCTCCGGAATTTGACAGATCCGGATATAACAGTATATGGACTGATGAAGAGACAGATGAATGGTTACAGACCGTAGAAAATGGCATAGTTACTTCCTGCAGCAGGACAGGAGGAAAGGGTGGCTGGCAGTTATACAGTGTTTCAAGGTGGAATAAAGAAGATGCAGTAAAACTAAGAAAACATCTGGAAATTGAATTTGAACAAAAGAAAAACAGACAGATATACTGGGATGATATAGCAATGTTTTGTTACCCTGAGGAATATGAACTTGGGATACGTCCTATGAAAAAAGGAGACATTGTTGAGATAGACAGTTTTGATGAATTGGTAGCAATCGATAAAAGCTATAGCAGATATAAGGAGAATAACTAAGATGAATGAAGAAATTAAAAAGGAAAAAGGAAAAATTGACTGGGGAATTACCCTCATACCACTTGGTATAATAATAGCATTATGTATACTGTTTTTTGTATTTCCGGAAAGTTCCAATAAGATACTCACAAAAGTAAGATTTTTCTTTGGAGATACATTCGGTACATATTATCTTGTGATAGGACTTGGCATTTTCATACTTTCAATGGTAATAGCATTTTCAAAGGTTGGAAGTATTGTATTAGGAAAACCGGGAGAAAAACCTAGATATTCATTTTTTGCATGGGGTTCAATGATGTTTACATGTGGACTTGCAGCAGATATTCTTTTCTATTCATTTTCAGAATGGATATTATATGCCACAGACCCACATATAAGTGAACTTGGCAGTGTTCAGGAATGGGCAGGAGTATTTCCACAGTTTCATTGGAGCTTTATTCCATGGGCATTTTACCTTGTGCTTGCCGTTGCATTTGGATTTATGCTTCATGTCCGTAAAAGAGATAAGCAGAAATACAGTGAAGCATGCAGACCTTTACTTGGCAAATATACGGATAAACTTCCGGGAAGACTTATTGACTTGTTAGCTGTATTTGCTCTTATTGCGGGAACAGCAACAACATTCAGTGTTGCAACACCGCTTATGGCAGAGATAATCAGTAATTTATTCCATATTGAAGTCAGCAGAACTGTAATTAATATAATTATCCTTGTAATTACATGCTTTGTATATACATATTCACTTTTACATGGATTTAAGGGTATAAGTATTCTTGCTAAAGCATGTATTTTCTTGTTCTTCGGATTGCTTGTATTTGTACTGTTGTTTGGTGGAAAGACAAGATACATAATAGAAACAGGATTTGAATCTTTTGGCATAATGATTCAGAATTTTATCGGGTTATCAACATATACGGATCCTAACAGGACAACAAGTTTCGCTCAGAATTGGACAATTTATTATTGGGCATATTGGATGGTATGGTGTGTTGCTGCTCCATTCTTTATCGGAAGTATTTCAAGAGGAAGAACTGTTAAGCAGACTATCCTTGGCGGATATGGATTTGGTGTTGGTTCGACATTATTAAGTTTTGTAATTCTTGGTAATTACTCAATGGGAATGCAGACATCAGGTGCTGCCGATTTTATTGCAACATATAATCAGACCGGGGACTTATACAGTCTTATTGTATCAATTATAAAAACATTGCCATGCGCACCTGTAATTATGGTTGTGGTTCTTATTACAATGATAGCTTTTTATGCAACTTCATTTGACTCAATAGCTTTAACTGCATCATGCTATAGTTACCACAGACTTGGCAAAGATGAACAGCCACATAAATTAATCCAGTTAATGTGGTGCATATTACTCATATTACTTCCAATTGCACTCTTGTTTTCAGGAAGCTCCATGAGTAATCTTCAGTCAGTAAGTATTGTAGCAGCATTCCCAATTGGAATAGTTATTATTATGATTGTAATAAGTTTTATGAAGGACTCCAAAAAATATATGAAGGAAGTCGAAGGACTGAAGGATAAGGCAGAAGTAAAAATAGAAGAAGAATAGAAAAGTATATGGAAAATAATAAAAAATATATTTTATATTTTGACCTGCTCAATATATTTGCATGCTTTGCTGTAGTGGCATTGCATGTAAACGGAGCAGTTCACACGTTTGCAAAGACAAGAAACTGGGTTTCATGTATGTTTATTGAAGCCCTGTT
>ULTC01067489.1_pt1 | contig 10129 bp, 5 predicted proteins | sample 1957091 | NCBI WGS metagenome assembly ULTC01 (sample SAMEA4835720, study PRJEB28245) | human gut metagenome | biome: gut microbiome; material: fecal sample | place: Denmark | collected 2008 | reverse complement strand
TTGCTCTTCCGATAATTTCCGCTTTCGGAATCGAAACGGCAATCCTTCCTGCGGCGATACTTTCAACGCACACTTGCGGATTTTCGGACTATACCCGCCGTGATTTGACAGAAGACATACCTCCGATACGCAAGCATTGGCAGAAAGAGCAAATACTTTTTGACGGCATATATACGGGCTATTTGGCAAGCGCAAAACAAATCGAGTATGTGCAAGACGTTATCAAAACCTGCATTAAACGCAATGCGCCCGTAATCGTCGATCCGGCAATGGCGGACAACGGCAAACTGTATCCGGCTTTCGATATCGATTTTGTATCGGCAATGAAGAACTTATGCTCGCAAGCCGACGTCATTTTGCCAAACATAACCGAAGCGTGTTTTCTTACGGGCAAAGAATACAAATCCGTTTATAACGAGGCATACATCGATACGCTTTTGTCCGAACTCGCCGCGCTCGGCGCAAAAACAATCGTCCTGACCGGCGTCGGTTACGACGATTCCACAACGGGCGTTGTCGTCTTTGAAAACGGCAACAAGCAATATTACAAACATAAAAAACTACCAAGAAGTTGTCACGGAACGGGCGACGTTTTCGCATCCGCATTTACAGGCGCGTATATGAACGGCAAATCGCTCTACGATTCCGCTCAAATCGCCGCCGACTTCACCGTCGAATGTATAAAAAACACACCGCCTGAGCATTGGTACGGCGTTTGTTTCGAGCAATATATTCCGTCCTTGTTTGCAAAACTAAATTAGACTTAAACCAATATAAGTTTTATTCTAATGCGTTTTTCACTAAAAAATTATGGAACTAGGCATTTGCGTATTATCCATAAATCGTGACATGTCTTTGTCGCATTTTGATAAAGTATTCAAACACGGTTGATTGTGCTCGTTCAAGTATGGCGGCGATTTCGGGATAACTCAATCCGTTTTGCCTACATTCGAGCGCAATTCTCATATTGTCCGTCAAATTAAGGCTCTCAACGATTGAATCATAGACGGTATAGTCTTTGACAACATCTTCTTCAATCTCACAAGACGGCTCGCTGACGGACGTTAAAGCATCAAGGCTCACGGAACGGAAATAATCGCTTGTTTTGCGGGTTACAAGTTTAGACATCGCTCTAATGCACGCAATCTTGGCTGTTATTGCCTTGCCCTTTTTATCGTGTGTCAAAACGTCGTTTAATTGCTTCCCATAATGATTACAAAGGAATAGTGCGCTTTCTTGCACTAAATCATAACTGTCGCTGAACGTGTGATTAATGTCGTTTTTACGCTTTATATCAACACATAGGTCGGCATACATCTTTTGCATTCTGCTTCCCATATAACCGATAAGGAAACGAGTTTCATACATGGCCAATTGTTCCGCCATTGCAAGGGCGTTGTTTTTAGAGATTGGTTCTTTGAGAACATCATAATCTTTGATATGTTTTTTCATTTTCAATACGCTCCGAGTTTTATTTGCCTTTCGGCAACAAGACGGCGCAGCACCGAGAAAACTCAAAAACATATCATTTCAACTCATAAGATGCTTATGTCAACGACCAGCATAAAAATGTTGTGTAAAAAGCACATCAAAAAATCCCTCGCGCACGCGCGTGCGCACTTGTATTAAAGACTACGGCACGTCTAATCGTCACACTTGTATCAAAGACTACGGCACGTCTAATCGTCACACTTGTATCAAAGACTACGGCACGTCTAATCGCCAACGCCTAAAAAAATCGTTTAAAATGCGCATTGAATTGTGGCAATTTTTGAAAGAAAGAAAACAAGATTTTTATGCCGTTGACAAAGGCTTTTCTCTGTGCTAAACCGCCACGCCGAAAGGCAATGTAAAACTCAGAGCAATTAGGCAAGATATCATACATTTTGGTTGCGCACATAATTTGTGCACAACCTCTTTTTTCAAAATTATTCAAACTAATTCCTTGTTATGTTTCATTTCGCAATTTTTAGATTTGACAATTTTTGCGAAATACTGCAAAAATGAGAATAAAAAACATGACAATAATATCAACAATTGATGCCATGTTGAAAACCGGCGAACTCGAAGAAATTATTGAAAATGGCCGCATCAAATTACGTGCTATGCATCAAGATATTTAGTTTTTTAGAAAGTTGCACGCAGCTGAATATTTAGGCTATCAAGAGCATAGAAATTCAAATCAATTGATGCATTATTTTGCTCACCACAATAAAAAAGTACGAACTGTTTGTTCGTATTTTTTTATACCCTACCAAGGTTTTGGATATTTCATATCCGCACGCCTTGCGTGCCGAACTCGGGACACCCGACTGACCGCAAGCGAAGATAGACGCAAGCACGAAGCATTTGCGGACATCGAGCGTAGCGGACATAGCAAAACAAATAAACACGAAGTGTCCGTGCGTAGCACAAGGTGCGACAGCACCGCATTGTTTTGCGTAGACGAGTCACTATGCAAATAAATTCGCTCGTTCCACTATTACGGCAGTCGTTAACCGCGCTGCCTACGAACCTCGGTAGGGTCACCAAATGACAATAATACGAACTCAGGAAATGGGTTCGTATTATTTTTCCTTCGAGAATTTTGTGCAACAAAATTGCACATATAAATTCAAAGAATTTATAAAAATCTCGCATTGTTGGTTTTATTCTATTAAAACTCCACTCTATTTATCCATGCATCTGCTTACGCACAAACTTTGTGAGTAACCCCATTATATTATCATTGAAAAGACCGAATAAGAGTTCTCTTTAACTATATATACGGCCTTGGTAAGACCTGATGCGGAACGGCGTCAGACCTTTTTGTTGTATTCTTTAACGGTAATAAAAAAATAGCGAGCCGTCAAAAAAGACGGCTCGTTTGCTTTGTTGCTCGTGTTCAAACTTACAAGGTTATCCAAAGCGCAGGGACTACGCCGCCGTCAGGCGTCAGATCGGTGCTTTTTATGGCACCCTTCTGATGTCTGTCCAGAACGAAGGTAGCGTATCCGTCGTTGCCACCACGACTACCTATAGACGGCGAACGAGTGTACCATGTAACGTATTTTTCTTCGTAAATATCCATCGGCGCGCCGCGGAATTTGGCAAAATCGGATGCTTGCAGGTTTCTTGCGGGATCTTCCGCTAATACGTCCTTATTAAAGCCGTACGCCGTTGTGGTAATATCTCTCAAAGACAGCAAAAAGATCTTATCATCCGTATCTTTACATTGGGCGGCATACTTGTTTTCCCCAGGCTTGTTTTGCGAGCTGTAAGTATCCGGGTAATACGTCGGGTATTCGTCCGGATTGCAACTTCTCGCGCTGTTGTCGAGGCGCGTGGTCTGTATGATTTTCTTTTGCAAATCGTTGAACACCTCGTTATAGAAGGTTTCGTTGAGCCAACGGCGCAGGAAACAATATTCCCAGTTGTTGGCGTAAGTTCCGTCCATATTACCATTTTGATCTTTTCTGAAAATGCCGTATTCGCCGTTATAAAAGCCTGCTTCTCCTCTATTGGGTTCCAGCCAAAAGGCATCCAAAGCGATATCGCTCATGATATAGGCGGAATTCCCGCTTGTGGTTAAAATTCTCCATTTTATCGGTTCGACCTTAAACCAGTACACTTGATGATTAGTATAATGGTTTGCACTGATATAAGAATAGCCAAGACTTCCATATACCGCCGAGCGAAACTCCTTCATATAAAAGCCACGGTATTTTGTGCCGCTATAAATGACGTCTATATACCAGATATCCTTCGAATTTTCGTAATATAACCAGTTTTCGGGTTTCTCGAGGACAGTGTAAATTGTGTACTCGGGAATAGTCCCTGCCACTTCGTTAAGTTTTGCGATTACGTTTTCGTCGCGCTCTAAGGTTTGCGGCCAGTAACCGAAATAGATATAGTTGCCGTCGCGCGTGTATTTTACGGGATTGCACTCATTGCACGTGGTGCATACGTCGCAAACGTAACTATGCTTGCCGTTGGCGGGGATTTCCACCTTTGTATTATAGTTGCAACCCTCGCGCTGACATTCGTCATACTCGTCCCAACCGGGCAAGCAGTCCGCTTGTTTTGCCTCACAGTGTTTGAGGTTGTGTCCGAGAGCCTTTTCGACGTATCTATCCACCTTTGACGAATAATCGCAACCCTCGTTTGAGCATTTGTAATACTCCTCGTGGCCCCACTTTTCACAAGTAGGCTCGACTCTTGCAACACGCACGGACAAATTGTGTCCTGTTTTTTCGATTTGCTCATACCCTTCGGTTTTGCCGCAATAATGCGCGCATCTCTTGTATGCTTTCCAACCGATTTCGGTGCAAGTCGGCTCTTTTGCGGCAACGTCCTGCATATCGTGTCCGATAGCGGGTATCGGCTTCTGCTCGGTATAAGTACATCCCGGATTTATGCAACGTTTGCCGTGGGTGAGTCCGTCTTTTTCACACCATGGGTCGTAACCTTTTTCTTCGCGCAGGTTGTGAGGTGCAATTTCGCCGTATTCAAAGGTTTCTCTGCCCAGACTGCCGCAAATACTGCAAACAAGGCGATACACAGCCTTTCTTTGGCATGTTGCGTTGTCCACGAGGTTTCTGTCGGTGACTTTTTCAACGTAACTGTGTATATGTTGTTGATCTGCGTTTACCAAGCCCGCAACGATAAAGAACGAAAAACCTGTCGTTTCAAAGTATATATTATTGCCGTCAACTGTCGTTGCGAGTTCTTCGACGGAGTTGTCGCCTTTGATGTGATATGTGACATAGCCTTGCTCCGACTCAAACAGCTTGGGCAAAGTAACCTTCACTTTGCCGCTCGGCTGCACTTTTTCGCCGTCCTTTGTGATAGCGATGTCAAATACGGCAACTTTTGCGATGTCGTACGGCTTGTCGATTGCCAAAATAGCAGTCTTGCCTTGTTCGCTATCGGCAGCGTGGAGAGTGGCTGACAGAGCGGAGCCATTGTCAAACACACCCACAACGCTCACACCGCTGTCGCTTCCGAGCTCGATTGCAGCATTCCCCTTATCACCGCAAGCGACCAGCGCAAGACACAGCGACAACACCAGCGCAAGCGCAAGGAATAGTAATGATTTTGTTTTCATAAAAATCTCCTGTTTGTGAGATTGATTTCGGCATTTATGCTTGCCGAATTTTTGCAAATAAGCGGATTGCAACAATCCGCTTATTTGCTTGTTTGATTATGCCAATCGATTTACGACACTTTCACCACGTGGATTCTCACCCTTTGTTCGGAATTCGTCATGTTTTTCAAGGTTATGGAATAGTATCCTTCTGTTGCGTTGGCATTGAACTTCGTATTGTCATTGATGGTGACAGTTGCAAAATTGGTGTCGTATACCTTGTCGACGCTGATTGTCGTCGGCGGTATGAGAACATTAGAATCGGTTGCCACTATCTCGATTTTGTATTGACCTATTTCAGACGCTTTGAACATGAAATTCCTGCTTTCGTTCGCTTTGAAGGGGACTGTTTGTAAGTCCTTGTTCAGCAGTTGTACACCGGCAGCTCCATGCTCGAATTTAAGTTCTGCAGTGCCTGCCAAATCCGCGGCATACTTCATCATAATATACACATACGTTTGCTCGCTGTTCTTCGTCGGCAAATAGAACCGATGTCCGGCAGTGAGACTCTGATATCCCATTGCGTTATAGTACTGATAATTGCTGTCGTACACATTTACCACGCTGCCATTGAAAGCCGAAACGTTTTGTTTGAATGTGACCGTATTTTTATGGAAATAAGACAAGGCTTTGTTCAGCGTGACTTTAATCACGACTCTGTCGCCCTGATTACCCGACGGGATAATGAGGCTCTTCGTGATGTTTGTTGCCTCAAGTTCGCCTTTTGCGGCGATGAAGCCGATTTGAGCATTTAAGATGTTGGCATTCACGGTGTATCTGACATAGTATCCGCCGCCGGTTGACTTAAACATATCCGACATCATATCGACTTTCACACCGGCGTCCGTGTACACCTCATAACGACTACTGCCGTTGTTGTTAAACGCATTGACAAAGCTATACCAGCCGCTCGTGAGAGGTTCAAGCTCGTTGAGGGTGAAGTATTTCACATCGTTCGCGCCAATCGAAATCGTTGTTACGCTGCCTGCGGCAAGGTTGTCGACTTGTTGGGTTAATGTGGCAGAAACGTCGAAAGTCACGTTTGCTTGGTCGCAAATCCAGTTGCCGTCGGCGTCGGTGAGTCCCGAAACGCCCTTTGCCAAATCGATGTTGATGTACGAGCCTTGCAATGTGCCGCCGTTTTCAACGTGCGCCAAATCGCCTTCGCCAACGCCAAGACCTGTACGCTTGTAACTGCCCACAATCACGTCGTTGTACTTGACAACCACGTCGATTGCCTCGCTATCGACGAGGTTTTCGATCACGGTACTTCTGTTCAAGTTGAGCGCAAAGGTTTTTTCGCCGCCTTGGATGGGTTCGATGACCGCTGTTTTGCCTGCGGGCTCGCTCGCCGTGCAGTTTACTCTCGTCTTGGGAGCAACGTCGGTGACTACGCCCTCTGCAACGGTTTTGCCGCCCTCGATGAGCAAGAATCTACGTCCTACGAAAGCGGGAACTTTTGCGCCTTTGAAATCAACGGTGACGCCTGCAAGCGTTTCACCGGGCATAAGCATACCCGAACTTGTCGGGAACTTAATCGTGGACGGTATGTCGCCGATTCCTTCGATAAAGACAAAGCGAACGGATGGATTGTAATTATCGAGCATCGGCGTCTTTTTGTCTTCGGACACTCTGATAGTTGCGGTAACTTTGTCATACGAAGCCACGGTGTCGAGTTTTGTAATCGTATATCCGCGCAGAACCTCACCTTTGGTCACGTCTTTTGTAAGCAAGCCGACCTTGTCGCCTGCGTTTGCCGTTTCAACCGCTTGACCGCTCTTTTCAATCGCCGTCACGGTGAAAACCTTGCCGAGTTCGTTGATGTGGAGTTCGTCGCCTACATTCACGGTGCCGTTGGCTATTTGAACAGACAAAACAGTCCCTCTGCCTGTAATAGAGAACATATCCTCAACGCCGGCATAAAATTCGGGAGCGTCCCAAACGGTGAGTCTGACCTTGTTCGTTTCGTCGGCGATGTTGAACATATAGTTGGGGTTGTCGACAATCAACTCGCCAACGCGCATATTGTGAATGCCTGCCGCGCGGTATTGTTCGGGAACGCCAATCGTAACCCAAGTCACGACATTGTTGGTTTCTTCGGCAACATTTTTGCACTCCAGACCGAACTTGCCGCTTTCGAGGGTTTGGTCGATTTTTTTAGAATACACGCTTTCGCTCAGCGTGAGAGTGCGATGCATTATCGTAAACAATTTGGTGTTTGATGTTCCGTACCACTCTGCCGTGCCGGCGACGGTTGCGCGCACGATATACTCGCCTGCGTCCGTGGGTGCGGTTGTGGTGTAGGTGCTGTCGCTTTCGTCTTCGAGTTTATATTCGATTGTGAGTGCGCCGTTGCCGTTGAAGTGGACGTTTTCGGGGTTTAGCACGACAGGCATTCCGTCGTAGGTTTTGCTAAGTTCCAAACCGCCGTCAAACGTGAGCGTATTGTACTTTGGCGGGGTTGCGGGGACGGATTCCACTCTTGTTGCTTTACATACCGTGCAGGTGAAAGTCTTTTCGCCCTCAACGCCGTAGTCGGCGGGTTTGGTGATAACGCCCGCGTTCCAGTTGTGTGCTGCAAGATTTTTCTTTTCGTCCGTGTGGGCGCAGGTTGCAGGATGCCAGTGGTTTTCGGCGTCATGGTCCCATCTTTCCGTATCGAAAGTATGCTCGTGGTCGAGCGTGCCGATCGTTGCGGTCTTGGTGTTGCCGCAAGTGGTGCAAGTGTAGGTCTTAACTCCCTCCGTGGTTTCGGTGGGCTGAGTGGTGACAACGCCCTCGTTCCATACGTGCGCGCCGAGGTCTTTCTTTTCGCTCGTGTGGGCGCAGGTCGCAGGATGCCAGTGATTTTCGGCGTCATGTTCCCATCTTTCCGTATCGAAAGTATGCTTGTGGTCGAGCGTGCCGATTTTTGCGGTCTTGGTGTTGCCGCAAACGGTGCAAGTGTAGGTCTTAACGCCCTCGGTGGTCTCGGTGGGTTGGGTGGTGACAACGCCCTCGTTCCATGTATGCTCCGCTTCGTCTTTTTTCAAGTCGGTATGCGCGCATGTTGCGGGATGCCAGTGCGTTTGTTCGTCGAACTTCCATTTGCCCATATCAAACGCGTGTTCGAGTTGGGGAACGGGTTCCGTTTTTTGATATCCGCACACCGTACAAGTGAGAGTTTTCACACCCTCAGCGGCTTCCGTAGGTTGAGTGGTGACAACGCCTGCATCGAAAGTATGATCTGCTTTTTCCGCCACGTCCGAGTGTTTTTTAGTCATACATTCGTGCCAGTGGCTTGTTTCGTCATACTCCCACTTGCTTGAAAAATCGTGCTTTTTGTTGTTGCAAGCAGTGAGAATCGCAAGTGACAAGACAAGCACCATTGCGATTGCCAAAATCGCGATAAATGTTTTTCTTTTCATAGTTTTCTCCTTTTGATTAGATTGTTTTTGATTCCTATATTTCAAATCGCGCTTGGGATTGGCGATGTGAAATCAATTTTGCATTATTGCAAAATGCGTACTTTTCAAGGCAAAATACGGCACATAAAGTGCCGATTTTGTCAGTCTTTATTCTTTTTGCTCTTGTTCTTCAACTCCTCGCACTTGCGCTTGAAAGCCTCGCCCATGCGCTTGAAAGCCTCGCCGAGGTCTTTGAAGTTCTTTTTCTTGACCGCAAACCAGAAGATTGCAAATCCGCCGATTCCCGCAAACAGCAACGTTCCGATTACGATACCTGCAATCGCTCCGCCCGAAAGTCCGTCCTTTTTGGCAGGCGGGGTGATTTCGCCACCGCCCGAAGGCATATCGTCATATACGGCGGTAAGGATTCTTTCTTCCGCTACGTTAAAGGTGTAACTCTTATCGGTGCTGACGATATTTCCGCTTGCGTCTTGCCAACATTTGAACACTTTGCCTTCTTTATCTTCTGCCGTTACGGTGACTTCATCGCCTTGCGTATATGTTCCTGCGCCCGTTCCGCCGTTGACTTTGATTTCAACGGACGGTTTGGAGTCAACGGCTCTGAAATGCGCTTGAATTTTAACGTTGCTTGCAGGCATTACAAAGGTTGTCGTAGAACTCGTTGTGCTTTCAAACTCAACGGTTACGCCCGCCGTTTCGCAAGTCCATTTGTCAAAGAGTTTTCCCTCTATGGTTTTTGCGGTTATGGTCACGGTTTCGCCGGCTTTTGCAGGCGATTTGTCTATGGTGCCGTCCACCATTTCTATTTCAAACTTTTCAATAGCCTTATAGGTTGCCTTAAAGGTCACGTTGCCTGCCGGCATATGGAACTTGATTTCCGTTTTGCTGAGGTCCATATCCGTGGTATCAAGTCCCTCAACTTCCCACTTGTCGAAGTACATATCGGGTGCAGGAGCGTTTGCTTTTACGGTAACTTCCGCTTGATATTTTGCCATTTCGAGATTTGCCGTTGCGTTTTCGACGGTGACTTGGTAAACAACGTCTTTGTACGTTGCTTGCATTGTCACGCCATTTGCAGGCATCTTGAAAGTAACCGTCGATTTTGCCAAATCTTCGTTTGTCAAGGTAATTCCCGAAACAACCCACTTCTCGAACTCTTTTCCCGTTGCAGGGGCGTTTGCCGTCACGGTAACTTCCTCTTGATATTTTGCAGTTGTCGCGCTCGATGTTCCGTCTGTCACCGTTATGTTGTAATCAATAGCCTTAAACAAAGCGGTCAACACAACGTCGTTTTCGGGCATAGTGAACGTGATTTTTTGTTGTGTAAGTTGCGCCGTGTTGAGCACAACGCCTATAAACGTCCAGCCGTCAAACTTTTTGCCTTTCGGCACCGTCGCTTTTACGGTTACAGATGTTCCGGCAGCATATTTTCCGCCGCCTGTTCCGCCTACAACCGTAACGGAATTCAAAGCGACTTTCACTTCGGCATAAGCACTTGCTTTGGTGGTAGCGGTTGCTTTATAGCGAACGTAATACGTTCCTTCGGCAAGTCCCGTTGTTTCGCCGTCCGCACAAGGGTTAGATGAAGTGAACTCCG
>ULTC01048065.1_pt1 | contig 10154 bp, 10 predicted proteins | sample 1957091 | NCBI WGS metagenome assembly ULTC01 (sample SAMEA4835720, study PRJEB28245) | human gut metagenome | biome: gut microbiome; material: fecal sample | place: Denmark | collected 2008 | reverse complement strand
TCCATGATGCCAGTTTCAACAGCAGGCGTTCGGTAGCCAGTTTTTTGTTTTGCCATTGCGAGCGTTGGTCGGAAGCTACCACGCTCATTCCGGTAGGGATATGGACGGCACGGACGGCAGACTCCGTCTTGTTCACGTGCTGACCGCCCGGTCCGGATGCCCGCAAGGTCTCATAACGGATTTCCGCTTCCGTAGCCTCCTGGCTTTCGGAGAGCGTGAAGGTCTGCACACCGACAAACCAGTTCTTCCGTTTATGATAAATGCGGTACGGACTTTGGGCAATCCACTGCACGCTGCCTTCCCAGTCCTCAATCAGCGCATGATAATCTCCGCCTTGCAGAGAGATGACGGCTGAGAGCAGGGTACGGTTGAGAGGTCCCGTTTCGCGTTCCACGATTTCTGTTTTCACTCCTTTGGCGGCGGCTTGTTTCAGAATCTTTTCCAGTACCAGCGCCACTACGCGGCAACATTCGACAGGGCCGCGTCCGGAGGTGATTTGCATATATACTTTCTCCATAGCCTCTTACTCTTTATTCATCCTTACGATGCGCGGCATGAATTTGCCCTGCACTTCTACCAATGTCTCTTGGGGTTGCATCACCCGGTCGATGTTTTTGTAGGCTAATGGCATCTCTTCGATGCTACCCCCAATCAGTGTGACCCCAGCCTGCGAGAGAAATTTCTTCATGGCCGACTGGGTGAAACTCTCCTTTGCCTTCTGGCGCGACATGGCCCGTCCGGAACCGTGCGAAGCGGAACATAATGACTCTTCCACACCCCGGCCTGTTACCAGATAACCGGGAGTTGCCATACTTCCGGGGATAAGTCCTGGTTGTCCAGCCTGTGCAGGAGTAGCCCCTTTGCGATGCACGATGGCGGTGCGTCCGGGTGCAATCTCCTCTTTCCAGGCGAAGTTGTGATGATTGTTCACGTTCGCCATTGGCTTCAGTCCCAGAGCTTTCGAGAGGTTCAGGTGGATTTGTTCGTGACAGGCGCGGGCATAGTCGCCTGCCAGGTTCATGCTCATCCAGTATTCCTGTCCTTCTTCCGAGTTCAAGTCGAGCCAGGCAAAATGTTGCGCTTCACGTGGAAGTTTGCAGACTTCACGGGCTATCCGGCTGTAATGCATGGCAATAGCTGCTCCAAGTCCGCGCGAACCGGAATGTGACAGTAATGCCATATAATTGCCTTCGGGCAGTCCCAGCACATTTTCTCCTTGCAGAAGAAGCTCTCCGAACTCCACGAAATGATTTCCACCGCCGGAACTGCCCAATTGACGAATGGCCTTTCCGCGTAAGTCCCTCAGAAGAGGTGTCAACCGGAATTCTTCCCGTTCTGTCACTTCATGCTCCTGTGCAAAGGTCAGACCGCCCTCCATGCCGAAGTGGGTATAGTCTTTCAGTGCCTCTTTTATCTGATGCGAGTATCTTTTCAGATAATCCGCTTTGGCATCGAACACCGTCAGGCTCATCCGGCAACCGATATCCACCCCTATGGCATAGGGGATGACGGCATTGTCCGTGGCGAGTACACCGCCGATGGGCAGACCGTATCCGGCATGTGCATCGGGCATCAGTGCGCCGGCTACGCTGACGGGGAGCCTCATGGCCAGGTTCATCTGCTGTTTGGCGAGGGTTTCTATGAACTTGCCGCCATAGGTTTTATAGGGCAACGTCTCGTCGAGCAAGTCGTATGCTGTGAACTTCTTTTCGATGAGGGTGGGGGACAGGTGTTCGGCCAGTTTGCCCCATGTCTCATTCTCTTTATAAGTATCGGGATTTTCCAGCACGTCGCTCAGTGTCTTGATAATCTGTTCTTTGCTTTGGTGCTTGCAATGTTTTCCGACGATGGCTACTGCCAGACTGCGTGCTACATTGTCTCTATATCCCAGCTTACTTAAATCTTTTAATCGTATTCCCATATTTTCTTTTTTCATGTGTACGCATACGGCATGGGCTGCCCGCTTCGCGACGAGTCAGTGCAATATGCGTTTTGTATCCAATGCATGAGGGATGATGATAGATACAACGCTATCCGTCCACTGCATTGAAGTGAATAATAATAAAATTATAAATGTGATTGTAGGACTAATCAAGAAAATTGCAAAGCCCCATCATCCCGATGAGTCAACTTAGTCCTGGCTGAGATATTATAGTTCCAACATAAATTAGTCCCTTTCTTTCAGTTTTAAAGGGGTGAATACTGTGTTTAACGGTGGCAAAAGTAATGTATCTTTTTAAAGTACGCAAGGAAAAAGAACGTTTTTTTGCAGATGTAAACAGTTTAGGGCTTTTTACAATATCAATTCTTGAAGTCCATGTGAGGTCGTCCGGACTGAACAGGTCAATCGTCCTTATCCCACCATTCCCGGCATTCGTCGGATATGGGAGTAGCGGGTATTTCTTTGTATCATTATTAGACTGATCCCTGTATCACAAGATTAGTTTTTTGCAACACAGGGAAAAGTCTCCCATGCGCCCCGTGTGAAGTCGGGTATTTCTACCGGGCGACTACCATTCAATACCGATTGCTCACTAAGCTCGGTGATGCACGACCATTCGGCGGCATCGTAGACGTCCATATCCAAGGGAAGCCCGTGGTGCAGACAGTAGATGAGGCGGTAATCCATGATATAGTTCATCTCGTTCGGGGCACCTTTGCGAGTTCCTTCTTTACCGATGGTAGCTGTAAAAGGATGTTGATAGCGTTGCAAGAGCTCTTCGGTAGTTGCACTGTCTGCCTCTCCGCTACACACATCTTCCAGACTGATTGTGGCTACCGGATATTTCTGTGCAAACCCTCGCGTGCCGCAGATGGTGTGCGAACGGCTGTAAGGGCGTGGATGAACGGTGCAGTATTGCAGTTGGATGGTCTTTCCCTTGACGGTATGGATGAGGGTGGTGTTCATGTCTCCTAACAGGTAAGCCTGTTGTGCTTCGAGGGAGTCCTTGCCGAAAGTGCGGCGGGCATATTCCGTCATTCCCGCCTGGTGGGTGGACATGGATACAAGGTAATTCAAACGGTCGCTCCGGTGGATATTCAGGATCTGGCATACGGGACCTAAACCGTGAGTGGGATAGGGGTTTCCGGTGTGTTCCATACAGTAAGCCTTGTTCCAGTGGTTATGGAAACCGCCTTGGTTTTCATCGCTGAAATACATGGAGCGCAGGTCGTGTATATAAGCACCTTCCACATGCATGATTTCACCGAACAGGCCTTGTCTTGCCATGTTCAGCGTGGTCAGGGCAAAGGCATCATAGCAACAGTTTTCCAGCATGATGCAGTGGCGGCGGGTACGTTCGGCGGTGTTTACCAGTTGCCAGCACTCGGCTACGGTCATGGCGGCGGGCACTTCGATGGCGACATGCTTACCTTGCTCCATGGCGTAGGTGGCTATAGGGGTATGCGTCAGCCAGTCCGTACATATGATGGTGAGGTCGAGATCAGGGTTGCAACACATCTGTTGCCAGCCATTTTCTCCGGTATAACCGATTGCGGCGGGATGTCCGCCTTTTGTCAGTAGAGTCTGTCCTTTTGCCAGGTTTCCGGGGCGTATCTCACACAAAGCTTTGATCTCTACGTGCTCTATGAGCATATAACGTTCCAATGTGAGTAATCCGCGATTGCCTAAGCCTATGAATCCGATGCGTACAACGGGAATAGGAGGATGAGCCAGGCCCAGGACATGAGTAGGAGGTTCGTTTTTCATTGAAATAGTGTATAGGTTAAATTGAAATTGCTACAAAGGATGAGTCCACTTATTGAGTGACTCTAAAGTCTTATTAAATGGTAGTCCAATTCTCTATTTGAATATTTTCTATTCTATTGAGGTGCTTTACATTTTCTGTAACCATTATACAATCAATAGCCACAGCTGTAGAACCGATTAAAAGATCTAAGTCATCGATTAAACTTCCTGTCTTTCTTAATATTGCTTTTTGGTGAGCATATTCGGATAAAGCCAATCCTATGGGAATAATTTCAATATCAGCACAGAATGAAAGTACTTCTTTTTTGTTTTCCTCTATTTTACTACTGCATTCGGCCCCATATAAAAGTTCGGCAACAGTCATTTCTGAGATACAACAATTGTCCCATCCCACTTTTTGAAGTTGTTCACGCATGCCTTTCCTTCCCCTTAGGATATAGACACAAATATTGCTGTCGAGCAAATACTTAGGCGTTTTATTCATTTTAATCGAAATTCAAGGGAGTTTTAATACTATTTCGTCCTGCATATATATCCTCTATGATAGCTTCGGCACTTCTTTCATCTTCCCATTTTCCAAGATGTTTCTCTATCATCTCGTTAGTTCTATTTCTGCTGGTGTTTTTACCGGCAATAACAGAAGCTGTTAACCGAGTCGCTAACCGCAATTTTATATCATCATTCAGGGACTTTAGCATTTCCCAATAAGTATCGGTCAATTTTAGTGTATTGTCCATAATCGTTTGCTTTTTTAATGTAACAAAGATAAAGGTTTATCTCCAATATACAACAAACTCAATACAAAATAGTTATCTTAATCGACTTCAAGTATTATGTCGTCGGTATGTTTTCTATTTGTTACTTTGGTGTGTATTAAAGTTGAATTTATCAAATAAACAACAAAAGCTGTCTCAGAATTCTGAAACAGCTTTTGTATGAAAAAAATACGGTGTAGCTTCTTATACTCCGCTGAATGCACTAAATCCGCCATCTATCGGCAGCAATGCACCCGTCACGAAACTTGCCGCATCGCTGCACAGGAATTGTACGGCGCCGTTCAGTTCGTTGATATCTCCAAAACGTTTCATTGGAGTTTTGGCTAAAACTTTCTTGCTGCGGTCTGTCAGCGAACCGTCAGGATTGATAAGCACGGCACGGTTTTGGTCACCGATGAAGAAACCCGGAGCGATAGCATTCACACGGATGCCGTCTCCGTATTTCAGTGCGAGTTCGCTTGCCAGCCACTGAGTGAAGTTGGCAACGGCTGTCTTAGCTGCCGAGTAACCCGGAACACGGGTGATGGCGCTGTAAGCAGCCATGGAAGATACGTTTACGATACAACCTTTACCTTGCTTAGCCATCACTTTGCTGAATACCATAGAAGGATAAACGGTTCCGTTCATATTCAGGCTAGTCACTTTCTCCCAGCAGGTAACGTCCATGTCGAAGAAGTTCTGGTCGGGAGCCAGCGTAGCACCCGGCATATTGCCACCGGCAATGTTGAGCAGGATGTCGATACGTCCCCATTTGGCAACGATGTCATCAGCCAATTTTTCAAGGCTGGCAATGTCCAATACATTACCTACGATGCCGATCACATCTTCACCGTAAGCTTTCAGTTCTTCTACACGTTTGTCCAGTTGTTCCTGACGGATATCAACGGCTACTACTTTGGCACCTTGCTCCATGAAACATTTGGCAATGCTGCCACCCAATACACCACCTGCACCGGTGATAACGGCTACTTTACCTGCAATACTGAATTGTTCGTTCATAATCTCCTTATTTAATTATTAGTTTTTAATTGTTTATTTCGTCTTGCACCACTGCCATCATTCCTTCTACCTGTGCCAATGCCAGCATACGGCCATGGAATGAATATCCGGGGTTATATCCTTTGTCTTCGTCACCCAGCATCATTCGTCCGTGGTCTACACGCATAGGCAGTCCCGGGTTTTCTTTCTCAAAGATACGGATGAGGTCAATCAGATGTCCGCGTCCGGTCAGGTGCGAGCTCTCTATAAAGTTGCCTCCGGGCATGGCAGCCGTGCTGCGCAGGTGGACAAAGTGAGTACGTTTAGCGAATTTCTTTGCCAATTCACGGGTATCGTTATGCTCGCCTGCACTGAGGGAACCGGCGCAGAAGGTCAGTCCGTTATGCGGGTTATCCACTGCATTCAGGAACCAGGCGATGTCTGCTTCGTTGGTGACAATACGCGGTAAACCTAATACCTGGAACGGAGGATCATCGGGATGCACACACATATTCACACCATATTCTTCGCAGACAGGCATGATGGCGGAGAGGAAATAACGCATGTTTTCGCGTAGCATATCACGGTCGATACCTTTATAGAGTGCCAACAGCTTCTTGAAGATGTTCACCGGATTCTTATCTCCTTCTTTGATATTTCCGTTGACGAAACCTTGCGTCTTTACGATGATCGTGTCGATGAGATCATCCTTTTCTGCTTCGGTGATGGTCTTGTCCAGTTCTGCAACCTTTACCAGTTCCTCGGCGGAGTAGTCCTTTTCGGCTCCTTCGCGTCCGAGGATTCGAAGGTCGAAGTAAGCGAAGCGAACACGGTCGAAGTAGAGTGATGAAGTGCCGTCTGCCCAGGGATGTTGCAAATCCGTGCGTATCCAGTCGATAACGGGCATAAAGTTATAGCATACGGTTTTCACACCGCACTTGCCCAAGTTTGCCAGACTGACTTTATAGTTTTCTATCAACTGCTCTCGTTCCGGTCCGGCGTACTTGATCGCCTCGCAAACAGGTAGGCTTTCTACTACAGACCAGTGTAAGCCGTACGACTCGATATAGGTTTTCAGATCGTTGATAGCCTCTTCGGTCCATATTTCACCATTGGGCACATCGTGCAAGGCAGTCACAATTCCTTCCACGCCGATTTGCCGCAGCATGTCGAGCGTGATTTTGTCTTTCTTGCCAAACCATCTCCAGGTTTTTTCCATAACATTTATATATTAATAGTTTAACTGATTATTGACTGCAAATATACGTGCAAAAATAATGCTGCGATAAATGGATCTTTGCAGAATGTATGCGGATTTTTGCATATATGCGGTAGCATTTCTATTGTCTTTCCTTATCTTTGTGTGTGAATTAAACTTTGCAGAATATATGCGCCGACCGATTATAAATGAAAAGTTGCCTATATCGGAGTCGAATCCGATCAAGGCTCGGCATTACGATTATGATCGTTTCACTTATCCGTGGCATTTCCACAGTCAGTATGAAATCATTTACGTAAAGGAGAGTCATGGTCTGTGCTTTGTAGGCGATTGCATTGAGAAGTTCTCTGCGGGTGATGTGATTCTGTTCGGTACTAATCTGCCCCATTACATGCGGAGCAATGATATTTATGGTTCGGAGAACGCCACTTCACGCGTGCAAGGGACTATCATTCAGTTTGAGCAGAATTTTATGCAATATTCCTTTGATTATTATCCTCAGTTTCTGCAAATCAAAATGCTGTTGGAGGAATCGAAGAGAGGTATCATCTTTCCGAAACAGGATGCAACCCGGGTAGGGGAGTTGCTTTCCGGCTTTCTTTCATTAAGTGGTTTTCACCAGATAAGCGGGTTGCTGGATTTGTTGCAGGAGCTGGCAGTCAGTCCGCAAAGAAGGACGCTGGCAAGTCTGCATTATTACGAAAAGTTTCCTACGCTGGGGAACAAGCGGATTGATAAAATCATTTCCTTTATAAACAATAACTACACCCGTAACCTCAAATTGAATGAAATAGCCGGAATGGCGAGCATGAACTCCAGCGCCTTCTGTCGTTACTTCAAGGAGAATACAGGGAAGACGCTTTTGCAGTATGTGATGGAAATGCGTGTGGGATATGCTTGTAAGTTGTTAGCATTGGGAGAAATGGATATTTCGCAGATAGCTGTGGAATGCGGCTTCGATTCAATCACTCATTTCAATCGCACGTTTAAGCAGTTGGTTAATCTGACGCCGACGCAGTATAGGAGTAATATTATGAAATAAGGGGGAATGTTTCTGAAATTATTTTGCTTGCAATGAAACATTCTTTATTGTGATTTGCTTCAAATTAAAAATAATGTTTACTGATTCCGGCAGATAATCGTTGCCTTTTGTCAATAGCAGATTTATGTATTATTAACGGGAATACTGCCAAGATGAGTGTCATGACTCGAATGTCTTGTGATTGTGAATTTCTGACATCTTTTCCCTGTAGTTAGCGAGGCAAATGCCACACTTGATTCTCCTCTATGCCACATCTTAGTCCTCTGAATGCCACATGTTTAAACTGTTGAAGTGTGGCATTGGAGACGACGGAGTGTGGCATTACAGTTGTACAAGTGTGGGCTCACGCTTATATAAGTGTAAGCCCACGCTTATATAACCGTGAGCTATCGGAGCCTGCTGTGTTGAGGGAATAAAAAAACGGGGAAGCAATTGCTTCTCCGTTCCTATATGCCGTGAAATGTAGCTTAATGCAAAGTTGAATAAAGATTATCTATAAAAGGATGATACAAAGATACGATATTGAGAAGGCGATGTCAAGTGTTTCGCTAATTATTTCCGGTTGACATATTTGTTTTTTTAGCTTCTTGCATTCTTCTCCTACCATTGCATATAACATCTACTCTTTGTTAGGACAGTTGGACTTAGATATGCTTTTATTGAAATCTCAAAACTTGGAACTTACAGATATACCTCTATTTTTCTGGTAAGAGGAACATCTATTTTTAGAATGTTGTATCTTTGCAAAAAACGGTGTATGAAAGATGTACTTAAAATATCAATCTTACTAATTCTTGCACTTAGCAACGGGGCTTTATTTGCACAGGCGAATAGATCTCTCAATTTAAATAGAGATACGTTAGATCTAAAATTTGTAAAAGACACGTTGGTAACGAGTACAATTCAAGATACCCTTGCTGCTATACCTGCTGTTAAAGATTCAATAACTGCAAAACAAGATGAAATTAATGACTCTGCATTGTATTATCGGCTAATCTTACATTACCGAGACAGTGTGAATCACAATCTTAAAAGAATATACAATAAAGATGCCTTTAAATTTAAGGATGATTATTTTCGAGAAAAAATGAGAGAACCGTGGATAGGAGATGTTTTAAGAGATATATTTTTTAAATAATTATGAAGTTCTATTTTTTATCCTTATGTATAATGCTTGCTGTCAGTTTTGCTGCTAAAGCACAATCAAAGCTTATTTTTAAAGATAAGTTTATGTATACGGATGTACAGGTGTTCAATGAGACAAAAAGGCACTCAATACCCTCTCTAATTGATACGGGTTGTTCGTTATGTATAATTGATTCTATTTTTGCTATTGATTCATGCGGAATAAAAGAAGATGAATTACAAACAATTCATGTTAACCAAACTAAAGATAAGATTTCAAGTGCTTTTATAGATTCTATCTTTTTTGTGGAAAGACATATCATAAAGTGTATTGCTTAGTTGCAGATCTTACTGGGCATTATCAAAAATATGCACCAAAATTTATCGTCGGGGCTAATATCCTTAGCTCAGGAGCTTGGAAATTTGATATGGAAAAGAATATTGTTGAACCCTACGATTCTAATAATAAAGCGAAAGGGACTATTTATAAATGGAAAAACCATGAAGACTATCCTGATGTGGCAATAGATTATATCATTTTAGATAGTAAAGTCAATGAAAAAAAACACGATTTGCCTTTGATACGGGATGTAGAAACAATAAGCTTCAACGTGGTTTATATGTAGGAAAACCTGAGCAAATCCAAAAGGAAACAGCTAATATCGTAAATAAATTATCAATTAAGACGGCTGAATTATGTAGAAATGTAACATTCAAGATAGGAAAGGATGAGTATACGTTAGATTTTATAATAGGTGATGGCAATATTGGGCTCTTAAACATCGAATTCTTACAAGGCCATTCCTTTATACTTAATTATAAGAAGCAGATACTTGAATTGTTGTAAAAGAGAGCTTGAATTATTAATTTCAATCTATTTAGCTCGGAGAGATTCATAGGTTATTGGAATTGGCAAATCTTATCAGTCCTTCTGTCTGTCTTCTCTTATAAGTCTCTGTTCGTTCAAACGTTCCTGCTGCTTCCTTTTCTCTTCTAACGATGCGGTAGCTTGCCCAATGAGGGTATTGATTGATGAGTGAACTCTATCTATTACTTGTGAAATTCATTAATATATTCCATAAACCTTATGATTATGAGTTTCAGATGTAGGTAATCATTTTCTTTTGCTAAAGTTTTCCATTTGTAGCACGCTACGTTGATTGTTGTGTTCATAAGATTTTGGTTTAACTCTCGGTTTAACTCACTCGGTTAAACCACGCTAAATTCAGCACCCTCTAAAAGCAAAAATCAGATAGAAATCTTTCGATAACTATCTGATTTTCAGAAGAGCGGAAGACGGGGCTC
>ULTC01032439.1_pt1 | contig 10172 bp, 11 predicted proteins | sample 1957091 | NCBI WGS metagenome assembly ULTC01 (sample SAMEA4835720, study PRJEB28245) | human gut metagenome | biome: gut microbiome; material: fecal sample | place: Denmark | collected 2008 | reverse complement strand
CAGCCACGGATATGGTAATCCCTACCGCAGAAAAACGCTCGGTATCACACGCAGAGAGTTTTTAAGCGGCATAATAAAAAACACAAAGGAAAAAAATAAATTTATGAAACAGAAAGGAATCAAAAATTTGACATACACTCAACGACTAATGTTGGAAGAGTGTTTGAGAATAAATTTACATAAAAAGATAATAGCCGAAAAACTCGGTGTGTGTCTTGCTACTGTTTACAACGAAGTTAAGCGTGGTGAGTATTTTCATAAAGAGAAAAGTTGGTCGGATTGTTGGGGGGAAATTCATTATAAGAAAGTGAAGCGGTATAGCCCGAACATGGCACAAGAAAAATACGAATTGAATATGACTTCCAAAGGCGCACCGATAAAACTCGGCAATGATTATGCTTTCGTCGATTATGTAGAAAAACGGGTAATTAAAGATAAACTTTCCCCTTGTGCAGTATTAGGAGAAATCAAACGCAAACACTTGTTCAAAACGAACATAAGCAAAACTACGCTCTACCGCTATATTTCCAAAGGAATATTTCTCCATTTGAGAATGAAACATTTACCCGTAGGCGAAAGAAAAAAGCATTATCGTAAACCTGTTGCCAAACGCCCGCCGAAAGGCACAAGCATAGAAAAACGCCCGAATGAAATTTCTCAAAGAAATTCTTTCGGGCATTGGGAAATGGATTGCGTGGTCGGGAAAAAGGAAACAAAAGATACGCTCCTTGTTCTTACGGAACGGCTGACACGTTACGAAAAAATTATTAAAATCCCAAATAGAAAAACTCAATCCGTCGTACAGGTGATAGACAGTCTTGAAAGGAAATACGGACAACGGCAATTCCAAAAATTATTCAAAAGTATCACGGTAGATAACGGCGTGGAATTTTCCGACTTTGAGGGCTTGGAAAAATCCGTCTATGACGAAACAGAAAAACGTACAAACGTTTATTATTGTCACCCCTATACTTCATGTGAACGCGGAACGAATGAGAGAATTAACAGAGATATACGCCGACAAGCGCCGAAAGGTACGGATTTTACGAGATATAGCAATAAATCCATACAATTTATAGAGGATTGGGTGAACGCCTACCCGCGGGAAATTTTTGGATTTGCGACTTCAAAAGAACTGTTTGAAAAGCAACTGCAAGACCTCTAAAAATACATAATAGCGATTGAGCCGCCGTAAGACGGCTGTTTTGCTTTGCTATGTTGTTGAAAAAAGTCACTTTTATCATTGTCACATTAAAGAAAATAATAAAAAAGCCTGTCGAACAATTTTGTGCGACAGGCTTTTACATTTATACAGAAAAAATTTTTAACTTTTTTTTGATTTTTCTAAAAAATTACTTGACAATACACATGTTTTGTTTTATACTTGTATAGAACAGTTTAGCAGACTGTTTTATGCAAGTATTTTTATATTTAGTAGATATAAGCGACGGGGACATACAAATCCCAGCCACAATAAGGAAAGCTATGACAACACGGGAAGAATTTGTACAAGCAGTTTTAGCAGTTTTCAGAGCAGTGGACGATATACGTTTAGAGCATGAAGATTTTGACGGCGAAAATGCCGAACTGCCCCCGCACGACGAACAAATTGAAGTTGTCAAAAATAAGTTATCTGCCCTACTTACTATTATAGACAAATATTTTCCAAAGTCAAACTAATACATACGCTGCAAAGCGATGTAAATAAAAAATTAGGTGGCGACCTACGCAAAGGAGAAAAGAAGCAAAATGGCAAAAGACAGTATGAATGTAGCAGACGAAACAGAAAAGAAACAAGCAACAGAGAAGCAGACGGAAACGGTATCGCAAGCGCAGAAAGCCCTCGAAGCAACGGAAGCATTAGCGGCGATGGAGAACGAGGAAAAAACGGCGAAAGAAGAACAAGAAACAAAAATCCCGAAAATCTATGTTGTGCGCAGGCGTTACACGAACAAATCGGACGGTAAACAGTATTGGGAATATATTCTTCCCGCCGTATTCCGTGGGAGCGTTTCGGAAGTTCATTTCAAGGCTTCGGACGTGGGCGGTTATGAGGCATTGGAAAAGCTGTTCAGCGGCGGTGTAAAAAAGGTCGAATTACAGGCGCGTGAAGAAAAGTCCTATGACGAGCATACGGGTTTACGTAAGTTTTGGGTTTATGAAGCGGTATTCATGGACGAGTTCGGTTTCGAATGGCGTTATCCGTTGAAAACCGTTCGGGGAAGCGACAAAGCGGTAATGGAAAATTATATCCGACTTTTGAAGTTTGAAGCGGAACAGTCGGCAAAGGCGAATGTATAAGGAATTTCGGGGCTGTTCTTTTTCGGTCTGTATAGGTCGGAAAAGGATAGCCCCGCTATTTTATGAGGTAATCAAATGATTAATTTCAATGACAAAAAGTATCAAGGGCATTATGGAAACGAGAAAGAAGATAAAGAATTACTCAAAGCCCATACGGAAACGATAAAAAAAGACCTTAACGAAGCCAAAATAAATTTCTTTTATCTCGGTGTACATTTAATCGACCTTTACAACAGCAACACCTATTCGGCGGCACAAATCGACTGTGAACAGATACGGATAGAATGTAACTTACCGATAGGCGCGGGAAATTGTTGCGCTCAATTCTTTTTTGCGTACTGTTTTGACACATTCGGTTTGGACAAGACGCAGGTAAGCCGTTACATGAATATTGTGGACGAGTTCGGAAACAAATTAATCGGTTTTGACAGTACATGGAATAAGTTTAGCTATTCCCAGCTTTGTGAATTGCTCCCCCTATCAGACGAAGAACGGAAACCCGTTAAACCGAGCTGGACTATCAAGAAAATCCGTGAATATAAAAAGAGCCTTGTTGCGACGTCGCAACAGGAAGAAATGGATTTACCGCCCGAAGAAACCCCGCCCGATAAGTACAGCCGTTTTGAGAAATGGACGAAAGCGGATTTGTGCGATAAGATTTTCGAGCTGGAAACGGAAAAAGAATTTTTGCTGAAAGAGCTTGAAGAATTGCGCGGCTCAATGTCGGAAAAGTCGGGATATGGAGGTGCGGCATGAAAGGATTTATACAAATCACGGTCGATTACGACGGCACGAAAATGCTTCTCCCCGTAAACGGTATCAAGACGGTAACGAAACGAACGGACGGCTCGGCATTGATAGAATTTGAAAGTACGTGCTGTACGGACAAGCCGAAAGACAAAATTTCTTTTATCGATACGGAAGAAAGCTACGAAGAAGTAGCAGAACAAATCAAAGCGGCGGTGTCGGTATAATGTTGAAAACGAAAAAGCAGGATAAACGAATAACAGAAAAGCTCTCCGCCACGGCGTATGAAACGTTGAAAGAAGCGTTGGAAAACATATTGAAAACAGAAGTAAAGACGAAAGACGGGAACGGGCAGGACATAACGGATTTTCCTCTCACGATTTCGTCAATCCGCATGAAAGCGCGGATAGCATTAGACTTTGTAAGCAATCTCAAAAAAGAGGTTGACAAAGAAAATAAATAAATTATCGGAGGTAGTAGTATGGCAAGAAACAACAGTCCTTTTGTCGGCAAGAAAACCGTACATAGGAAGAACAAAAAAGGCGAGCGCGTAAAAGCGGGCGTAACGTTGGTACGTGAGGACAATACGGAGGTTACGCTTCTCAATCCGTCTGCAAAAGCGGTAAAGTATGCCAAAGAATTAAAGACGGGTGAACGTTTTACGAACAGAGGCGAACAGAAAAAAGACAATAACGGAAATGTTATGAAACTTACCCAAAAAGAACAACGCGCGTATCGTTCGGGGTATTTAGACGCACAAAAAGACAATGCAAAAGTTTATAACGCGAAAAACAAGTAACGAGGTAAAAGGACATGAGAAACGAATTGCAACAGCATAAGAAATCAGACAAAATCAAATGGATAGCGACGGCGTTGGCGGTGGTAATGCTCGGCGTGGGCGTAACGGCGGCAATTACGAAAGGTTTTAAGGATTGGAATCCGTATGGCTGGTTTGACAAGAAAACGGAACAGACCACGCCAGAAACGCCCCCTGACAATACCCAAGGCGCAATTATCGGGGAAAGTAAAGGTAACGGTATAAAATTGACGAGTAAGACAATTTCTCCTGCTGATTATGCGGCAAACGGCGTAAGTGCGCAAGCGGAAAGCGCGAAAACTCTTACGGTAAATTATGAAGGCGATATTACATATCAAGAGGTAGATTGGAAGATAGCGTTTAGCAATCCCGCCTCATCTTGGGCAAAAGGAAAGACGGTGACGGATTATGTTACGGTAACGCCGACGAGTGACGGGGCTTTAACGGCAACAGTAGCAAATTTGGCAGCTTTCGGAGAACAAATTGTTATTACGGCGACTAACCGTGCAACACCGTCCTTTACGGCTTCCGTAACGGTTGATTATGCCAAACGAGCAGTGCAGGTGCGTTTTTCGCAAACTTATTCGGATTCGCTTGGTACAGCCGTTGCTTTGGGAACGTCCTCTTCTTCTTGGACTTTGGATTTAGGCACTGCAACAACTGCGGCTACTGCTTCTACTTTTGAGGTTTCTCAAGCTTCGTCAACAGGTACGGTTGAGGATACGTTTACTATAACTTCCAAGGAAATTTCTTTGGATAACGTATGGGTAGAAAGATTTACGGCATATGCAAAAACGACAGGTTACTATACGAGTAATAACGTTGTAAAAGCTGTCATAGACAGTTTATCTTCCGCTACGGCTCAGACTTTTACGGATAGTTTATCGTTAAAAGATTTTTCGAGTATCATGGCGACATTTGTTCCTCAGATTGCCGACAGTATAAAAACGACGGCGAACAGAAGAGCTTTGTGTGCAATTCATGCGGCATATTATGCTTCTTCTGCTAATCAAGGTTATCCCTATACTTTTATATTGAGTGCTTCATATTCGGGTACGTATTCTTCGGGTACTATGTCTTGTTACTTTGGCTATTCCTCCTCTGCGTTCGGAACAGCGGCTACAAATATGACCATTACGGGCGGCGATATGGTTTTCTAAAAAGACAAATAACTGAAAGGGCGGGAAGAAAAAACTTTTCGCCCTTTCGGAAAAATTCGGGGAAAAGATTATTAGGAGTAAGATAATGACGAAACGAAAAAAGAAACACGGCATAATAACCGTACTTATAATTATTTTAATTTTATTGTTGTTGCTTGCTCTGTTCGTTCGTTTTTTTAGTCCCTTTGACAATATGTTTACCGTAAGCCACAACGGAAAAGAATTAACAAATAATCAAATAGGAATAGCGGTTTCACCCGAAAGTAAATTTACGATAGCCCGTAAAAACAAGAAAAATCCGTATGAAATCAAGATATATGCAACGGGTACGGAAGAAACAGATTTTGTTTTTACCGTAAACGGAGAAGAATACAGTTGGTATCGGGATATAGCGAATATAAACAAGGGACGGGGCGAAGATTTCACGGAAGCGTTTAAGATTAATCGGGACGGGGACAGTTTCTCTATTTTAGGAAACGTAACAAACGTATTAACGGATATTTGGTACGAAGCGGAGATAGCATTTCCGAATGGTATTCCGTTAGGCGATAGGTTTCGCATGGAGATAACATTCGGGAAAGAAACATTTTATTTCGGATTTTATATGATTGAAAACGATATAAAAATTTTTCTTTCGCCTGAAACGATTATTTTTTAATACGTTAAAAGAGGTAGAGTATGAAGATATTACATAAAAAGATAAAGGTAATCGTTGTATGTCTGTTTACGTGCGCGTTGTTCGTGGTCGGGTTGTTTAGCATACCTACCCCATTAATAGCCTATGCCGCCGAAACGCTTAATTTTGAGTTTTACAGTTTATCCGTCGCGTCGCAACTGTCCTTTTCCGTGCGTGTTCCCTCGTCGGCGTTGAATTTATTAAAACAAGGACGGACAGCGAACGGATATTCTTATACGGACTATTTTTTACAGATTAAATATTCCGAAACGGAAAACGGCTATGCCACGTCTGTTTGGTATCATATCGAGCAATCGCCTGTACTTTGTGAAACGCCGAACGCAGGTTCGTCAAAGTACGGGGACAATTTAGAAACGCCGTATCCGTATGACTATACTTTTACGTCGGCGTTTTTATCGTCGGGGAACGGGATTATTTCGATAGAAATTCCGTCCGAATTGAAAACAGCATATTATTTTTCGGCGCAAGTCATAAAAGCAACCTATCGGGAAGTATTCGACCAATCTTACGGCGGCAGTGACGAGCTTGTAGATTTACGGGAAGAAACAATAAATCAATCCCCCGTTTTCCATAATTCCGTATGGAATATCGGCATGGAAAAATTACAGGGTGACGAGCCATTAACGGACAGCGAACGCGGAAACATTCAAGAAGTTTTGGGCATAAAACCGACCACAAATGAAATTGCCGTAACGGTAAAATACAAGTCGGTTGTGGATTATGCGGATATACGCGAAGAAAGTTACACATTCAATGCCAAAAGCGTATATGCGCAGAATAAAACATTGATAGTTTCGGCGTTGTATGATTTGGCGGCATTTAATAACATTGCGGATTTCAACGTTGTTTATACGGGCGATTATTGGGAAAACGGCAATCGTTATATCATGCAAAAGCGAATTATCTTACAGGCGAGTGATTTTGATTATAACTATAATTCCTCAACGCAGAAAGGCACATTAACCGTGGTCTATAATGACTTTCAGTATAAGGACTTGTCTTTACGGATAGAGAATAACGACCCGTTAAATCCGTTAGTCATGGATTACTACACCGCCGATGCGGTTGGGTCGGGAAATACGGTAACTTTGACGTATGCCTTCGATACCGTGCAAGAGCATTTATATAATTCGTGTTTTTGGTTGTTTGCTTTAACCGCGGATAATATCGATGTGAACGGAACGCCTGTAAACGTGACTGTGAATGTCACCGATACGGCTTTGACCGTAACGTTTCCGAAGTCTGCCGAAAATTCGCTTATGAATTTATCCTTAAAGGCGATTGCGGAGATTATCGAAGATATAGAATACACATTGACTTATGAATACGTACAGTTGGGATATTTTGGCGGTGAGATAACGGAAACATGGATTACGTCGGCTCCCGTCGTGAAAATGTATTCGGAAATTGTCCGATATAGCTATGACAGCTTTATGAACGATTACGGAACGATAATCAATGCGGCGGTGTCCCCTGCATTTTTGGGCGGTGCGGTATTCTATATTCCCGCCTCTATGCGTAAAGATTTCAGCGATTACAGTGCGGAAACACATACCTGCAAAATCGTCGTGGAATATTCCTATAACACCCTTTTCAAAATCACAAATAACTATGACGATACGGTAAATTTCAAAGCGTTAAATCATAACAGTTTGAATTATGCAGGCGATTATTTCGTTGATTTTATTCCTAACGGCTACCGTGTGGAAAAAATATCCACGTCCGCGACCGACAAATTGATTATCACGAACGCGGAAAAGTATGCGGACACGAAAGTTGAAATCCGCACGGACACACACGCGAAAGAAGTGTTGCCGATAGTCATTAACTTTACGGATAGTTGGTATTTAAAAATCAACCATTTGGAAAACTACGCCGATTACCGCATAAGAAGCGGCGAAAAAGACGCAAAGCCCTGTTTTGCCGAAAAGAAACAGTTTTCGGGGACAGTCAAAGTCAAGGACTATGTGGACATTTACAATTTGACGAGCGCGGATATAGAAAAAATACTCGGTCATGATTTATCGATTTTAGGGCTTGCAACGGTAGAAAACGTCAAAGTAACGTTTGACGGGGCGGCTACCTATACAGCTGATTTGAGTTATTCCTACGCGGCATTAAAACAGATAGACTACGACGGGAACGTGATAGAAATTAAAATCCCGCTGACTTCTTACGCCGATTGGTGCAAACAGTACGGGCAGGATTGGTCTATTTTGTTCTTAAATACGACCGAAAGGCACTATTTTAAATATTCAAACGACGTAACACGCGAAAATTTATACGGTTTCTTCTCAGTCGCGGTATTCCGCGAACAAGTGTCTGATTTGAATTATTGGTTCAAAAACAACACGGGTGACGGGTGCATGACAATCTTTGAGGGAAAGCAGGTCAAGGGTTCGGGCGTGTATAAATTTTTTGATAATCTCACCGATAAAGGCGTGATTACCTCTCTTGCGGGCTATGTGGGCATGAGTTTTTGCGAGATAATCAATGACGATAACGCTATGTATTATTCGTATTTCTTTTATCTCGACGGCACAAGCGATAGCGCATATATGGCAACGAACGGCGCGGACAATGCGGACGATACCGACAGCGCGATTAAAAACGCTTGGGAGGACGTGAAAGATTGGGCTAAAAATTTATGGGATAAGATAGGCGATTCTCCCATGATAAAAGCCATAAAAATTATAGCGGCGATTGTCGCAGGAATAATTGTTCTTTCGTTTTTTGCTTGGTTGATTCGTAAAATATTGAGGATATTCGGGAAAGGTAAAAAGGAATGAAACTATTATTGATATGTATTCTTATAGTTCTGATTATCGATATAATATGCGGTATCGTAACAAATATATTAACGAAACGTGAGGAAAAATATGTCCGTGAGCTATTAGCTCTTATGAATGAGGAAAAGGACGGAAACGACTATGGAAAACAAATTGACGATAGCGGAATTTAAGCGCATACGTTGGCGTATCGCGTTAGCCCTGCAAACGCAAGCCCGATTTGTCTTTATCGACACGGTGGAAACGACGGGCAACGGATTTAGGAAAGTTAAAGTTTCGGTAAAAGGCTATTCGTACATAGCGTACATGAACGGGGACACGGTCACACAAATGGCGCGGGACATAAATACATTATGAAAACGTTAAAACGGATTTTGCGGGTGCTGTTGGTGCTATTGATAGCGGCGATAATCGGATATTTTCTATTTACGGGTTGTCAAACATGAGAATAACGGAACGGATAAAGAAAATCAATTATCGGCATTACATAGTCATAGCAATTACAGTCGGGTTTGCGGCGTGTTGGCTGTTGTTCCCGAACGCTCTCGGTCGCGTGATTGAGAGCGTTCGGGACTTCGGTTTGTCCGTTGCCTATTATTTTTGTGAGATATTCGGAATAGACCATGCTATTACCCCCACGGTCAACGAGTTCCCGAAAATCCCTTTTTTCGATTTTTCCCCGTCCGTTCCCGCGCCCTCTCCTGCTCCGTCCGTTCCCATTCCCGATACATTCAACGGCTTCAAGGAAAAATGGGCGGTATATTGGCATTTATGGGCAACGAAAGACAATTTTTTGCATTATCTTTATGTCATTGGCAACGGCTTGTATTACATCTCTTACTTACTGTTGATACTCATTCCTCTTGCGTTGGCGGTGTGGCTGTTGCTTCGGCGGTATCTGAAAGCCTATAACACCGACCACGACAGGGAAAGCAAACCCGTCAAAATCTTTAAGCGGCTATCGGATTTGACTTATCGCCCCCTTAAAAAGTGGATTCAAGCATTTATTTGCTTCTTGCAAGATAACCCCTTATACCTCAAAATTTGGGTTTGCCTTTGGGCGTTTTATTTCAATCTGTTTACGATAGTTATTGAGTTTATCGCATTTTATATGTATTTCGTGGTATCGTTTGACTTTCTTAATATCTACCGACAGATATATAAATTATTCTTGGATATATGGACGGTGATAGACTTTCTCCCGCTTTGGGCGTTGATTCTCGTTGGTTTCTTTATTTTTAATCATATCTGCCGCAATATAGCATATACAGAATTATACCACCACGAGCGGCGAAACAGGGGCTTTATCAACGAGCGCGGTGTGGTGACAATCGTTTACGGAGAAATGGGAACGGGCAAAACCGCGTTGATCACCGACATGGCTTTATCTGCCGAAGTACAGCTCCGCGACCAAGCCTTTGAGGTCATTTTGGAAAGCGATATGAAGTTCCCAAATTTCCCGTGGCGCACATTCGAGGACGAATTGAAAACGGCAATTTATTTCCATGTGGTCTATGACGTGTGGAGCTGTCGCAGGTGGCTGAAAAAGAAGTGTCGTAGGTGGTTGAAAAATCCTTGTAAAGAAAAGTTGTTCGGCTACGATTACGAACGGCACGGGCTGACCTATGACAACGCGCTCGAAGTGATTGACGTATGGCGGG
>ULTC01055582.1_pt1 | contig 10205 bp, 10 predicted proteins | sample 1957091 | NCBI WGS metagenome assembly ULTC01 (sample SAMEA4835720, study PRJEB28245) | human gut metagenome | biome: gut microbiome; material: fecal sample | place: Denmark | collected 2008 | reverse complement strand
GATCACTTTGATAATGGTACTCCATACGGACTTTTTCATGATAATTAATAATTAATAGTGAATAATGAATTGAATAATGATATCCCGGCTGATATAAGAGGAAAGCTTCGCTTTCCTTCGGACGGCCTCAGCGGACGGGCGTCAAGCGAAGAGACCGTAGCGAGCGTGAGGAGCATCCCTGTCTGAGCGAAGCGAGTTGGGATGCGACAGCGAGCGTAGGTCTCGAAGTAGCCCGTCAGCGTCAGCCTTGACCTTTTGGTTACTTTTGGGTCAAGCCAAAAGTGACATACCGATTTGGGTCAAGCCAAAAGTGACACGTTAGATCTCATCAGGCGACTCCGAATCCCCACCCCCAGCAGCCGGCTTCTTCGAGATATCCACGGTAGTCTCCCCAGCCTTCTCCGCACGGAGTACCGCTTGCTGAGCCTTGCGGGTAGCCACGGGCTGGAACTCCAGCCCGGCGAAGACATTCTTCAAGTCCTCGCCCGGTATATACTGGATACTAACCCCGGTGATGTTTGTAGATGTGAATTTCTCAAGACTCTCCGCACCCTCGTTGAGGATATGGAGCCGGAATTTACCCAGTTCGCCGAAATCCACCTGTTTCCCCTCTTGGAGGGCATCGAGCAGGTTCTCGACAGTGGAGATCAATACCGCCACCACATCCGCCCGGCTGACGGTGGTTTGCATGGATACCCGGCGGCTCAGCTGCTTGAGCGATAGCTCACCATTGATCTGTGCCGTGGCGTACGCTTTCGCCGGCTCGTCTTTCTTGATAGGGTTGGTCCGAAGGGACACGCTGTAATTTAAAGCCATAGATTTGATAATTAAAAATTGATAATTGAAAATTGAAAATGAAATCGATTTGTTTTCGATAACGAATGTACGACATTCGGTTTCCTCTGAAATGAATACCGCTGACAGTGGATGAATAAGGGAGATAAAAGAGGAGATATACTGAAAAATAGACCTCCGTATAGTTGTTCGTGTCGTATGTTTTAAGTATCTTTATACCAATAAGATAAATCTTAAAAATGCGAACGATATGCGAACAGGATACACACAAATTGACGAGTGGCCCGTGCGGCCTTATTCCAAGCGGGAGCTGGCCATGGCCTACGCCCCCGAGATCAGCCCCGTCTCGGCCCTGAATCGGCTGGCGGAATGGATGCGGTATAACGATCGGCTGACCCGGGAGCTTGGTGATACGGGCTACCGCCCGAGGCAACGGGTCTTCACCTCCCTGCAAGTGGAGCTGATCTTCCGTTACTTGGGTCGTCCTTGAGAGGAGACACCGCCACCCGTCGGTATAGGCGAGCGGCGATGCCGGTACTGGCATCAGACAACGCCAGTACTGGCGTAGGGCTGCGACGGTAGTGCTTACGGGCGATGACAGTAGTGGCATTTCCTTCATTCCTTCATTCCTTTGGGCGTCTCTCACGCACACACACGTGCGAGGAGAAAGCGTACTCGCCCCGTGCGGTCTTGATCAGTGTTCCCTTCTCCAGCATCCGTTTGAGGGAGGAGTCGAGTGTTTTCTCGGGTATGCCGTTCTTCGCTGCCTCCTCCACGGCCTGCCGACGGCAGAACATCATTGGGAGGGCATTGAATAAAGCCTGTTCAGGAGAGGTCTGGACAGGGACGGCCTCGGAGGTAGGCAGGAAGCCCAGCACGTAGCTCGAATGGCGGTAAAGAGGCTCTATGAGCGTGAGTACGGCTTGGAAATCCTCGTCGGTGACCCGCAGGTCCAGCTTGGGGACGATACCATCCTTGATATTCTCGATGGGTATCTCCGGGGCGGGGGAGAGACCGGGGGAATTGAAAATGGAAAATTGAGAATTGAAAATTTTTTGTTGGGGAGGGAGGAATTTCTCCAAGGCTCTTAACAGGGCTACTATGCTCAGGATCCGGCAGGTATTGATGGCGATACGGGCCACGGCGCTTCGCATGGAACCTCCATAGGCGTAACCGGCGTGGGAGAATAACTGGGCGAACCGTTGGTTGAACAGCTCTTTCTGTTTCTCGGATAGCCTTAGCTGGATCGTTTGGACCGATCCGTTGATCAGGTCCAGTACCTGTTTCCATTGTGTTCCCCATGTGGCGAAGCGTAGGCCGTAATCCTCGCTTTCCGAATCGAATTGGTCCATCCACTCATCGATAGGTGGCATGAAATAGAATAACTGGCGAGAGAACAGGCCGTTCTCCGCCGAGGGGATCAGCGGCTTTACTTGCGCCGGGGTTCCACTTAGCAATACGCTGAGATAAGACTCATCGCATTCCCGGTACTCATGATTGGTACGCCGGTTGAAGGCCAGTCGCTCATGGTCGTGGCATTTACGCAAGGTATCGCTCCAATGGCCGTGATCCGCTCCGATGGCGGTACTCACGGTATCAGCCTCGGTCTCGCAGATCAGCCCCACGCCGTCGGCCTCTATGAGGTTCTCTAAGATACCGGTACCCGAGTTATCGCCGGCTATGAGGAACATCTTGAGGGGCGGTTGTTCCGGCTCGAGCGTCTCGGAGCGTTTCTTGCCGAGTGAGTCCCATCGGTTCTTTTCCTCCCGATAATTCTTTAGGCTGTCTTTGTAGCGGGCCATCATCTCCTCGTGAATAGGTTCAGCTAGGCGCCTGACCCATGTCAAGGCTCCTTTTCCGGAGGCGGGAGGCGCTACGATGAAGGTTTGTAGGCATGGATACATGTATTTTTGTCCGTATAACACCCGTACCCGCTTGTTCAAGGTGCCCCCGAGTACGGTGAATACTCCCAGCAGGAGTATGTCACGCTGGGCGATGGAGTTCCCGCAATCGATCATCTGCTTGATGAACGGGGGCCACGGATAATCCGGGAAAGCGGGTGGCAAGTCCTCACGTGCGTACGTATGTGCGTGTGTGGGTGTGAGAGGGGCTTGAAGGTTTGAAGGATTCTTGTTCTCCCTCGGGTATTGGCGGAAGGTGTCGGCCAGTTGCTTGTCCGTTTTTACGCCGGCAATCTCGGCCCAGTGGAAGACGGAGCCTAATCCGTTGCGCCCGTTGCCCGCTTTGAGGGCGTGGTCGTATAGCTTGTCCGCTTCTTCGTAGAGGTATTTCTCGGACAGGCGGCAGATGCGATGAAAGAACGTCCTTCCCGTTTCCCCGCAATCGTTGGCGGTGGCGAAGGCGATCGGCATATACTCTTGGTAAGTGGGAGCGATGTTCGCCCCTTGGTGTTCGATGGCGGCGACAAGCCGCTCTAAATCTGATAATGGATTCATTTGATTTATAAGTTATAATTTATGATTTAAACTGTCAACTGTCATTTGTCAACTATCAACTCTCCCGCAGCTTAGCGGAGGGATCATGGCAGAGGAAACACGCCCGTGAGAGATCGGCGTTTGAGGCATCCGCATTCAATCCGTATTTCCATTTCAGGTATTCCCATGCCGATAGCCGTGCCTTATCAAAAGATTCCTCTATGGAAGCCTTGGGTGAGAGCCGGTAGGGGACGAGCAGTTTCACGCCTGTGGTGCTTGGGCTGACGAAAGCTAGGTCCGGTCTCAGTTTATTATCGGCGAACAAGGTGTCTCGCCAGTGGAGGGTTTCCTCCGGCGAGGGGAGATGGTCGATATCGATGACAAACTCTCCGGAAAGGAATAACAGGCGGTCTTCCTTGCGATAGGAGAAGACCCCGGCCGGTGTGACGTATGGCAGTAAGTTTTGCTTCAGTTTGCGGAACCGTTTCTCGTCGCTCAAAGCGTCCTGTACGCTGAGCGTTCGTTCTTTCAGCCACTCGTTGGAGGTGATATAGGTATGCAACTGTTTGACACTGGTCACGCCACTCGGCACTTGATTGGAGATGGGGGCGTTGAAAAAGGACATGATACATTCTTTCATTAACTCGTTTGATTTAAAGTTTAGGCTGGTAAAGGAAAGGTAAAAGAGTGAGAAAAAACGGTCCGGTAAGTTATTTGCACCTATCGGTAAGTTATTTGCGCATAAAAGTAATTCGGTGACAGGAAAAAGAAGAAGATATGAGTGAAGAGAAAGCGAGCCCGTGTGTGCTGCACATCCATGGCGAGAACATACAGGTGCTGCCCAACGCCATGTTTGCCATTCAATATATTTGCTTGGACCCGGGAGAAAAGCCGGAGGTCGTTTCGGAAAAAGACGTGAGGCCGGATCCGGAGCCGTGTGATTTATTAGCCTCCTATATCCAAGACGAGGAGGTGCGTCACGACTTCGTAAAGCGAATCGCCCAATGCCCGGATGTGGCCACCCTCTGCCAAACGGTGCTGACCGACCTTTTCAACGAGGTCTTTTGCGACTGCGTGGAACCGGCCAAACTTATCAAGAGCAAGGAATTCATCAACGCCATCATCCCCCTGCTCCCCTTCAAGCAAGGCAAGAGCTTGCGCAATATCCGGCGGGCGATTGTGAAGTATGTGCTGGGGGAGGGGTAGGTGTTTTGATTTATGAATGATTGCATAATTGGATATTTATTTGTTTCTTTGTCAATATTCTATTTTCTTATGAAGTCGAGACAAGAGATCCTAGCGTTATTAAGAGACTTCAAGGTTCGTAAAGGCAAAAAGTACGGAATCTTGAAGATGGGTATCTTTGGCTCTGTAGCTCGTGATCAACAGACGGAAAGCAGTGATGTGGACATTTATTACGAGGGTGAGGCGCAAGGGCTTTTCTCTCTCTCCCATTTGAAAAATGAATTGGAAGAACTGTTGGGAAGCCCGGTGGATATCATCCGTCTTAGAGACCGGATGAATCAGTTGCTTCGTAAACGCATCGAGAGGGAGGGGATCTATGTTTGATAGAGAGTTGGCCTTGGATACCTTATCGCAGATAAAGGATACTCTTTCAATGATAATGGCAAGAACTTCGCATATTCATACGGTTGATGATTTTTATATGAATGAGTCCGCTATGATTCTATTGGATAGTGTTTGTATGAAACTTGTCGCTGTAGGTGAGGCTATCAAAAATCTAGACAAAATAACGAATAAGGAATTACTTCTTAAATATCCGGCTGTAAACTGGAAGGATATTAAAGGGATGAGAGATATCATTGTCCATCATTATTTTGATATTGACGCAAGCGTGATACTTTATAGTCTTCAAAAGGAGGTTCCGGATTTGTACTCCACTATTTGTGTTATGCTGAGGGATTTGTCTCGGTGACTTATCACGATAAATATAGTTTAAACTCATTTTAAATCAAGACACTCGTTTTTTGCCCTACTGGTTTACCGGCGGGATGGGAGTGGTTTGTGTACTTGTCTTTATTCCTAGTAAATCAGAGAATAATAAGCGGATAGCGAAGAATACGCTGTTCCTCTACGTGCGTATGCTCTTTATCATGGAGAGCAATTTTTGTATTAAACACAATTCTTTGTAGCAATGGTAACAGACTCACGAACTTCGAAAAGTATAAAAAATAGTTTGGTAGCCTTGGCTTTTTATTTTATTAATCTGGTTCTTCAATTTTTCTCCCGTAAGGTATTCTTGGATTATCTTGGGGCAGAGATCTTGGGACTGAATACTACGGCTACCAATTTGCTTCAGTTCTTGAACCTTGCGGAATTAGGAATAGGATCAGCCATTGCTTGTACATTATATAAGCCTTTATTAGAGAAGGATACGGTTGCTATCAATGAGATTGTTTCCTTGCAAGGCTGGTTGTATCGGCGTATCGCATGGATCGTGATAGTGGGAAGTCTCGTGTTGATGGCGTTTTTCCCTTGGATCTTCGCTAAGATGCCGTTACCCTTATGGTATGCGTATGCTTCTTTTGGGGTATTGTTGGTTAGTGCGTTACTGAGTTATTTTGTTAATTACAAGCAGATTGTTCTTTCCGCGGATCAGAAAGAGTATAAGATCCAGTATAGCTATAAGGCCTCTATGTTGGTTAAGTTGCTTTGCCAGATAGTAGCGATTCGGTTCTTGGATCATGGATATGTTTGGTGGCTGGTATTGGAGGTGGTGTTTGCGGTAGTAGCCTCGATTGCTTTGAATCGGGTGATCGACCGTACTTATCCTCATTTAAAGACAAATTTGCTTATGGGCAGAGAGCTGGCAAGGAAATATCCGGATATACTAACGAAAATTAAGCAACTTTTTTTTCATAAGATCGGAGGCTTTGCGTTGACACAAACAAGTCCCATTATTATATATGCTTATACGACTTTAACGGTAGTTGCTTTTTACGGTAATTATATGTTGGTGATCCTCGGGATTCAGACACTGATGATCGCTATTTTTAATAGTATGAATGCGGGGGTTGGGAATTTGGTAGCGGAGGGAGATCGAAAACGGATTCTGTCGGTGTTTGAGGAACTGTTCTCCGTGAGATTTTTGTTTACCTGCGTGATGTGTTTTGGGGTATTTATGCTTACTCCCTCATTTATAACCTTGTGGATCGGGAAAGAATATGTGCTAGACTCCATGACGTTGTTATTGATGACTGCCATCTTGTTTATCAACTTGAGCCGCACGACCGTGGATGCTTATATTAACGCTTATGGTCTGTTCGGTGATATTTGGGCACCGGTAACGGAAGCTTCTATTAACATCGGGATGTCTGTCCTGCTGGGATATTTCTTTGGATTACATGGTGTGTTGTTGGGCGTGTTGATAAGCCTATTGATCGTCGTTTTTTGCTGGAAACCTTGGTTCTTGTTTTGTAAGGGATTGAGATTGCCTTTGCGGATTTATGTGGTTATGTATGTTAAGCATCTAATCGCAAGTATGGTATGTTCGTTTTTTGTTTATTATATTTCTGATTATATACCTTTTCGTCCGGAGGATAGATTCTTTTCGTTCTTCTTTTATGGGATAACTGTCATGCTTATTTTCATGCTGAGTATTGTGTCTATCTTGTATCATATAGGACAAGGATTGCGCCATTTTGCACGAAGGATAGTGAGTATTATTATATAAGTATATGTAAATTGTAGTTTGATTGTATGTTATTATATATTACGTTATCATTTCTTTTGACTTTTTTTTTATTTTTGGAGATTTTTCTAGTCAAAAAACGTTGTACGTATTGGCTGTATATTTTCTCGTTTTTTTTGTTTTGCTTGTCGTTCCTTCGTTGGAGAGTAGGAACAGATTGGGATAGTTATTATGAGATCTATTTGCATCCGGAATTATACGCTAACATGGAGACGGGTTTCATGATGATTAATAGTATCGGTAAAAATTATTTTGAAAGCTATACGGTAACTTTATTTATTCAGGGGATCTTGCTGTTTACTTTTCAAACTGCTGCGATCAAGCGGCTGTCTCCTTTTCCTATGACTACTCTTATGCTTTTATGGGGATCAAACTTTTGTGGTATATTTTTTGTACGCCAATCTGTATCTACGGCCATATTACTTTTTTCCATTGTAATGATACGTGACAGACGTTTGTTGGCATTTTTAGTGCTGGTGTTTTTAGCCGGTCTTATTCATCGCTCCGCTTTTGCGTTTTTGCCGGCTTATTGGATTTATCAGTTCCATTTTTCGAATAGACGAGCTGTACTTGCGATAGTTTGTGGCATATTGATAGGTTCAATAATTGACTTTTCGGATTATTTTAGTTCTATAGGTTCTTTCTTGGGTGGAATGTATGAAGCTAAGATTGAGGGATATATGAGCAGAGGTGCTGATATGAGTTTTAATGCCGGACAGACTGCCGCGCAATTGTATATGCGTTCCATGCTAGGGCGTTTGCTCTTATTACTTTTGTTTGTCTTGTTTATAAAAAAGAAACATAAAATAACAATTGGGGGGGATGCTCAACCTATTTACCTTCGCTGTCGTTTTATTACCGGTTTTCAGTAGTGTAACGAATACGTTTAGTCGTATGTTGACTCCTTATATGTATTGTCAATCATTGCTGCTGACCCTCGTGATTTTTTCCTTGAGTTCAGATGTTAGGAAGTTTTGGTGTTTCGCCTTATTTATAGCAATGATGGCAGTTCAGTTATATATGAAATTGTTTGTGGATTATGGCGGTGAAGCCTACTTGCCTTTTGGCACAATATTATAAATTAGTATGAGAAGGATTCTTTTTATAGCCACGTGTGATATGGGTAAACGAACAGGTGGAGGTTTAGCAAATTTAGCTTATTATAATGCGTTTAAGCATCTGTTTCCTTGTGTCGTGGATTTGGCAATGGCAGAGGAGAATTGCATAGGTATGTATGCGGATGCAATTCATGTTCCTCGGAGGGGATTTGTGAAGAAAATAATAGGGATAGTGCATGGTGAGTTTCATCGTAATTTAGCCTTCTTTAGGCACTATGTAAGGGCGGTAGCTGGAAAATATAGCTGTTGCGTGATAAATGGTGGCGTATATGCCGGTGATATGATCAACCTTTTTCATGAGCAAGGGATTAAGGTGATCGTGATTCATCATAATTTCGAGCGCGAATACCATTTGGGAAATAGGTCTTGGAAGACTTTATGGGGCTTGAATGCCACATTGCTGAATCGTATTGAGCGAAATGCCTTTTTAAAGAGCGACCTTAATTGTTACATAACCGCAGAAGATAAGCGTTTGTTTCATAAATATTATGGGGATTGCCGTGGCAGGGAATATATTTTGGGCGTATTTGAACCTTCATCTGTCAGCTTGTTACCTATGAGAGGAGAGGGAGATTCCGTTGTCCGGCATATCATCGTTTCTGGAAGCATGAACTCTACGCAGACGATAACCGGTATTATGGATTTCAAGGAACGTTATTATTCTATTCTAGAAGAAAACTATAAAGATTGGAATGTGATTTTTGCGGGAAGAAATCCCGGGGAAGAAATTGTTGGCTTTTGTGATGAACATTCGGATCGCTTAAGTTTGATACCCAATCCTCCTGTCATGGATGAGGTAATAGATAGGGGGTCTATCTTTTTATGTCCTACGAATGTGGGTGGGGGTTTAAAATTACGTCTGATGGATGCCTTAAGGCGAGGTATGCCTGTACTTACGCATGAGGTGTCAGCCCGCGGGTATGATGTTTTCTTTGGTTATCCCTTTTTTCAAGTTTATCATGATGAGGATAGTTTTAAGAAAGGACTCGAAACGCTTGTTGTTTTTATGCGAGATAATGAGAATTGGCAATCAGACATATTGCGTATTTATGTTTCTCATTTCGGGTTCGACTCTGGATGTGATCGGGTCTTTGAGGCTATTTCTTTGTTGTCATTATGATTTATCTTCTTTTTATAGTTGTAAATTGTGGTTACCTGTCATTATTGAGTAAGTGCAGGAAGCTAAGTCTTGGACAAACGTTATTGTTTGGTTTACCGATGTTAATGATGTGGAGTCTTTTAATCGGCGGACAGTATAACGTAGGAACTGATTATTTTTCTTATATGGAAATGTTTGTTCCCGGGGCAAATTTGGCTTATGTGAATGAAAGTAGAGGCGAATATGCCTTTTCTTGGTTTGTTGAAACGTGTCAGCACTTAGGAGTATATGGACAGGGTATCTTTTTTGTTATAGCTGCTGTCTGGTCTGTGATATATTTATATATTGCTTATTCTCTTGTCGGCAGCAAATACATCTACCTGTTTTTGTTTGTATTTATTGTCTTTACCGGAGCTTTTAACAATCAAATGAATGGAATAAGACAGTATTTTGCCATGTATTTATTGTGGTTGGCCATTATCCTTATAAGGAAAAAACGTTATGTAGTATCTATAGCCTTGTTTGTTGTCATTCCCTTTTTTCACCAAAGTTCACTCGTTGTCATGGTGATTTTTCCAGTCCTTTATTATTGGGTAAGTGAATGGCGGAAGAGTACGTGGCTTTATGGTATATTAGTGACAGGGATGATTTGTAGCTTATTGATATCGGATGATGTTATAGCATTCTTCTTGCCTTATTTTGATCAGTATAGCGGGTATTTTGGGTCAGAAAAAATGGATAGTCAGAAGTCTTTGTTAATACTTACAAAATATGTATGTATGCCTTTGTTCTTATATGCTATATATATATATCCTAGAATGGATCTTACTAATTATCAAAGAAAATTATTCGTTTTTGGATTATGTGGGTATGCTTTCAAACTCTCTGTAGTATCAATGTCTCTAGTGTCTCGTTTGGGACTTTATTTTGAGTTGTTTTCTTGTATACCTCTTGTGTATTTGCTGATTTATTTAAAGATGAATAGCCGAAAATTAGTATATATTCTTGTGCTAATTTATTTGTTGTTGCCATATAGTCTAAAAGTT
>ULTC01042651.1_pt1 | contig 10234 bp, 16 predicted proteins | sample 1957091 | NCBI WGS metagenome assembly ULTC01 (sample SAMEA4835720, study PRJEB28245) | human gut metagenome | biome: gut microbiome; material: fecal sample | place: Denmark | collected 2008 | reverse complement strand
CCACTCAGCATTTTCGCCTTCCGCTGCATGGAGCAGGTTTTCGGCAGTGTCACCAAGCTCGCCGAGAGCCTTAAACCACAGTTTCGCATGTTCCTTTTCATTTTCGGCAGTCTGCAAGAAAAGTGCTGCAATTTGCTCGAAGCCTGCCTTCTTTGCAACAGAAGCAAAGTATGTATACTTGTTTCTTGCCTGAGATTCGCCTGCAAATGCTTCCCAAAGGTTCTTTTCGGTCTTGGTACCGGCATAGGGATTCTTGGATTCTTCCTCAAGTTTTACGAATTTTTCTTTCGGCTGTTTGCAGACAGGGCAGGTTTCGGGAGGGGTATCTCCCTCGTGAATATAACCGCATACGGTGCATTTCCATTTTGCCATTTTCGTTCCCTCTTTCTTTACTATATTTTCATTGAAAGCGGACACTTGAAATCATCGGGCAATTCGCCTTCGGTTTCATGGATATATCCGCAGACTGTACATATATATTGCTTCATATTTCCTCCTTTAATTGAATAATAGCATATTTCAGATTACAATTCTGTGATGTTATCACATTTTTCAATGATTCCCGCAATGTCCGTGACCGCAGCCGTGGTCGCCGCAGATATGGGTTTCCCCGCCGTGTTCATGATCGTGGTGTTCACAATGCACATCGGGATTGAAAGCAAGATTGCCGGCAACTACAGCATTTACCGCTTCATCGGCATTACCGCTGACACCGCCGTAGAGCTTTATTCCGTTTTCTGCCAGCGCCATTTGTGCACCGCCGCCAATACCGCCGCAAATAAGTACATCTGCTTTTACAGCGGAGAGTACGCCAGCCAATGCACCGTGGCCGGAGCCGTTGGTATCTATAAGCTCTGTTTTAATGACCTTGCCGTCTTCAATATCGTACAATTTGAATTGCTCGGTGTGACCGAAATGCTGAAAGATGTTTCCGTTTTTGTAAGTTACTGCGATTCTCATAATATTTGCTCCTTTTTCTGTTTTGTATTCTTTTTGAATTTGCCGTTTGATGCAGTCTTTTTTATAGCAAAAGTCTGTACTGCCGCTACAAAGCTGAAACTCGCCGCCCTCAATTTTCAGTGTGAAGCCAAGCACAAGTGCGTCTGCTATCTTTTTCCTTGCGGTTTCATAGATTTTCTGTACGGTTGTTCTGCCTACGCCGAGTTGTGCCCCGCATTCTTCTTGGCTTAAGTTTTCTTTGTCAATCAGCCGTATGGTTTCAAGCTCATCAACTGTCAAAACAATTGGTTCCCCGCTTACTGCTCCCGTTGGAGAAAATTCAAGAACTTCAGGGAAATAACACACTCGTCGACACTTCGTCGGTCTTGGCATTTTATCACCTCCCCATATATTATAGTGCCGTTTCAGGCATATGTCAATAATATTATTGACATATGCCTGAAATTATGCTATACTAAAAATACTGAAAAAGGAGACACGGCTTATGAATTACTTAACATACTTACCTGTATTTGATAAACTGACGAAATCACAGCAAGACACGCTTACAAGCTCATCTTTTGTTCGTAAATTCGGCAAGGGTGAACTCTTGCATAATGGTTCGCAGAATTGTACTGGACTGCTCCTTGTGCTCTCCGGTCAGATTCGTGCGTTTACCATATCCGACGATGGCAGAGAAATTACGATGTACCGCCTTTTTGAACGTGATATTTGCCTTTTCTCTGCATCCTGCATCATGAACAGCATTCAGTTTGATATTACAGTTACCGCAGAAAAGGAAACTAAAGTTTTAGTCATCCCGTCAGAAGTTTACAAAAGCATTATGGATGTTTCCGCACCGCTTGCCAATTACACAAACGAAGTTATGGCAAGTCGATTTTCAGATGTAATGTGGCTGATAGACCAGGTAATGTGGAAAAGCTTTGATAAAAGACTTGCTGATTTTCTTTTGAATGAGTCAAACATCGAAGGCACTAACATTCTTAAAATCACCCACGAAACAATCGGCAATCACTTGGGCAATCCCCGTGAAGTGGTAACACGAATGCTAAAGTATTTTGTGAACGAAGGGTTTATATCACTATCCCGCGGAACGATTGAGATTATAGACAAAGACGGACTTGAAAAGATTATAGTTAGATAAAACAAAGCGTTGAGTTTCTCAAAAAAAGAGTTCTCAACGCTTTTTCTTTTCTGTTCTTTTAATCATCCATTCCGCAGGGGGTGGATTTTTTATTTAACGCTTTATCATTACGGACTGCATCATAGAATCGGAAACCACCTGCAAAGTTATAGGCATCAAAGCCGTTACCCATTAAAATTCTGCTTGCGATATAGCTTCTCAATCCGCTTTGGCAGATAACATACACAGGCTTGCTCATGTCCAGCTCACCTATACGTTCACGCAGTTCATCAACGGGAATATTGATAAATCCCTTCACATGACCCATGCTGTACTCCATTGGTGTACGTGTATCAAGAAGTGTTATGCTGCCGTCACGGGGAAGTGTTTCATCATCTTCATAATACCATTGCTTTACAATGCCGTTTTTCATATTTTCAATGATATAGCCTGCCATATTCACAGGGTCCTTTGCGGAGGAATACGGCGGAGCATAGGCAAGGTCAAGTTCTTTAAGTTCATATGCTTTTATTCCAGCACGGATAGCGGTTGCAAGCACATCAATCCTCTTATCGACACCGTCAAAGCCTACAATTTGTGCACCTAAAATGCGGTAGCTTTCTTTTTCAAACAGCACTTTCATAGTCATCATTTTACCGCCGGGATAATATCCTGCGTGACTCATCGGCGAAAGAATGACTTTGTCTGTAGCAATACCAAGGGACTTTGCGGTTTTTTCGTTGATACCCGTAGCGGCAGCAGTCATGTCAAATATTTTGATGACTGATGAGCCCTGTCCGCCGGTATAATGGCTGTCACCGCCGCAGATATTATCGGCGGCAATTCTACCTTGCTTGTTTGCAGGTCCGGCAAGAGAGATGAGTGTGTCTGTATCCGTTACAAAATTTTTGATCTGAACCGCATCTCCAACCGCATAAATGTCAGGTATAGATGTTTCCATTTTGTCATTGACCACAATACTGCTTTTTATTCCGAGTTCCAAACCCGCTTCTTTCGCAAGTGTGGTTTCGGGAGCGACGCCGATTGCCATTACAATCATATCGGTATGAAGTGTCGGAGCACTTTTGAGTTTCACATCAATACCGCAATCGGTATCGGCAAAACCTTCAACCATAGTATCAAGCATTAGATGGATACTGTTTTTGCGGATTTCAGCATGAATAAACGATGCCATATCCCTGTCAAACGGAGCCATAAGCTGATCCGCCGCTTCCACGAGCGTTACATCTATTCCGAGTTCACGCAGATTTTCCGCAACTTCGATTCCGATAAATCCTCCACCGACAACAACTGCCGATTTCGGATGGTGCTCATCCGTATATTTCTTGAGTCTAAGCGTATCCTCAACGGTGCGCAGGGCAAATATCTTATCGCTGTCAATACCGTCAAACCCCGGCTTTATCGGCTTAGCACCGGGTGAGAGCACGAGCTTGTCATAACTCTCGGTAAGGATTTTACCATTTTCAAGATTTTTTACGGTAACGGTTTTGCTGTCAGGATGAATTGCCGTAGCTTCATGATGAACATTCATCTTAACTCTAAAACGCTTCCAAAAGCTTTCAGGCGTCTGCAAGGTTAGATCATTTTCATCTTCAATGGTGCCGCCGATGTAGTACGGCAGACCACAGTTAGCGTATGAGATAAATCCTGAACGCTCAAAAACAACGATTTCCGCTTGTTCGTCAAGCCTGCGTATTCTCGCCGCCGCAGTAGCGCCGCCTGCAACACCGCCTATAATTACAACCTTCATTTATTTTACCACCTTTCCACGATAGCTGCTGATGCCTCCGATATTTTTTGCATTTGTGTAACCAATTTGCTTCAAATAGGATACAGCTTGTCCGCTTCTACCACCGCTTAAACAATGCACATAAAGCGGTGTGCTTTTGTCCTTGACGGTATTCTCAACGGAAGAAATTCTATCAAGAGGTATGTTGACGCTTCCGTCAATGTGCCCGTCACGGTATTCCTCTGCCGTCCTAACATCAAGCAATACAGCGCCGTCGTTTGTTTCGTATTCCGCAACACCGGTGTTGATGTCGGCGGTGTTGCGGAAGAAATTAAACAGTCCCATCTTTTTTCTCCTTACAGCATTGCTTCAATTTGCTCTTTCGGTCTGTAGCCCACGACCTGATTCTCGAGCTTCCCGTTTTTGATTACAGCAAGCATCGGGATGCTCATTACCTGAAACTGTGCCGCAAGCTCCGGCTGTTCGTCCACATTTATTTTACCAACCTTAACATCGCTTCGCTCATTTGCGATTTCCGATACGATCGGACCCACCATACGGCAAGGGCCACACCAATCGGCATAGAAATCGAGAAGTACAGGTTTATTAGAATTCAAAACTTCGCTTGCAAAATTTTCTTTATTAATTTTAATGACAGACATCTTCGTGTCCTCCTTTGTTTTATTGTGTCTTTATTTTAACCGATTTGAAATCAGAGTTCTGTGATGTTATCACTTACCTCTTTTCTGTTCCTTAATTTGCAGATGGCCTGTGTCATTGTTCCCATTGGGCAGAAAGCGCACCACGTTCTCGGCTTAAAGAAAATCATAACAATAAGACCGATTAGAAGCGATGTAAGCATCAGGCTGTAAAATCCGAAGCTGAACTGTGCCACCCAATCCGGGAATATACTTCCCGAATATGTCCATCCCCACGGAATACGGAATGTCAAAACCAGTTTGATTGCTTCACGCAGATTTTCCGAACCGCTTGCCACAAGGTAGGTCTGAAAAACCATATTGCCGAACATGGCAAGGAAAAATATCAGAAAACCATATCGAAACCATTTGGATGCCATCCATTTCGGTGTTGGCTTGTTTCGGGAGCATTTGAGATCTCCGCCCAGCTTACAATAGAGTTGCCCTCTGCCGCAAAGGTGGTTGCAGAAAAACTTGTTACCGCCAAATGTAGCGAGTATGAGCGGCAACAGAAAATCAACCATACCGAGCCAAGCAAACAGAATATTGAAAAACCCGAGTGCAAAATATGCAATGGACCATATCCATAAATAGTCATACCAATGCTTTTTCTTTGTTTTCATATGTTCACCCGGCTTTCCATTGTAATACTGTTTGCCGGGCAAACCTTTTCGCATTTTCCGCATCCTACGCATTTGTCTTGTGCAACCTTTGCAAAACATCCTTTATGTACCTTTATTGCCCCTAACGGGCAAATGTTTTCACAAGCACCGCAGGCAACGCAAACTGATTTATCTACGATTGAATATCGTTTAGACGCCATCCTTATTTCTCCGATTAAAATTAGTTTATTATATTTTATTACGGTATTTTATGCCGATATTACTTTTCCTTGTAGTAGAGCATACAGTGGCAAAAGCCTTCGAAATTGGGGTCGGCGATCTGATCTTTGAATTCCTTGCACATACACTTGGTATCATCTGTTTTTTCTCTGCGGCAAGGGCAGTAACCGCCTGTCTTTTTCAGTCCTTCTTTTATGGTGTTGACAATTTCCGTATCGGGATTTAATTTGATCTTCATTTTTCTTCTCCTATCATTTGCTTAATATAATTTTCCAAAACCTTTTCGCTCATGGCACCGAGCTGTCTATAGTAAATCGAGCCATCGGCGTTGATAAATACCGTTTCGGGGATTGAATAAATGCCGTAGGTGTTAGCTGCGTCATATTTGGTGTCGTAATATACAGGGAAACTGTAGCCGCTGTTAAGTACGAATTCTTTGACACCGTTTACTGTTTCGTTATATCCGTCGGTGAGATTTATCATCATAAATACGACCTCATCGCCGTATTTTTCGTACATCGCATCAAATGCCGGAAGCTCGGACTTACATGGGCCGCACCAAGATGTCCAAAAGTTTACGACGATTGGTTTGCCAAAGTAATCTGAAAGTTTTACTTTATTCATTTCCGAATCATAAACGGTGAAATCATCCGCTTGAACCACATTTTCAGAAGAAGCGTTATTCTGCTTTTCATCAGTAGAATACTTTTCCGAAAGCTTCGGATATAGCACTGCTGCAAGTATCATAATCGCAACAAATGCGACCGCAATTATTATCCATACCTTGTTTTTCATTTTTTCACCTCACATAGTAATAGCCAAAAGTGAATTTAAAAGTCCAAATGCCATTGCAAGTCCGACTATTATCAATAAAATACCGCTAACCAAATTGATTACCTTATAATGTTTTTTGATGAAGGTAAAGGCTTCCGATAGCTTATCAAGCAGCACTGCGGAAAATATAAACGGAATGCCCAACCCCAGGGAATATGTCAGCAATAATGTCGCACCTTTTAAAGCACCGCCTGCGCTTGAAGCAAGCATGAGTGCAGAGCCGAGAAAAGCTCCAACACAAGGGGTTAAACTGATGGAATAAATTGCTCCGAATAAAAAAGCCGATGCAATTCCCGTTACTTTATACCCTTTATGCATTCCCTTAAAAAACGGAATGCGGAAAACCTCCAAATAAGAAAGGCCGAACAATATTACAATAACGCCGGAAACTATATTTATGATTGCTTGATATTCGGAAAGCAGTTTTCCAAGCGTTCCTGAGAAAAGCCCGAGAGCCGTAAATACAACCGTAAAGCCCACCACAAAGGCAATAACCTTAAATATCATCTTGGGATTTTTGTTGCTATCGTTTTTGCTTTGCCCCGCAAAATATGAAATGTAAATAGGCAACATCGGTAGCATACACGGTGATATAAAGGAGATTATCCCCTCTAAAAATGTAATGATATAATTCATGCGTCGAATTCCTTTCGTCAGCTTATGGTGTTGTTTTATCAAATTTCCTTACCGCTTTCCGTGATGTTATCACATAAAAAGGCGGAGGACTTTTTACTCCGCCTTAAAATAATATGATCCTTTAACTGTTCATCTTTTTCGTGTCAACTGCTTTTATTCATTATAAATCAGATACTAAGTAAGTGCTGTTTCATCATAAAGAAAAAGGTACTCCCGTCAGGTCAGAAATTCAAAGCGGTAATTATATCATCATTCGCTATTCGGAATCCAAATCTCCGTCCGCATAAAGACATAAGGGATAGGGCAAAGGTTAATGACGAGATACCTTTGATAAGCTGCATCACATACCATACTGTAAGGTCCTTGGGTTTGAAGGATATTGAAATCAGAAACGGTATGAACATACCGCATAGCCCAATCGTGACAAGTCCTGCGTTTCCGACCGAACTGCCGTCACATAGCATATTTGGCAATGGAAGTAAATGAAATTCTATAACCTTTCCACCGAGCACAAGAGTCGCCAGCGAGTGACCAAGTTCGTGCAGTGCCGGATACAGTAAAACAGCCGTAAACAAGCCGACAATGAGCAGCCATATAATTTTCCTTACATCTTTTATAGTTTATCACCTCTTACTTTATCATGCAAAAATGCGGTTGCCTTTATTCAAGACAACCGCATAAAAATAAGCGTAAATAACCAAAGCCCGAAAGGATACGCCCATACAGTCAGCCATTTTGCGAAGCTTCAGCTTGTCCTCCAGGGCAAAGACATTCCAACCGTATACGGGCAATCCATTCTCGCATTTGTACTTTTTCATAACCTCTCGCAAAATAAAGCGGGGCATAAGAAAAACCGACGAAAGCCTGTCGGCTTGCGTTTCGGAAAAAGACATCAATTCCTTTTGTTCTTTTATTGTATACACTCGCTCTGGATCAAATTCGTTATGAAAGCATCCTACCTGTATACCGTTGCCCTCGTTACACCGACAGCACCGGCAATTTCGGAAGTGGAGGGGGACTTCCAATATTCGAGGTAGTATCCTTCTGCAAACTTTTTGATTTCATTCATAAGGTCAGTGTTTTTAGAACGCATTTTTTCGTCCTCCGTTCTATCTGACACAGGCTGTATCGGATAGATATATTATATCAGAAAGTTTCAGATATTGCAATAAGCAAAAAGAGAGTCGGTAGGTTTTTCTACCAACTCTCTTGAAAATTCTTTTTGTTTGGCTTAAAACAAGGCTTTCAGCCCTCATCAAGCGCTTTGCCCAAAGCCCAATTATACTCATTTACGACCTGCTGAGGCGAAGTAATCTTTATTTTCCCGGCAAAACCGAATATCCAACCGAAGAAAGTAGGGCTTACGGAAACCTTTACCTCTGCCACAAAGCCGCCATCACAAGGCTCTGTAAATACACCTTTTCCGAAGCGGTCGATGATGACTTTCATCATATCCGGGGTACACTTCAAGCGCACGGTTTCCATTTTCCCGTCATACATTGCAATAATGCTTTTGAGATAGGCGACAGGCTCAAAATCCACAGGTTCTTTTACCGATGGAATATCCGTCGCTTCTGCTTTCGCAATACGGTCAACACGGAACTTTACGATTTTTTCGTGCCGTTCGGAATATCCGAGGACATAATATCTGTCATCATGCCAGAGCATTGCATAAGGGGAAAACTCATAAATGTAGCCGTTATGCTTATACACCTTTTTCTTTTCAGCCGTGTATTCTATGTATTTGAAGCGTATGCGTTTACGGTCATTGATTGCCTTATGAATCAGATCAACGGTATAGTAGAGCGTCCTGCTGTCGCTTTTCACTCTGCCGTCCACATAAAGGTGTCTGTTTAATTCCGACGCTTGGTGTACGCTCGCCATATCATATAACTTACTGACAAGGCTGCCGCTTTGCGAAGCTGAGATAAAGCGTGATGATTCCACTGCATCTACAAGCAATTTGAGTTCCGGCAATTCAAATGAGCGCTGACCTATAAAATACCTGTTTGGAGAGCTTTTCACGCAGACTATATCTATTCCGAACTCTGTAAGCTGTTCTATGTCTGACATAAGAGCGTGGCGCTCGACCTTTATATTTTCATTTTCAAGCGTAGCAAGGATATCCGACACGGTAGCCGGATGGTCCTCATCGGTATTCTCCCACAGATATTTCAGCACATATAAAGTTCGGTCCTTTTTAGCCATTCGGCTTGCCCTCCGGTTCAGTCTTTTCTATATGATAATTATATCATATTTCAGTGTTTCCTGCAATGGGGGGCAGACGGTAATGATATAATCCGTTGCGGCTTGTGCTTTTATTCAGTTGTTTTTGCTTTCCTCGGTGGTGGGCGGCTCGATCTGAGCTGCCGTTGTGTTCTCCGGGGTTGTGGTTTCCGGCGCAGGAGTTGGTTCTGAGTCAGTGGGTTCGGGTTGCGTCGGTGCGGTTGCCGAGGATTCTGATGTAGTAGTCGCACTTTCTGCCGGAAAGCAGCTCGATGCTATATTTTTCTCGTTTTTACTGCGCAGCCGTGACAACTCCGTTCTCAACGGTCACACCCCAGGCTTCCTGCACGGCGGATATCGGTTCTGCCTGAACAGCCTCGGCAATAACCTCAATAACCTGATACACCGTTTTTCCGTCCGCAAGCTGCATCTGCCCGAGGGTAACAGGCTCGCAAAGTATTTCAGTCATGCCGCCGGGATCTGTCGGAAAGGGGTAATAGTAGGTATGGTTTGCACCGGCAATCCAGCCGTTTTTAAGGCTCAGAGTCGGGTATTGAGAAGAAACCGTTCCCACAATGTCTCCGTTTGCGTCAACATAATACGAAACCAGCCTCAGGCGAATAAATTCCTTGACATTGCCGGTGTTCTCCACCCGAATATCCGATTTTTCACTGCCGACGGCGGCAATACCGATTACCTCGCTGCCGTCCGTCTTCTCACGAACGGCGCAGGAAACCTCTGCCGGAATAAACCGATTTGTTTTTTCCGCTTTTTTGAACATAAAGGCAAGGGTCAAGCCCACAGCCGCCGCAATAGACAAGGCCGCCCCCGCAATCAGCAGGTGCTTTATTCTTTTCGACATTGCGGTGTCACCCCTTTCTGTTCGTTATCCTTTCGCTGTTGCCGTTAAGCCATTTATTATTAACGGGAGCATCGTCAAAGGTAACTGTCGAAGTTATTCCCTCGGAAACGGTCACTTTCTGCGATGTGTCGTTATACCGCCATGACCAATTGTTTTGCTGTTCTACCGTGTATTCACGACAAATCATATCCTTAATTGTCACGCTGCCGTTTCCTTTGATCGAAACATACAGTTCAAATGCGGGATCATCTGCTGTGGTAATACGATAAACAAACACTCTGTCGCCGTTCCCCTCATCGGCCG
>ULTC01063503.1_pt1 | contig 10238 bp, 3 predicted proteins | sample 1957091 | NCBI WGS metagenome assembly ULTC01 (sample SAMEA4835720, study PRJEB28245) | human gut metagenome | biome: gut microbiome; material: fecal sample | place: Denmark | collected 2008 | reverse complement strand
AACGACCAATAAAAAGAGCTTAAAATATATTGGAAGAATTACAGAAAAAAATACTTTAAAAAATTATAAAAAAAATATTAAAAATATATTAAAAAATGCAAAAAAAATTGGATTTTTAAATATTTCAACAGATTTAATTTTGGGATTACCTTTTAATAATGATAAACAATTAAAAAAAGATTTAAAATTTTTAATTAAATATTGCAATCATATTTCAACATATATGTTGATGGTTGAAGAAGGAACAAAACTTGCTAAATTCAATTTGAATTTGGAAGAAGTTGATGAAAATTCAGCAAGGCAATATGAACTTGTTTATAACTTTTTGAAAGATAAAAATTTTGAAAGATATGAAGTTTCAAATTTTGCAAAAAATAAAACTTATTCAAAACATAATGTAAATTATTGGCAGAGAAAAAACTATTTGGGCTTTGGATTAAGTGCTCATTCTTTTATCAAGCCTTATAGATTTTACAACACCAGCAACTTGCAAAAATACATTGAATATTATTCAAGTCCAAAATTAGAAATTAACAAAAAAAGCGAGCAAGAAATTTTGCAAGAAGTTAAGAGAAAAGAAATTGTTAAGGTTGAAAAACTTTCTAAAAAAGAAAGTATGGAAGAAAAAATTATGCTTAGTTTGAGATGTCAAAACGGGCTAGACCTAAATGAGTTCAAAGATGAATTTTTTGATTTAATTAGTAAGAAAAATGATGAGATAATTTTGCTTTTAAAAAATGACTTAATTGAATTGAAAGAAAACAAAATTAAGTTGACAGAAAAAGGCTTTCTTGTTGCCAATCAAGTGATTTTGAAACTTATATAATTCGACAAAAAATATAATATTGGCTATTGATTTTTTAAAAAGTTTGTGATATAAAGTTGATATAAATCGTTTAAAAATTTAAGAGGGAGAATATGAAACACATAATTTTCGCACACGAACTGTTTTATAAATTTGTTGAAGTAGACGGCATTGAGCAGTTTAAATTTTGTGTTGCTTATGGCAATCGCTGTTGGGATATAGAAAATCACGAAACAGTTTATTACACAGATAGGTTGCCTATAACAAATGTTTGGAGAGAAAATAAGAATGGAGATTTTATTCTTAATTTGCCTAATAAGTTAGAACAAATTGATTATGATTTACTCCCAAAATTTATTGATAAAAACGACTTCAAATCTTTCAAACTTGATGTTAATGAGCTAGCAGATATGGAGAAAAATTTTAATAAAGATTTAAAATTAACGCAAGAACAATTATCTCAACAAGAATTGAAAAGAATTTTGATGTCAAATTATATTGTCGATACGAAAGCAAAATTTAATGAAAGCAAATCGCTAAACATTGAAATGTAAAAAAAATCACCAATTTGGTGATTTATTTTATTATGTTTGCAATGTATGCTTTGAGTTCGCTTATTGGCATTCTTATTTGTTCCATTGTATCTCTGTCACGGACGGTTACAGTGTTGTCTTGCAATGTGTCAAAGTCAACCGTTACGCAAAGTGGAGTGCCTATTTGGTCTTGACGGCGATATCTTTTGCCAATAGTTCCTGTTTCATCATAAGTTACACGGAAATCCTTAGCGAGTTCTTTAAATAATTCGTGTGCTTTATCTGACAAATCTCTTTTAATTAAAGGCAAAACTGCAACTTTGAAAGGAGCAATCCTTGGAGATAAACGCATAATTTCACGAACTTCGCCATCTGGCAATGTTTCAACATCGTAAGCGTTGCAAATAACTGCAAGTATGGCTCTGTCTAATCCATAAGAATTTTCAATAACATTTGGAATAAACTTTTCATTAGTAATTGGGTCAAGGTATTCCATATTTTTGCCACTATATTCTTGGTGCTTTGTTAAGTCGTAGTTTGTTCTGTTATGAATGCCGTTGACTTCGTCCCAGCCGAATGGGAATTGATAATAAACATCGCAAGCAGCTTTTGCATAGAAGGCGAGTTTATCGTGGTCGTGGAATTTTAATTTTTCTTCTGGGATTCCAAGTGAAACGAAAAATTCTTTAGATGCCTTTTTAAATTCTTCATAATATTTTTCATCTTCGTCAGCGTGGCAGAAGAATTGATATTCCATTTGTTCAAATTCAATTTGCCTAAAAGTGAAATTTCCAGGGGTGATTTCGTTTCTAAACGCTTTGCCGATTTGACCAATTCCAAAAGGAACTTTTGCCCTCATTGAGCGTTGAACATTCAAAAAGTTTACATATTCGCCTTGTGCTGTTTCAGGGCGGAGATAAATATCCAAAGCATTTTCGCTTGTTACGCCTCTTTGAGTTTTGAAAAGCAAATTGAATTGCCTAATTGGTGTAAAGTTGCTTTTTCCGCAAACAGGGCAAGGAACGTGATGCTCTTGAACATACTCACTCATTTCTTCTTTTGTCATTAAATCTGGATTAACTTCACCGTGAGAATAATTTGAAATCAAATTGTCCGCTCTAAAACGCGCTTTACATTCTTTGCAGTCCATAAGAGGGTCAGAAAAACTTGCAACGTGACCCGATGCTTCCCAAACTCTTGGATTCATTAAAATTGCGCAATCAACGCCATAAGAGTTTTCTCTTTCTTGAACAAATTTTTTCCACCATACTTGTTTGATATTGTTTTTAAGTTCCACACCTAATGGGCCATAATCCCAAGTGTTTGCAAGTCCGCCATAAATATCGCTTCCTGGGAAGATGTAACCAACATTTTTGCAATGCGCGACTATTTTATCCATTTCTATATTTGCCATATCTTTCTCCTTAAATTATGCCTTGTATTATAGCACAAAAAAAGAATAAATCAATTAAAATCTATTCTTTTTTAAATTTTTATTGTCTTGTTGTAACTCCAATAAATTTTTCAAGTTCGCCAATGATTTTTTCGCAAGTTTTGAGATTTTCCTGTTCTGCAAAAATTCTTACAACATTTTCAGTGCCTGAAAACCTTATTGTTGCCCAATAATCATTTTCAAAAATCATTTTATATTCATTTTCGCCAACAATATTGAGGATTTTTTTAGTTAATTTAGGTGATTTTTTATCTGTGAATAGCATTTTGCTTATTTTTTCCTTTTGTTTAGCGGAAATAGGATAGGCATATTCAATGACTTCTGATTTGAATTTGGTCAATTTTTGAATTTCTTTCAAAAGTTCATCAATGCTCTTGCCACTTTCCGCCATTAAGCCAATTAATAAAGCGGTTACAACCAGCCCATCTTTTGAATAAATATGCTTTTTGAAGGCAATCCCGTTGGATTCTCCGCCCAAAAATGCATCTGTAGTTGATAATATCTTGCCTATGTGTTTAAACCCAACTTTTGCATCATAACAAGCATCGTTAAAGACTTTTGCTAGTTTTACAGAAAGGTTTGAAAGGGCAGTGTTTTTAACAATTCCGCCTTTATAGCCTTTGAATTTGACGAAATAATAATACAAGACTGGCAAAATGAAATTGCAATCTAAAACTTTTCCTTTGCTGTCTATAACGGAAATTCTATCGCCATCGCCATCTAACGCGATGCCCAAATCAAATTTTTCATCTTTAAGTTTTTTAACTTGATCGTCAAGATTTTTCTTGTATGGAGCAGGTAAAATGCCGCGGAAAAGCACATCACGATTTACATTCATACATTCAAAATTTTTGATGCCCATACGCTTGAATAAATATTGCAAACATTCAGTAGAATTGCCGTTCATAGCATTAAATAAGATTTTAAATTTGCATTTTTTTGTTGCGTTGATATCTACAAAACTCAAAATGCTTTCACAAAATTCTGATATGTCGGAAATAAATTCAATTTTTGCACTAGTATGCTTTTTGTCTAACAAATCTTGTATGTTTATATCTTCATTTGCCCATTTTTCTATACGAGCGCAAAATACATCATCAACTTCTTTTGCTGGCCTTTCAAAAATTTTGATACCATTATACATATATGGGTTATGGCTAGCAGTTATCATTAATCCTAAATTTGCAATTTTTGTCATATATGAAATGACGGGTGATGGCACAGAGTGGTCATATAAAAACACTTTAACATCAAGAGAAGATAAGGTTTCGCCAAGCCATTTTGCGAAGGTTTCGCTCATAAATCTATTGTCATAGCCAATGACTACGCTTGGCTTTTTTATTTTTTCTTCTTCAAAATATTTGCTTAATGCGTAGGCAATTTTTTGCACATTTTCTTTTGTAAAATCTTCACCAATTATTCCGCGAAAACCGCTAGTTCCAAACTTTATCATTTTCTTCATTCCTTTTTTTATTAAAGTATATTGAAAATTTTCAAATTTTCCAAATTTTTATAGACAAATTGTATAAAATAATTTGTAGAAAAATATGCAAATAGATTTGACTTTTTTTCGCGCGTATATTAATATATATAAAAAATAAGGCAAATTTGGGGTAGTTTCTTGAAAACATTAAATAAAAAAATTTTTAGATTGCTTATTCTAATTTCGCTAATTGTTGTCATTGGCGTTTCTTTTATTGTTACAAGTGCTATTTATAAAGGCGCTCATTCTGGGTTCGGCTCATTGGTCTTGGATAAAGGCATAAATATCGAAATTTCAGATGCTGACATCGATAGTTTGTCTAGAAATATGTCAATTCCAGTTCAATATTACACTGACATATCTGCCACGATTGAGGCAAACAGGAAAGATTTTTCCGTAGAGCCAACAAGCTCAACTGAATATTACATAGCAAATCCAACTATCACAGCACAAGAAGGCACAGAACCTTTTTATCTAAGAGTCAAGTTAAATGCACTATATTATGTTGATGGCAGTGCAACTCCAACAGCTTTTTCTATGTCAACAACTGAAAAACAAATTCTTTATGGTTTGTTTTCAACAGATTCAAATTATTCACCAATAAAGTTTAATGATTATTTTGCTGCTGATGCCAATGGTGAATATTATTACTATGTTAGCGGCGGCTACGGAGTTGCAACAAAAAACAACTTGCAATTAGTTAATGCTGGCGATGAAATTAAATTGCTCCAAGGCTTCTTGGCTAATGATGTAACGCCAGTTTCCAGCGTATACTTCAAATATTTTGAAAGCATTCCTAATAATGTAGCAAAAATTACTTTTACTTTGGATATTGAACTTGCTACTGCACAAATTTGGGATATGCCAGATGTTAAACTCTTAACAGAAGATGAAATAACACTTTCTGAAGATAAAACGGAAATCATCGCTATTAATGCACTTGATACAACTTATGCGCTTCCAGGCTATGCAACCGATGGAACAAAAATTACAAGCATCGGTGTAAGCAAAAATATGCTTGATGGTGATGCTGTAAAAGTATATTTTGCCAACACAATGACAACCGTTGGGGGATATAATTCAGTCAGTTCATTAAATAAAATTTATTTAGGCAACAATGTAACAACTATAGCGCCTAATGCTTTTTCATATTCAGGCTTAACTGGAGATTTGATTTTGCCAATTACTGTTACTAATATTGGTGAAATAGCATTTAGTGATTGTGGTTTTTCTTGTGAGTTTCCATATATTCCTAACATAGCAACTATTGGCAATTATGCATTTAATTCCTGCGATGGCTTAATTGGAACATTGCATATTTCAGGCTCAGTAGGCAATAATGCTTTTGAAAACACAGGTTTTGATGTTATTAAAATCGCCTCTGGTGCAACAAGTTTGGGACAAGATTCTTTATCAAGCTTAACATCTCTTTTAAGAGTGTATATAGATTCTAGCAGTATTTCAAGTTTAGATTCCTCAAATTGTGAATTGTTGTCAAATAGCAATCTTACAGATATCTTTGTTAAAGATGGTTTGACTGTTGGAGAATATATTTCTAATAATGCTAATTTTGTTTTAACTAAATCAAATGTTTCAGGATATAATCATTATGGTAGGGCAGTTGAAATAACTTGGAATGGTGGCAGCATTGCAGGCACTTTAGATGCAAATTTGTGGAACTATGCAGGTAGTACGGGATACACAAGCACAAACGCCGGTAGCAATTCTGTTTATACTTTCAGTGGCAAAAATGCAATATCAAAAGTGGGCATAAATGGTGAAAATATTTATTATTTGCCAACTCCAATTATTAGTGGCTACACATTTAATGGTTGGTTCACCACGGCGGATGATACTGGCGTAAAAGTTGCAACTGCAGATGGTTGGATTGCAAGCGTCAGCGGTTATACAGATGAAAATAAGGCGTGGATTAAAACTGACGCCACAACTTTGTATGCTCATTATACAAAAAAATCTTATACAATTAGTTATAATTTGGCTGGTGGCGGAACTTCTTCAACCAGACCTACATCATATACTTTCGGAACTACAACATCAATTCCAAATCCAACAAGATATGGTTATACTTTCCTTGGTTGGACTGTTTCTTCATCACTTACAGGCAAAACTTATGGAACAATAAACCTTGGTGATGGACATCAACAATTCAATTCTAATTACACTTCAGCAGTATATTATGAATTATATTATTTAAATAATAATGTAACATATACTGGAGCATTATCAAGCTCAGAAGTCAGATGGAGAATGTATACAACTGCAGGGGCATATAATGGCTCTTCAAGTTCAACATCAGTTATGCCTTCAAATGATGGTTATGCTAGTTTGTGGTATCATCTTGGAAAATCATCAAGCAATACAACAATTTCTTTTACAACTGGCACAAGTTATTCAGTTGATGCTCATCAAGTGGGAAATTTAACGTTAACTGCTCGTTGGAAAGCAAACACATACACTGTAACATTGGATGCAGATGGCGGCAGCGTTGACCCATCTTCTATTGAAGTAACTTATAATACTGCTTACGGTACATTGCCTACACCAGTAAAAGAAAATTATACATTTAATTGTTGGAAATTCTACGATGAAATAATAACATCTTCTACCATTTTAACATATGCTTATGATCACCAATTAACTGCATATTATGTTCCTAACTTTGGATATTTAAGAATTGATTGGCAAGATGTGGTTGCACCTTATGTAGGCAACGATTTATCTAATGTTGAAAGAATTTATATTTTAGATTCTAGTTCATTTACACCAAATTCAACTGATGTAATGGTTTATGTAGGGGCATCTACAAGTGATGGCAGAACACCATCAACAGATGTTGCCGCATATATAAGAGTTAGGTCTAATTCAACATATTCAATTTACTTCGTTAGAGATGGCGAAATTTATGCTCCAGTAGATTCAACAGGATTATTCAAAAACTTAAAAGGTTTGAAATATTTTTATGGTGAAAATTTGCAAATGATATACTCGCAAGTTATATCACAATTTTTCTACGGTTGCAGTTCGTTAAATAACATTTATTTAGGCGCATTTAACACTCATAATGTTGTAGACGCTTCGGGCTTATTCTATGGCTGCTCTTCACTTACTGATTCAAGTGTTCAGACCTTAAATCAAGAACCTATAGATTTCTATAATGTTATAGATATTTCTCATATGTTTGAAAAATGCTCATCTTTAACGACTATAAGTTTTGATGGTTCTGGAAATTTCCCTGCATTTAAATGTGAAAACCTTAGAAATATGTCTTATATGTTTAAAGGTTGTACTTCGTTGACTAGTATTTCGGGAAGTAATTTACATGAACTATATACAGTAGAAGTAACTGATATATCATATATGTTCGCAGGTTGCACCGCGTTAACAACTTATGTGTTGGAGGTTGACACATCATCTGTTCAAACTGCGATAGGAATGTTTAAAGATTGTACATCTTTGAGAAATTTATATTTAACAGATTGTTCATTCAGTCACTTAGTAAATGCTAATAATATGTTATCTGGATTGACTGCGTTAAAATATTTATATACTCCTAAAGATACGAATATAAATATTGATTTGCCTTCAGGCTATTTATGGTATGAAGAAACAGATACTTCTTATTCAGAACCTTACTCTCAGATAATCAATGAAAAAAACACTGGTAATAAATGTTTAGTCCCAAAAGAAATCGTCTCATATTTATATAAATTTTGGGCAGATGAAACAATAGGAAGAGATGTCGTTGGAAATTTAACTTTCACAAATGTTAAACCAACCAGCTATGAAGATGTTTATAGTGTGGGGGCTTCTGACTTCAGTGGTTATTCTCCTTGGTCCGGCGAAACATCATATGTTTTAAATGCAAGAGCATATACAACTAAAGACCACGATAATGGCTTATATGATGTTGTAATATATTCTCCAGCAACTATTTATGCTCCAGAAGACTCAGGCAGCTTGTTTTATGCGTTCCGCAATCTACAAACTATTACTTTTAATAATTTCAATACAAAGCTAACTACATCTATGGGCAATATGTTTATGTATTGCGATTCATTGACTTCTCTTGATTTAACTTCATTTGATACAACAAATGTTGAAAAGATGAATGAGATGTTTATTTGTGACACTAAGAACTTAAGGGAAATTGACCTTTCATCTTTTGATATGTCAAATGTTGTAGGTGCAGATGCTATGCTTAGCAGCACACCTGGATTGATGACCATAAAAACTCCTAAATCGTTAAATAGTGATGTTCAAATTGATTTATATAGTGCCTTTGTTGATGTTACAACTGGAAATTCTTATTCACAAATTACAAGTTCAATGTTAACAAATGGTAGCATAACACTTCAAAGGGTTGCATATTTAACTCAAGGAGAGGTTTGGCAACAAGCATTGTCGGGTTATACCATTACTTCTATTGAATTTAGTCATACAATTCCATCATCTTATGATAAAGAAATAGCAATTGGAGCAACAGATTACACTGGTTCAAAAATTTCAACAACAGGAAATATAACGGCATATCTCTCTTCAGAAGACGGCAAATATTATAATTTAATGTTCGTTAGCGACTATAATATTTTGGCTCCTCAAAATTCAAGTGGGTTATTTGCAAATTTGTATTACTCGACTGGATATACATCAAAATATGCAAAATTAACAGAATTGACAACAATCAATTTCAATAATTGTTTAGATACAAGCGTTGCAACAGATATGTCCAATATGTTTGCATATTGTAACAATTTAACTAATTTAGATGTTTCTTGCTTTAATACAAACAGTGTAAAATATATGCACGGAATGTTTTATGAGTGTTATGGTTTAATCTCGCTTGACCTTACAAGTTTCAATACTTCCAAGGTTGAAAATATGAGTTGGATGTTTTCAAGTTGCTCTGAATTAAATAATATTGACCTTTCATCTTTCGATACAAGCAATGTAACAGATATGTCTGGAATGTTTAGTTCAAAAGCTTTGACATCTCTTGACCTTTCTAACTTTAACACAAGCAAAGTAAAGGATATGAGTAAAATGTTTGCAGGTTCTAAGGCCTTAACCTCGCTTGACCTATCAAATTTTGATACAAACAATGTCCTATATTTTGATGGAATGTTTGTGGAATGCGAAGCATTAAAAACATTAGATATTTCTTCCTTTGTTGTTTCTTCAGGAGCAGAAGTATCAAGTATGTTTGACAGTTGCTTAGCATTAGAGAAGATTAAAACTCCAGCATCTGTTGATAGTTCTATTTCGATTGATTTACCAAAGATTACTGGATATGCATATTTCAGCTTTGCAGACACAACTCACTCAACGCCACATTTAGTAATAAATAGTTCAAATGTAAATGATACTCTTGTTCTTGTTTCAACAAGCAATATATACACAGTAACATTTGATGCTAACGGCGGAAGTGTTTCTCAAACTTCAAAATCTGTAACTTATGGCTCAACTTATGGAACTTTGCCAACTCCAACTAGAACTGGTTACTCCTTTGCTGGTTGGTATACTGCGCAAACCGGTGGAACAAAGATTATATCAACTTCACAAGTTACAAACGCATATGACCACACGCTTTATGCGCAATGGACAGGTGATAGTTACACTGTGACATTCAACCCTAATGGTGGCAGTGTTTCTACAACTTCAAAATCTGTAACTTATGGTTCAACGTATGGCACATTGCCAACACCAACTGCACCAACAGAAACAGGATATTCATTCACATTTAAAGGTTGGTACACGGCAGCAAGTGGCGGAACAAAGATTACAAGTACAACATCAGTTTCCACTTCAAGCAATCACACTTTATATGCACAATGGACGCGAACTGCAAACAAATACACAGTTTCATTCAATCCAAATGGCGGAAGTGTAGATACTGCATCAAAGGATGTTACATATAATTCAACTTATGGCACTTTGCCAACCCCA
>ULTC01017845.1_pt1 | contig 10291 bp, 8 predicted proteins | sample 1957091 | NCBI WGS metagenome assembly ULTC01 (sample SAMEA4835720, study PRJEB28245) | human gut metagenome | biome: gut microbiome; material: fecal sample | place: Denmark | collected 2008 | reverse complement strand
CGTATACACCGAGTGTTGTGCCGGCTACTGTATTGACAAATTTTGAGCTGAAATTGAAATCTCTGAAAAAGAGAATCAGCATTGCCGATTCGGCGAGGACAAGCGGGTTGTTGAACATACCGAATGCCGGCTTGTACTGCGGAAAAACAGAAGCCAGCACAAAGTCCGATACACAAAGAGCGGCGAAAATGCCGAGATATTTGAAATTAAGTTTTCTTTTCTCAAGCGGTTGTTGCTTTACAAACAACCTCAGATAACCGCCGATTATGTACATCAAAAGAAATCCGCTAAGACTCTTGCCCATATAAGGATCAAGTACTTTGTTGACGCTGATAACGTTACTTACTCCGTCAATTTCCGCAAGCGTTGACCATAGGCTTACTACCACAAAAACAATTCCCATAAAGTAGAGGTAATGTTTTTTTGAGAGTGACGCAAGCATTTTGTTGAGGAACGGGCTGAGCAGAAGAATAATCAAATAATTGCTCAGAAAATACCAAGTTCGTGACATTAGCGGAGTGAACGCACTTATAACGGAATTTATATTTATGAGTGACGGATCGCTTATGAAGAAAATTATCGAAAGCACAATCGAGTAAAAAATCATTGCACCGTAGATTTTTCCGCTGCGCCGTATGGTCTTTTTTATATCAAACTGCGATGTTATCATAAAATATCCGCTTATCATAATAAACACATCAACAGGCGCTCTGCAGAACGACCATACAAATGTTACCAATATACCGTCAATATTGCCTGCAGCCTTTGAAGCATTATGAAGTAATCCGTACTGATAAGCGTGCAGAAAAATTATCTGTATCATCACAATAATTCTCAGCAATTCAATGCCGGACTGTCGTTTGGTCTTGCTCATTTTTTAAACCTCCGTAAAAGGAAATCCTGAAATACAGGGCATTTTGACCTGTCAACTTCTGACCGGATTTTGCCTTTTATAACAATTTTTGCTAAATACGCAATGTTAATCCAAGTATCAATTATATCACAATTTGATTGCGGTAACAATTTATTCAGTGTAGTATTTCAAAAGAAAAACGAGTCTTTTTTAAACAATATATACAAAATTTGTACATATGTTCAAAAAATGAAAAAGATATATCGTCTTTGACGAATAAGAGCAAAACAAAGCGGCCAACTCAAAAGCCGACCGCTTAAATGTTATTTTAATTTGTCTTTATTAACCTGTTGCTGATACTTGATGATTTCGTTGTAAATTCTTTCACAGTTGTTATGATCGTCAAACTGATAAAAATCTTCAACTCTTTCAACATACTTAGGTTTCATTTTACAGCCGTTTTCCATATATTCGCAGAGCAGGTCAACCAGCTGATCGCTTTCGGTACAGATTTCACCGAATCCCATTGTATCATAGAAGAATCCGCCGTCATCATAGTGTGCGGGAAGCTGTGACGGATGAAAATATACAAGCGGTTTCTTCATATAAGCAAAGTCAAACTGAACGCCCGAATAGTCCGTTACCATAAGGCTTGATTCCTGAAAGGCTGTTTCGTAGTTGAAATCACCGACCGATGAAACAACCTCAACATACGGGTCGGGGATAAAATCGTTGACCTGTGAACTCAAAATCGGGTGAAGAACATACTTAATCTTGTAGCCTGTACGCTTTGCCGTGTCAATCAACTTTTTATTGTTGATAAGGTCGTTATAGATTTTGTAGTAGGTTGTGTGCTTAAATTCGGGATTGTAGGCTCTCTGTTCGCCCTCACTTGTTGTTACAGGCATTGCGTTGTACATACGCCATGTGGGCGAGAGGAGAATCTGCTTTTTATCGTTATTGATAAGTCCGTCATATCTGCCGATGCCTGTCATCTTGAGAATGTCAAAATCCTGATAGTTGTAAACATGATTGCTCAGGTTTTTGTACTCATACTTTGACGCAAGGAAGTACATCTGTGTGTTGTCAACAATTCTCTGCTGAGCCATTGCACACTTTTGAACCGAAAGTCCGTGCTGTAGGCACATTGATGGGAAGTTGCACAAGCCCCTGATGAATCTTGAACGGTCCATGCTGTAGCCGTTGAACGGGAATACATTTGAATTTGTTATGAGCGCAATATCTGTATTCAAGAACAGCATTTTGTGTTTGAAAGAACGGTTCTTGACAGGCTTGAGTCCGTCAGCCTTAAGTCGCTTATAGTCGGAGGTGTTCTTGTCAATGATGTAGTATCTTGAAATGCCGTCCTTTTTGTCTGCACAATATCTGTAAAGATACTCACAGCTGTCACCGCCCTTGTACAGCTTATCGTACATGAGCCAGATTTTCTTGTTCTTGAAGAAAGGTCTTGTAAGCCAATACTGAATTCTTGTAATGAAGCTGCGTTTACTCTCCTTGAAAACATAGGGGAGGAATTTGAGTTCTCTCTTGAATGTATCCATAGCAGATGCGTGGCAGATTACAATTGTGCTTGAATTGTCAATATAGGCAACATACTTGTTGAATCTCCAGTAGGAGTTCTTTGGCTTGATTGTAAACTTAGACCAATGGTGCAGGAATGAAAGCTTGAGCGGAATAATCGAATCCTTGTATCTTGCAAAGAATGCCACAGTCTGCTGCGGATTTTCCGGGTCAAGCTCAAGCTCAAGGTGAAATGTAAATTTTTTGTAAGCACTGATACCGAAGTATTTTGTTAAGGAGTAGCGATCCGTGTTTGTAAGAATCTGTCTTTTGTCGTTAAACTGAACATAAAGCTCAAAATCATCAAGGTCAAAAACCTGTCTGAACGAGCCGTCAATAACAAGTCTGCCGTTACGGTAGTCCATAACATGCATACCGACTCTTTGATCTGTGAGCTTTGAAACAAAAACATTATTGCAGTTGAGATAGACCTCTTTTTTGCCCTCGGAATATTCAAAGGGCATATCCTTAAAACTACAGTTGTGCTTTATCATATAGAACATCTCGGCAGCTTCTTCACTGTAGCCGAGAGAACGGTATTTGTCTTTGTTGAGAACAAAACCGTCATTTGCAAAATTGAAACATTCTCTTGCCGTTTCAAGGAATACCGCAAGCTCCTCATCGTTCATATTATGCTTGTTACGGTTATTCATATTTGCAAGAAACTTTGTTGAAATGTTGAAAACAATATAGAACTGGATAAATGCAGGAATCTTGCCGCTCTTGTCCTTGCTGTCATTTATGAGAGGCTTTAAAAAGTTGTTAAGCGAATCCGTGTACCAATCCTTATAGTTTGTGGGAACATAGTACATAAAATCGTCGCTTACAGGCATAAAGTAGTCAAATTCAATCTCATCAAGATACATATATTCGGGATAATCAAGCTGAATCCTGAGTGCAAAATCGTCGGCACTTTCGTATTTGAGCTTGTTGTTCATTTTGTAAGATTTGAAAATTTCAGCTTTATAAAATGTACCCGTAAGTTCAAGGTTGATGAGGTTGGGATTGTCAAAAAGGCTGACAATGCCAGATTCAATGTGACCTTTGTTAAGTCTGAATTCCTTCTTTTCTCTGAAAACAGGGTTCACACAAAATCTGTGACCTGCAACAAACGGAATTTCGGCTTTTTTGTCAAATATCTTTACACAGTCTTCAAAATAATTATTGCTGAATGTGTCGCCGCAATTACACACGGTAATATATCTGCCGACTGCTTTTGACGCGGCAAGGTTGCAGGCGTCGGCAAAGCATTTAACCGCTTTCGCATGAATTACCTTGCACATCGGCATATTTGCAATTGTACCTTTGCTTGCAGTATTTTCGGTAGCGTCAACAATAAGCACTTCAATATTATCCTGACTAATATTTTTTTGGTCGGAAATTGAAGACAGAGTATCTATCAACTTGTTATTGCTTTCAAGAAAGGGAACAATAACAGAAACAATTATACCGCTCATAGTACCTCCAGATAAAAATAATCTCATTAAATTATACCACAGTTAGTGAAAAATGCAAACTTTTCTTTGATATTGTATGTCGCAAATTTATGGAACGGGCGGTAATATGTTGAAATTTTAAAAAAACAACATAAAAAACAAGCGGCAGCCGTAAAACTGACGCTTGTAAAAAGTTGTATTAAATTAAAGCCTGTCATCATATACGGCACGGCAACCGCCGATGAATTTGGGACGGGTTCTTGCGGCAAGCAGAATTGCCTGTCCGATATGGTCAATGCCGAGTCTTACCGGCACGGCAACTCTTTTAAGGTGCATACCGATAAGTGTTCCGCCAATGTCAAGACCTGCGTCAGCCTTGATTTCTTCAAGCGCAACGGGATCTTTGAAGGTTCTGTACGCAGTTGTGGCAAACGAACCGCCTGCCTTTGGCTGAGGAACAACATTCACGATTTCAGCGTTCGGAACAGCCTCACGCTCAACGATTATTGCACGGTTGAGGTGTTCACAACATTGTGCGGCAAGGTAAATTTTTCTTTCACAAAGCACTTCGTAAATACCCTTGAAAACAGCCTGAGCGGTTTCAAGACTTGAATTGTGTCCGATAGTTCCGCCTGCAACCTCGCTTGAAGAACAGCCGATTACAACAATACTGCCCTCTTTAAGCTTGGCAGCATCGCAAAGCTCATTACAAGCCTGTTTTGCCTGAGCATAAATTTCTTCATACATATATGTCAACTCCTTGGTTATGTAAATTTTGTTCTGACTACATTATACCATTCTTTTTGCAAAGTACAAGTTTTTAACGCAAATGACAGCGAAAAACACAAAAATGTTAAAATAGTCCTTGAAATTTTAGACATATGAGTGTACAATAAAATCAACAGATTTGTTCTGCAAGTGTTGAAGAAATTGCAGAGCTTTACAAGAACCTTATATAACCACATAAAACTGATAATTACTTTCGTTCATACTTACTTCCGAAAAGGTTTGCGGTCAATTTTTGCCGTAAGCCTTTTTACTTTGTTTACATTGATTTTTTTATGTGGTAAAATAGATGTTAAAGATTTCGGCAAAACGAAATTGTATAAGGTACTTTTTATATGATTGGAAGATGAAATTATGTGTGAAGTAACAATAAGACGGGCAAAATTTGCAGACATACCGCAGATTGACAGGCTCCTTTTTGAGGTTCACAAGGTTCACAGCGATATCCGACCCGACCTTTTTACAGTCGGCGAGAAGAAATATACCGATGAAGAGCTTGAGCGAATAATTGTTGATGAGCAAAAGCCGATTTTTGTTGCAGAACTTAACGGAAAAGTAAAAGGATATGCCTTTTGCATTTTTAAGCAAGACCTTGAAAATAAATCGGTCACGGATATAAAAACCCTGTACATTGACGATTTGTGCGTAGACGAGGATTCAAGGGGAACGCATATCGGCACAAAGCTGTATAATTATGTTATTGATTTTGCAAAGAACAGCGGTTGCTATAATGTTACGCTCAATGTGTGGGCAGGCAATGATAATGCAATAAAATTTTATGAGCATATCGGTTTTAAAGTTCAAAAAATCGGTATGGAAACAATTCTTTAAAAGAAATATGCAGAAAAATATGACCGCTCGATTGCGATAAATCAGGCGGTCTGTTTTGATTTACAAAAAAATTTCTGTATGGTACAATACAGTGTATGAATTTTCGGGTGTGGTGATAAAATGAAAAAAATTGCAGTCGGCATTCTGGCTCATGTGGATTCGGGAAAAACTACGCTTTCAGAGGCGCTGATGTACTCATCAGGCAACATAACAAAGCTTGGTCGGGTTGACCACAGGGATTCGTTTCTTGACACTTTTTCGCTTGAGCGTGACCGCGGAATCACAATTTTTTCAAAACAGGCGGTTATGAAGTACAACAACACGGAATTTACTCTGCTTGACACCCCGGGGCATGTTGATTTTTCTGCAGAGGCAGAGCGTACGCTTCAGGTGCTTGACTACGCAATTCTTGTAATCAGCGGAACTGACGGTGTTCAGAGTCACACCTGCACACTTTGGAAACTGCTCAAAAAGTACAATGTGCCGTGTTTTATCTTCGTCAACAAAATGGATCTTGACGGTGCGGACAAGCTTTCCGTTATGGCACAGCTGCGTACAGGGCTTGACGAAAACTGCGTTGATTTTACCTATCCGAACTCCGACGGCTTTCGCGAAAGTGTTGCCGTTTGTGATGAAAAAATTCTTGAAAAATATTATGAAACAGATGCCGTTGAAAAGTCTGACATAACAGGTGCGATTAAGGAACGCAAAATCTTTCCTTGTATGTTCGGTTCTGCGCTCAAGCTTGACGGTGTAAAGGCATTTTTGAAACTGCTTGACGAATACACGGTTATGCCCTCTTACGGTGATGAGTTCGGTGCAAAGGTCTATAAAATTGCAGAGGATAATCAGGGCAACCGCCTTACATTTATGAAAATTACCGGCGGAAGTCTTAAAGTGCGTGAAATTCTCCAAAGCGAAAAAAATACCAATGCCGAAAAGGTAAACAGAATAAGAATTTATTCGGGCGAGAAATTCACAGCCGTTGAGGAGGCTGTTGCAGGAACCGTTTGTGCGGTAACGGGAATAACATTCACTTCATCGGGTGACGGCTTGGGTGTTGAGAAAAATTCCGGAGTTCCCGTACTCGAACCTGTTCTGACTTACAAGGTTGAATTAGAGGATGGGACAGACGCCCACACGGCTCTCACAAAGCTGAAAACGCTTGAAAACGAAGATCCTCAGCTAAATGTTGTGTGGAACAGCAGACTCGGTGAAATCCACATCCGACTTATGGGTGAAATTCAGCTTGAGGTGCTGAGGTGCATAATAAAAGAGCGTTTCGGTATGAATGTATCGTTCAGCACAGGCAGTATAATCTATAAAGAAACTATCGAAAATACGGTTGAGGGTGTCGGACATTTTGAGCCGTTAAGACACTATGCAGAGGTTCATCTGCTTTTGAAGCCTGCAAAGCGTGGCAGCGGAATTACAATAAATTCCCGCTGCAAAGAGGACTTGCTCGACCGCAATTGGCAAAGGCTGATTCTTACTCACCTCTGCGAAAAAACACATCTCGGTGTGCTGACAGGCTCGCCGATTACAGATATTGAAATCACGCTTGTTTCGGGAAAAGCTCACGCAAAGCATACCGAGGGCGGAGATTTCAGACAGGCAACCTACCGTGCCGTAAGGCAGGGACTGCGTTCTGCAAAGAGCATTCTGCTTGAGCCTGTTTATGATTTTACGCTTGAAGTGCCTAACGAAAATGTGGGACGGGCAATGTCAGATATTCAGCGGATGAGCGGTACTTTCAATTCTCCCGAAGCCAAGGGAGAAAATTCCGTTCTCACGGGTACTGCACCCGTGTCCGAAATGGGCAACTATACAAAAGAAGTTATGCAGTACACTCACGGCAGAGGCAGACTTTCGTGCAGTCTTAAAGGCTACGAGCCGTGCCACAACAGCGATGAAGTTATTGCACAAATCGGCTACGATTGCGATGTCGATGTTGACAATCCATGCGGTTCTGTGTTCTGTTCTCACGGAGCAGGCTACAATGTGCCGTGGAATGAGGTCGGCGAGCATATGCATTTGCCGAGTGTTCTTGATGCTCCGAAAGACGATGAAATCGGCACAAACAGCGAAAACGCTTTTGCAAAGTGCAAAACTCAGGACGATATTTTTGCTCTCGACAAGGAGCTTATGCAGATTTTTGAACAGACCTACGGTCCTGTGACACGCAGAAAACACGCTCCCGAAAAGCGTCATGTCAAGGCGGTTTCGTCAATTGACAAGGCGGCTGAAAAGTATAAAAAATCCCCAGTGTATGACGGCACGGAGTATCTGCTCGTTGACGGCTACAATGTTATTTTTGCGTGGGAACACCTCAAAGAGCTTTCCGAAAGAAGTCTTGACGGTGCAAGGCACGCTCTGATAAACATTCTCTGCAACTATCAGGGCTACAGCAAGTGTAACCTTATTCTCGTGTTTGATGCGTACAAGGTAAAGGGCGAACACAGAGAGGTTGAAACCGTGAATAATATCAGCATTGTATATACCAAAGAGGCAGAAACCGCCGATATGTTCATTGAGAAAACCTCTCACAAGCTTGCCAAAACCAACAAGGTGCGTGTCGTAACATCCGACGCACTCGAACAGATGATAATTCTGGGCAACGGTGCGTTGCGTGTTTCATCAAGAGCATTTTTAGAAGAAGTCAGACAAGCCGAAAATGAAATCAGAGAAATAATAAATTCTTCAAACGAATTAAACAATAATATGAATTAGTTTTTAAGCATAATAATAAGCCGACAGATACAGCGATTGTATTCTGTCGGCTTTTTTAATTCCTGTTAGGCTTGTTTTTTTTAAGCAAAAGTGCAAAATCTATCAGCAGTTTGTTTTCGTCCGAAGAAAGATTTTTGGTTATTTCTGCAAGCTGTTTTATTGTGGCGTTATTGTTAAGTTCAAATTCACCAATCAGCAAATCATCGGGAGAAACTTCAAGGGCATTGCATACCTTTATCATACATTCAAGTGACATTGCAACAGAACCTGTTTCAAGGTGTGACATATGAATTGTTGAAATGTCGATAATTTCCGCAAGCTGTGCCTGCGTGAACCCTTTTTGCTTTCTGTATTTTTTAATTCTGTTACCTATTTCTTTAAGGTTTAGCATTGTTTATCACCAAGTAAATATTATCTTTTAAAAGGATAAAAATAAATAAATTATTAAAGATAGTATTGCTTTTAAAAGGATAGTATGCTATAATAAATACAAATTATTACTGAGGGTGATATGTTGTGTTTTGTAGTAATTGCGGCGAGAAAATTGATGACAGTTCTTCTTTTTGTAAAAACTGCGGTGCAAAGATTACAAATAATGACAAAACCGAGAGAGTTCAGCTGAAATGCAGGGAATGCGGCGGTGTGATGACAGCCGACAGCAGTAATAAAACCCTGCATTGCCCATATTGCGGTTCAGACGAAGTTATAGTGTACGGTGATGCAGTTGAGGTTGAACGAATAAAAAACGATACCTATAAGGAAATGGAATACAAAAAATGGGAGAGAGCAGACGAAAAGGAGCGGAAAAAAGAAAAGAAAAAAGCTGATGAAGCGTACAGAAAAAGCGGATTTGGCATTGTTGCAATAATCGGTGCGATTGTTTCTGCGCTCTTTTTAATCGGTTCATACAGTATTAACAGATGGGGCAATGTTGTTGTAACGGCAATTCAGCTATTACTGTTTGTTGTCTCAGTTCTTATCAGAAAAGATATAATAAAATGTTCAAACAGAGGAATACCTGCCTTATTGACAACTATAGGTTTATTGCTGATAATTCCCTTTTTAATTTTAAGCAAATAAACAGAATTATTCTGTTATTATAAAGGAGAGTAAAACTATGAAAAAGAAAAAATTATTTGCCGCTGCGGCAATGTCGCTTGCAATACTTATGTCTGTGTCATTGTCAGGCTGCGGAAAAGACAGCAGTTCAAAAGATGATGCGAAGGAATCAACATCCGTAGTGTCGGAAATTTCAGATGAATCAAGTGATGTTGAGTCTGAACCCGAAACCGAAAAGCCTAAAAAGGAAGAAAGTTCAAAGAAAGAGCAGAGTTCCAAAAAACAGGAAAGCAAAAAAGAAGAAAGCTCTAAAAAGGAAAGTTCAAAAGAAGAAAAGTCGGACAGTGATACTGTTACTCCCTCATTCAAAGAGATGATGGACGAGTACGAAGAGTTTATGAACAAGTATGTTGACTTTATGAAAAGCTATGATGCAAATGATGTAACAATGCTTTCCGAATATACCGAACTTTTGAGTCAGTACAACACATATATGGACAAGGTTTCAAAAATTGATGAGGACGAACTTTCATCGGCTGACCTTGCATATTATCTTGATGTTACAAACAGAGTGAACAAAAAACTTCTTGAGGTTCAACAATAATTTAATTAAAAATAAGCAAGCCGACAGATGCAATCATAATCTGTCGGCTTTGTTGTTTTTAATAATGTAAAATCAAATTTCTTCTTCCGTGTCATCATCGGGTTCATCGTAATCGTCACGGCCATTTCTGTGGCGTTTAAAGCTTGCGACTGCCGTACCGCCGGCGATAAGCAGAAGAATTATCGCAAAATCCGTAGGCATTGAACCGCCGTCCGATTCATCGGAGGTGGAGTTGACTTGTGTGTCTGTTTTGTCAGTTGCAAAAGCAAGGGTACTGCTCCCGAAAATCATCATAAGAGCAAGCAAAAACGATACAAATTTTTTCACGACAACACCTCCGCAATATCTACACGAATTATACCATTATAATTCCAAATTAGCAATATCAAATTTGAGATATCAAATCAGCAA
>ULTC01022867.1_pt1 | contig 10490 bp, 9 predicted proteins | sample 1957091 | NCBI WGS metagenome assembly ULTC01 (sample SAMEA4835720, study PRJEB28245) | human gut metagenome | biome: gut microbiome; material: fecal sample | place: Denmark | collected 2008 | reverse complement strand
GGGCCAATGATTATATTAACAAATTCAGAATGGAGAAAGCGATCACATTAATGACTGGCACGGAACTGTCATTTACGGAAATCGCCGAGAAAGTCGGGTTTACTACTTCCCGCTATTTCAGTACGGCTTTCAAACAATATACAGGCGAAACGCCGACACAGTATAAGGAAAAGCGGAAACAGGAAAAGAAAAACGAATAGCCATCCGACAACTAAAAAATAAAAAACGGTGAACACTGTGCAGCAACGAACTGCCTGATGTTCACCGTTTGTTCTATATATTGAGCCTTGTCTACTCTCAACCGTTGACTTTTTTATAGTCTTCCAGGAATTTTTTCAGTCCCGAATCCGTCAACGGATGATTCAACAATCCCTTAATGGCACTCAACGGGCAAGTAGCAACATCCGCCCCCACTTCCACACATTCGATAATGTGCTTCGTATTACGGATAGAAGCTGCCAGCACTTGTGTCTTGTAATCATACGTGCGGTACATACGTACAATATCCCCGACAAGTCCTATCCCATCTTCACAAATATCATCCAGACGGCCGACGAAAGGAGATACATAAGTTGCCCCGGCTTTAGCCGCCAGCAACGCCTGTCCCACCGAAAAGACCAGCGTACAGTTCGTGCGTATTCCTTTCTCCGTGAAATACTTGATGGCTTTGATACCGTCGGCAATACAAGGCACTTTCACTACGATATGCGGATTAAGCGCCGCCAGCTCCTCGCCTTCGCGAATCATCCCTTCATAATCGGTCGCTATCACCTCAGCACTCACATCACCGTTGACGATATTACATATCTTGACATAATGGTCACGCTGGTTCTGTGTTCCCTTAATACCTTCTTTCGCCATGAGCGAAGGGTTGGTAGTCACTCCGTCAAGTACACCGAGGTCATGTGCCTCCTTAATCTGCTCCAAATTGGCTGTGTCAATAAAAAACTTCATACTCTTATTTTTTTAATGGTTAACTATCTAATAGTCAAAGATAAGAAATTATTTCCATTCACAACCGTATCAAGCGATCGTTATTGACGGATCAAGATAAACATCCTGGATAGCATTCAATAATTCTACCCCTTTATTCATCGGTTTCTGGAAAGCCTTACGTCCGCTAATCAGTCCCATACCTCCGGCACGCTTATTCACTACGGCAGTAATGACGGCATCACGCAAATCGGAAGTTCCGTGAGATTCCCCACCGGAATTAATCAGTCCTACACGCCCCATGTAGCCATTAGCAACCTGATAACGGCAAAGGTCAATCGGGTGGTCAGTCGCCAGTTCGGTGTACATACGTTCGTCCACCTTGCCGAAGCCGATAGCTTTAAAGCCGCCGTTATTCGTCGGAAGTTTCTGCTTCACAATATCCGCCTTAATGGTCACACCCAGGCGGTCAGCCTGTCCGGTCAGGTCGGCAGCAGAGTGATAATCTATTGCTCCTTTTTTGAAATCATTGTTACGCAGATAGCACCACAGAATGGTTGCCATACCCAGTTCGTGCGCATATTCAAACGCCTCGGCAATCTCTACCAACTGACGGCGGCTCTGTTCCGAACCGAAATAGATAGTGGCTCCGACAGCTACTGCCCCCATGTTCCATGCCTCCTTCACGGTGCCAAACAACACTTGGTCGAAGCTGTTCGGATAAGAAAGCAGTTCATTATGATTCAACTTCACAACGAAAGGTATCTTATGGGCATACTTACGCGCTACGGAACCCAGGATTCCGAAAGTGGAAGCCACGGCGTTGCAGCCGCCTTCAATAGCCAGTTTCACGATATTCTCCGGGTCGAAATAGATCGGGTTCGGAGCAAAAGAAGCCCCGGCAGTATGCTCGATATCCTGATCGACAGGAAGAATGGACACATATCCGGTATTTGCCAATCGGCCATGCCCCAAGAGAGACTGAAGGCTATTCAATACCTTTATATTACGATCTGAATCCAACCAGATTTTATCTATTGTATCGGGAGAGGGAATGTGAATCAGCGATTTATCGATGGTTTTACAGGTGTGATCCAAATAATAACAGGATTTATCTCCTAATAATTCTATAACTTTATTCATAACTTCATTTTTTTAATGTATAACTTTATTCTATTTTTTCTTTCCCTGGTTGGCTACTGCCTCCATTAATTTTCTGATTTCTTCGGGATTACCCAGAAAGTAGTCATTAGCTACATTAAGATTCTCGTCGAACTCAAACACATAAGGCACGGCAGTAGGCAGGTTCAGTTTTATAATATCTTCATCCGAAATATGTTTCAGATGTTTGATAATCCCCCTCAAACTATTACCGTGAGCTACCACCAGTAAAGTATGGGCAGTTTTCAATGCAGGAAATATATTTGATTCCCAATAAGGCATAATACGTTCAATGGTATCCTTCAATGATTCGGTACGGGGCAGTTCAGCATCGGGTACCTCGTGATATCGATAGTCGAAACGTGGATTTCTAAGGTCATTCTCTGCAAGCGGATTAGGAGCAATGTCATAGCTGCGGCGCCATACAAGCACTTGTTCCTCCCCATACTTCCCGGCGGTTTCCGCTTTATTCAGCCCTTGTAACTCTCCATAATGCTTCTCATTCAGGCGCCAGTTCTTTTCCACGGGAATCCAGTCGAGATTCATCTTATCAAGCACGCAGTTCAGAGTTTTCACTGCACGTTTCAGATAGGAAGTATAGGCTTTATCGAAATTGAAGCCATATTCTCTCAGCGTCTCCCCTGCCTTCTCGGCTTCGGCAACTCCTTTTTCCGTAAGGTCTACATCCGTCCAGCCGGTGAAACGGTTTTCCTTGTTCCATACACTCTCTCCGTGACGAAGTAATACTATTTTTTTCATTCTTAATGATCTCCTTTCTTTTTATATCTACGCATTATATATAGAACATTTTATTTCTCCACAAAGTTCACGAAAGAATAAGGAGTTATCAATACCTAAAAATGGTGGTTTATTAGCAGGAATCCGACAAAAATGACTACTTTTACATATTAAACAAATTTTTAACCTTCAGAACAAACTGTAAAATGCCTGAAACAGACACACACAGAGAAGACATCTTCCTACGGAAATTAATGAATAAAGCCAACATCGGCTGGTGGGAGGCAGATGTAAAAACAGAGTGTTACAAATGCTCCGGCTTCATAGCCCAACTTCTCGGTCTCGACGAGGATGGCATTATTAGTTTCAATGATTTCAACAAGCGGATTCTGAGGGAAGACCAGCAACACACCACTTCCCACTCTTTCGATGAATTACAGCAGACGATTGAAGAAGTATATCTACTCGATACTCCTAAAGGGGGTGTATGGATACGCAGCAAGATATGTTACCAGGAAACAGACGAGGCAGGAAACACCAAGATATATGGCATAGCCGAAACACAAGACGGACCACATATGGCGTCCGCTTACCAGGCATTGCAAAACAGTGAACGCATTCTGCATAATATCTATAAAAATATCCCCGTAGGCATCGAATTATACAATAAAGACGGGCTCCTGATCGACCTTAACAAGAAGGAACTGGAAATGTTTCATATAGCCAGCAAAGAAGATGTCTTGGGAGTTAATCTGTTCGAGAATCCCCTGCTTCCGGAAGAGATCAAACAGAAACTCAGAAATAATGAAGACGCCGACTTTACATTCTGCTATGAATTTTCCAAGATAAACGGATACTACCAGTCACAAAATTCGGGAGGCAGCATAGATTTAACAACCAAAGTAACTACGCTGTACGATCATAATCATGAGCCGATCAATTACTTGGTGATTAACGTAGACAAGACCGAAAATACCATTGCTTATAATAAGATTCAGGAGTTCAAAAATTTCTTCGACCTGGTAGGCGACTATGCCAAAGTTGGTTATGCCCATTTCGACGCTTTGAGCCGGGACGGTTATGCCCTGAGCAGCTGGTACAGGAATGTAGGAGAGAAAGAAGGTACCCCACTACCGGAAATCATCGGCATACACTCCCACTTCCACCCCGAAGACCGGGCTGTAATGCTTGATTTTCTGGATAAGGTCATTAAAGGGGAAAGTAGCAAATTATGTCGTGATATGCGTATTCGCAGAGCTGACGGAAACTATACGTGGACACGCGTGAATGTGTTGGTCCGGAATTATCTCCCACAGGATAATATCATCGAAATGTTGTGCATCAACTTTGATATCACCCAACTGAAAGAAACGGAACGAATGCTCATTCAAGCTAAAGAGAAAGCAGAAGAATCCGACCGGCTAAAGTCTGCCTTCCTTGCCAATATGAGCCACGAGATACGTACACCGCTCAATGCGATTGTCGGTTTTTCGAGTATGCTGCAAGAGGCGGACAATCCGGAAGAAAAACTGCAGTATGTCACCATCATCGAAGAGAACAACAAACGCCTGCTACAACTTATTTCCGATATTCTCGACTTGTCAAAAATCGAAGCTGGAACTTTTGACTTTACCTTCGAGAAAGTGAACGCCAAACGGTTATGCAATGAATTATACCAAGCAATGCAGATGCGAACCTCCCCGCAGGTGGAACTCCGCCTGTCTCCCGATCTGCCGGATTTGCAACTCACCAGCGATAAAAGTAGGCTTTACCAAGTATTATCAAACTTCGTAGTAAATGCGTTAAAATTTACCTCCGATGGGAGTATAACCATCAGTTACCAAATAAAAGGAAAAGAAGCGAAATTCTCCGTAGAGGATACGGGTATAGGAATCGAACCGGAAAAGCAAACGGCTGTATTCAACCGTTTTGTCAAACTCAATAATTTTATTCCCGGCACCGGTCTCGGTCTTTCTATCTGCCAGAGTATCATCACACAACTCGGAGGAAAGATCGGAGTAGATTCGGAACCCGGAAAGGGTTCCTGTTTCTGGTTTACACATCCACTCGGCTAACCCGGAAAGCAGGTTCACAATTTACTTCCAGAACCCCCGTTACGATACATTCAGGGCAGGGATTATTCTCACCATGACGAGAAAAAATTCTCATAGTAATGAGAAAAAGTTCTCACTATGATGAGAATTTTTTCTCATCATAGTGAGAATGGTTTGAGAAAAACCTTAGTTAATAACTTATATAAATGAATAGAATAATCAATTCATAAAAGAAGATTAGAAACCAAACTTGAACGGTGTACCATCTAATTTCTTTTCAGGAAAATGCGGTCTGTTATCGTGCCCGGAAGCTCCGATTCATAATGTGTCACCATAATCATCGTTTTATCTTTACGTTGGCAGAAGGCTTCAATCACCTTCTTCACCCGGCGACGGTTGTAAGTATCAAGTCCGTGAAGCGGTTCATCCAAAATCAACAGTTCCGGATCTTTGACGAAAGCACGTGCCAGCAGAGCCAGCCGTTGCTCGCCACTGGAAAGTTGCAGGAATGCTTTATCTTTCAATGCTGCGATACCGAATACATCCATCCACCATTCACAAATATCCATCTGCTCCGGTTGCGGACGTCTGTACAACCCGATACTATCATGTAAACCGCTTGCTACAATCTCAATAGCCGGCAGGTTTTTAAGGTAAGCACGATGCATCTCCGGACTGACGTAGCCGATGTGTTTCTTAATTTCCCAGATACTCTCCCCGGTTCCTCTTTTTCGTCCGAACAGGCTGATATCACAGGCATACGATTGGGGATTATCCGCACAAACAAGACTCAGCAAGGTTGATTTGCCTGCGCCGTTTTCTCCACTCAATGCCCATTTCTCCCCACGATGCACAGTCCAATCGAGTTCTTTCAGAATAGTACGGTCACCATAGCGGATACTGACTTTGTTTAGTTTCACCACCTCGTCGGCATCGTAATTGTTGCCGTTGTAAGGCAAATCAATAATACGTTGTTGTAAATCGTCAAAAGGAACGACCGTATCTCTTGAACGGAAAGCATCCAAATAGACTTCACGTTCCATTTTCGGAAAGACTTCCATTTTGTCAACGGGAATGACATGGGTAATGAAGGAAGGAATATCATCCAACATGGAAAGCACCAGAATTATCTGTACCGACGACATCTTCGTCAGACGATCGAGCAAAGAGAAAAGCAATTCGCGTGTAGGAGCATCCAGTCCGATAAACGGGTTATCCATAATCAGAACACGGGGAGCAGTCAGCAGGGTCTTTGTGAGCTGGAATTTGCGTAATTCCCCACTGGAAAGAAGGATAATCTTCTTATCCAGAAGAGGCTCGATACGGAAAAGGTCGAATAATTCGTTTTTCAGTTGCTCGTCCTTGATCTCGCCCAGCATTTCGCGGACATCGGGAGCCTCATCCTGGTCATGGGCATTCCAACGTTGCTGATAGTAGTAATTGGCGTCGGCAGCTCCATAGGTATCACGAAAAGCGATGTATTTTACATTATCATAAACGGTCTGAGTAGCAGAAGGAGAAAAATCATATTGCAGCGCTCCTTCACGCAGCGGATATTTACCGATCAGCGTATCTACAAAAAGGCTTTTACCACTACCGTTCGGTCCTACAATGGCTATATGTTCGTCTGCCCCGATAGTTGCCGTGACGGGTTTGGCTAAACGCACAAGCGGGTTGCGTGCTACGCCCCCCGCCATGCTGAATGTATTTTGGCTCATATTCTTTTATTTTTATCTATTTATACATAATCAGTGCAGACTGGCCGGGAACAATTACTTCCGGTCCGGTTTGCGTCCCAAGTCCGCGAACATCTATCACACCGTCCTTACATACTACCGTATATTTGCCGGCAGGTACTTCCAGACGTGCGGGAGTAGTGCGGGAGTTGAAAGCAACGATAATATCTTCCCAACGGTCACCGTTCGCATGCTCCTTCAAAAGGAACGCAATCAGATTGTTCCCCTCGACAGGCAGGAATTCCAAATGTCTCCGAACCATTTCCGCGTCTCCCATACGGAAGGCGGGATGAGATTTACGCAAGTCAATCAAACGCTTATAATAGGTGAAAACATCCTCATTCGTAGTTTTGCGCCGCCAATCAATAGCGTTTACCGCATCCGGACTCTTGTAGCTGTTGTCCACTCCTTTCTTATCACGCATCACTTCCTCGCCAGCATAAATAAAAGGAATACCTTGTGAAGTAAAGACCACCGTTTGCGCCAATTTATCCAGACGGACCAACTGTTCGGGAGTAATTCCCGGCATACTTGCCTTTATTCGGTCAACAAGGCATAATCCGTCATGACAGGAAACATAACTAATCATCTGTGTAGGTTGCTTCGCCCAAGGTTGCCGGCTATAATTCACCGAATCACAGCGCACTTGCGGATGTTCAATCGCACCCACAATACCAAACTTTACACTCGCCTCTCCTCCCGGAACACCGGCAAGAAACGCACCTTTATCTTTTTCCCATACAGGTCCGCAAAGCCCATCACGCAGTTCATCCGAAAAGACAGCGATATCCGGCATACGGGCAACATTTCCTTTCATGGCCAACGAATCCGCCGGATATTGAGGAGCTTCAGCAGCCCAGCCTTCTCCATAAATGCAAATAGTAGGATCAATCTTGTTGACAGCTTTCCTGATTTCGTTCATCGTTTCGATGTCGTGTATTCCCATGAGGTCAAAGCGGAAGCCGTCAATATGATATTCATTAATCCAGTAAAGGACAGATTCTATCATAAATTTACGCATCATAGGACGTTCACTTGCAGTCTCATTGCCGCATCCCGAGCCATTTGCCAGAGAACCATCTTCTTTCCGGCGATAAAAGTAACCGGGAGCGGTACGTTCAAAGTTACTCTCTATCGTATTGAACGTATGGTTGTACACTACGTCCATTATCACTCGGATACCTGCCTGATGTAATGCCTGTACCATTTGTTTGAACTCCTTCACACGAACCGCAGGCTGATAAGGGTCGGTCGAATAAGAACCATCCGGCACGTTATAATTCAGCGGATCATATCCCCAGTTATAGTGGTTTTCTTCCAACTTCGTCTCGTCTACGGAAGCATAATCATAAGAAGGAAGCAGATGTACATGCGTGATCCCCAGTTCTCTCAAATGGTCGATCCCTGTCAGACGTTTATCAGCATTCATGGTTCCTCGTTCGGTCAAGGCAAGATATTTTCCTTTGTTCTTTACCCCCGAAGTAGAATCCGACGAGAAATCACGATGATGCATTTCGTAGATAATCATATCGGCAGCAGATTTCAGGGTAGGGCGCCGGTCACTCTCCCACCCTTCCGGCTGGGTCGATTTCCAGTCGATAATAGCAGCACGCTTGCCATTTACTCCGACAGCACGAGCGTTAATACCCGGTGTATCTCCTTGCCATTTATCATCAATCTTCACATTGAAGGTGTAGAATTTACCCAGCAAATCTTTGTCTACGGTCACCGTCCATGTTCCGTCTTCAGCAGGTTCCATTTTCTCCGTTTCGTAAGCATGACCACCTTCCCCTGCATCATAAAGCATCAGGCGTACCTCATCAGCCGTAGGCGCCCAAAGCGTAAACCTGGTAGCCCCCGGAGCATACTCCATTTCGACAAGATTCCCCGAACGAACGGGATAGAGTTCATAAGAAGCGTATTCCTTTTTTGCAGAAGAACAACTCATCACTGTTGTCATCGTAGTTACTCCCAGTATTGCTAAATAATTAGTTCCCATCTTCATCTTAACCCTTTCCTTTGATGTATAGTGCTTTATCGCACCTATAAACTTATAGCATAGAACTTATATCCTCAATTATTTCACCTTATCCGGGTTCTTTGCTATGTAATCTTTCCAACTATTATATCCTTTTTCCAATGCCGGTCGTCCCATTTGTAGAAAATGGCAATATGCGGCCGCCAAACCGTCTGTCGCATCCATGAAAGTAGGCATATCTTCTTTCGAAAAGTGAAGCATTCGCTGCAACATATCCGCCACTTGCTCTTTCGAGGCCTGTCCGTTTCCGGTAATAGCCATTTTAATTTTCAAAGGAGCATACTCGGTGATTGGTATGTCACGGCTTAGGGCCACTGCCATTGCTACTCCCTGCGCACGCCCCAACTTCAACATCGACTGCACGTTTTTGCCGAAGAATGGTGCTTCAATAGCCAGTTCGTCAGGCAGATAGCTTTCAATGATACTCAATACACGCTCATGAATATGACGTAGTTTCAGATAGTGATTGGCAAATTTACGCAAGTCGATAATCCCCATTGCAACCATTTCGGGCTTGGTTCCTTTTATTCTCAAGATCCCATATCCCATGATCGTAGTACCGGGGTCAATACCCAGGATTATCTTTTCTTTTACCGGTTGAATCACTCTATCACCTCCATTAATGTCGGAAAACCAATCACCTTATCCTTAAATATTTTTGTAAGTTCATCATTCAGGCGCACTCCCTGTTCCAGATGCCAGCGGTGCAGCAACCCACTACTCTCTACCTCCCACTGCAAGGAGTAAGCACTTCCTTCCTCCCGGTGGCTCAATATCCGGCAGATACGCGGCGTCTTCAATGCACCATGCTTCTGTACTTCGGGAATATAGGATTCTTTAATCCAAATCAGAAAATTATCGTGAACGTCGTCATCCACCTGAAAAGTCGTATTATAAATCAGCATTTCTTTATTTTAAACTATTATTTACCGCAAACATAGCAATTATTTCAGAATATTGCATTATATTTGCACCAACAAAAAAGATTCGTTTACAAACGTTATCATATAAGATTAAAGAAGGGGCGTTAGCTCATCTGGCTAGAGCGTAACACTGGCAGTGTTAAGGTGATCGGTTCGAGTCCGATACGCTCCACTTCTTCAAAAGAGTTATTCGGCAACGAGTTACTCTTTTTTTTGATTTACTTATATGAAGTGTCTTTACTACATTTTATACCCACCAAATAAAAAAAGGACCTTTATTCAAGGTCCTTTTTGATTACTTCATCCATTTCTTTTATACGTTTCTTGCGGTTCTTGATAGGACCGTCTTTCGTATCATCTTTGAAAACATTATCTGCACGGTCAGTTACTTCACTGCTCCATTCTTCAAACTGATTTTTAGCCGGACGGCCATTCGGTTCGATATTCTCTTCGGCAATCGAATCGTGTCTGTTAATTATATCATCCATATCTTCTCTATTTTAATAGGTTATAGAAACAAGACAATAAAACAGGCAAAAAGTTCTTAGTTTTAATCATTTTTATTCTCCCTAACAAACATATATGTATCGGCCCAAATCAGCCATAACACAGCATCTTGATATTCAACATCTTATTTACATCTATTTTGGGTTTAAAACCAAGCCCCTGTTCCTTTAAAAGAAACGACCTATTTCTCACCGAGGAACGACTTCTTCCTTTTAAAGAAACAATACCTTTATTAAATCCTGGCACAAAACCAGCCATATTAATGAGAATACTTGTATCTTTATTGTCGAATTAATCAATAAATTGTGAGATGTCAAAAGTATTAGGATTTATGAAGCAAGTAGCCTATGGGCTACAAATGGAGGGAAACTTTGGAACTGCTCATGTTTATCGCAGCAGT
>ULTC01054608.1_pt1 | contig 10492 bp, 11 predicted proteins | sample 1957091 | NCBI WGS metagenome assembly ULTC01 (sample SAMEA4835720, study PRJEB28245) | human gut metagenome | biome: gut microbiome; material: fecal sample | place: Denmark | collected 2008 | reverse complement strand
GGATTGTTTCTTTATGTTGGTCATCTCCATTTCACTCCGCTATCAATGGTTAAGATCCCAAGAAGATTTGAACCTAAAGCCTTCCGCTTTGATTGCAGAATTTTGGATAAAGAAAAATTATCAAAGGTAGATGTTTTCAATATTGACAATTGGGAGGTTGATCTGTCTTCGTATGATTTATTATAAATGTATAACTTGTTAAAAGTAAAGTAGTATGGAAAAGAAAGTTTTTGATATAATTAATGAGATTAGAGCTGCTAAAGATATGAATACAGTAGCTGAACTTACGGCAGAAACAAGACTTCGCGAAGATCTTGCTTTTACTTCATTTGATCTTGCAGAATTAACTGTTAAGATTGAGGATGAGTTTGACATTGACATCTTCGAGGATGGACTAGTTAATACGATTGGTGAAATCTATGCGAAACTCTCTTAATTGCAGATGAAAAGATTCCTTTTGAATAATGGCTCTGAGTACAGCTATGAGCAGTTGCTTGCTTCGCTCAACGAGAGCGACAAGTACTACCTTCTGTACAAACAGCTAGATTTGTATCTCTTCTTCGTTAATCTTATCAAGGCATTGGCTAACAATGCTCCGTTAGTGTTACTTGACGCTGACCTAAACGAGACAGAAATCGATGGTGTAAACGTAGCTGAAATAAATGTGCCAACAAAAATTATTTCCACTACGTTTGTTAACATGGAGGCTGTTGTAGAGGCGGTTAAGAACTCTACATCTGAAATCACGATCTTTACTTCTGGAACGACCGGTCAACCTAAGAAAGTGGTACATTGCGTGCAGACTCTTATGCGGGCGGTACGTTTTGGCGAAAAATATATAAATCAGGTTTGGGCGTATGCATATAATCCAACTCATATGGCAGGCTTGCAGGTGTTCTTCCAGGCGTTTATGAATCTGAACTTCTTGGTGAATGTGTTTAATAAGAGCCGTACTGAGGTTTATTCGCTAATTGAGACAAATCGCGTTACTCATATGTCTGCTACGCCCACTTTCTATCGCTTGCTATTGCCTTTCGAAAAAGTTTATCAAACCGTACAGCGTGTAACACTTGGGGGAGAGAAATCTGATAAGAAGCTTTATGAGTCAATAGGGATGATTTTTCCTAACGCTAAAATAAATAATGTGTATGCTTCCACGGAAGCTGGAACTTTATTTGCCGCTAAAGGCGATAGCTTCCAGATTCCAGCTGCTATTCGGGACAAATTCTTGATTCAAGAGGAGGAGTTGCTTATTCACAAGTCGCTGCTTGGTCAGTCGGATAGCTTTAAGTTCGATGGTGATTACTATCATTCAGGTGACTTGATTGAATGGGTGAACGAAGCCAATGGTTTATTCCGCTTCAGGAGTCGCAAAAATGAACTCATCAATGTGGGCGGCTATAAGGTTAACCCTGGCGAAACTGAAAAAGTAATCCTTGAAATCGAAGGAGTACAGCAGGCTTTGGTTTATGGTAAGGCTAACTCTATTTTGGGTAATGTGCTTTGTGCGGAAGTGCAATTAGTTGAAGGCTCAACCCTTACGGAATTGGAGATTCGTAACTATTTGAAAGAACAGTTGCAGGACTTTAAGATTCCTCGTCGAATTAAGTTTGTGGATTCTTTCTCATTAACAAGAACTGGTAAAATTAAACGATCATGAACGTATTGGTAACAGGTTGCTCACGTGGTGTGGGCTTGGAAATTTGTAGAGTGTTGCTGGAGCAGGGTAATACTGTGTATGGTGTCGCTCGTAGTTATACGGATGAGTTTAAAGCATTGGAAGCTGAATATGCGGGCAAACTCTTCTTCAAGAGTATTGATCTTAGCGATAGCGAGAGTATAAGAAAGTCGGTTTTTAAAGAATTTGTGGGAAATAAAGTCGTACTTGACGTTTACGTGAACAATGCTGCGATGGCTTATGATGATATAGTGACAAATCTAAACTTGGATCGACTGAAGGCGATGTATGCGGTCAATGTATTTACTCCGATGATGATGACAAAATACGCAATACGTAATATGCTTCTTCACCATACCCGTGGTTCTATAGTGCATATTTCAAGTATTAGTGCGCATACGGGTTACAAAGGGCTTGCTATGTATGCTTCTTCAAAGGGTGCACTCGAAGCATTTTCAAAGGATACGGCTCGTGAATGGGGGGGGATGGGCATTCGCTCCAATGTGGTAGTGCCTGGATTTATGGAGACAGCCATGAGCTCAACTCTTACAGACGACCAAAAAGATAGGATATACAAACGTACTTCTATGAAGGCGGCTACCAGTGTTCGTTCTGTAGCGGAAACTGTTTCCTTTCTTGTTAGTGAGAAAGCATGTAGTATCACTGGACAGAATATACATGTAGATAATGGAACAATCTAGTATGAACTATTTAGTCGTAGTAGCTCACCCTGACGATGAGGTGTTGGGTGCTGGTGCAACAATTAAAAAACTTACAAGGGATGGTTATTCAGTAGACATCTGCATTATGTGTTCAGAGGCTAAAGCACGTGCTTTTCGCCCTGACGACAATGAACTGAACGATGATTTAGATGCTAGCTCAAAGATGCTTGGCATACGTAATAAGTATGCGGGGAACTTCCCTAATATAGAGATGAATAATGCTACGCATCTTAGTTTGGTACAGTTTATAGAGAAGGCGATCATCGCATCGAATTGTGACGTGGTTATCACGCATCACCCTTCTGACACAAATAATGATCATATGCATACCTCTATGGCTTGTCAAGCTGCTATCCGTCTGTTTCAACGCCGTGCGGAGGTGAAACCTTTAAAGGAGTTCCTGTTTATGGAGGTACTCTCTTCTACTGAATGGTCAGTTAATACATCCATGAACCGATTTCAGCCAAATACATTCGTGGAGGTTGGTGAGAACTGCTTAGAGGTTAAAATAAATGCTTTAGCTACCTATCGGGGTGTAATGCGGCCTTTTCCTCATCCTCGCTCTGCGGAAGCGATCAAGGGGTTAGCGGCTTATCGGGGCGCTCAAAGTGGAACGAATTATGCGGAGGCATTTGAGTGTACTTTAAGAAGACTTTGATTGTATGTATCAGTTTGTAAAAAGAGCTTTTTGTGTGATAGCTTGTGGTGGTGCGTTGATCGTTTTATTGCCTGTGTTCTTGATAGCTATTATTGGTATTCTTATCTCTGATTGGGGACCTGTTTTTTATTGTGCGAATCGTATTGGAAAGGATAACAAGTCTTTTAGGATGTATAAGTTCCGAAGCATGACGATCGCCAAAGATGCGGATGAGAAGAGTTTCAAGGCGGATACGAACCGTATCTTCAAGTGGGGTGCCATTATGCGCGCTACAAAGATTGATGAATTGCCTCAGTTGCTGAATTGTGTATTGGGGGATATGGCGATAGTGGGACCTCGTCCAGCCGCACAAGATCAAGTGGTGATTATGCGTGAGGGTAAATATGGTATAGCTGCCCGAGTGCGTCCGGGGTTGACAGGTCCAGCCGCATTATATGATTATTTATACGGTGACACTGTAGAAGATCCTGCAGAGTATATGGAAAAAGTGTTGCCTACCCGTAGGGAATTAGAGGCGTTTTATGTTCATCACGTGAATGTCGGTTTTGACTTAAAAATGATCGTTTGGACGTTTTTGTGCATTTTAGGTAGGGTGGCTGGTAAACCGCAGAATTGGATACTTGAAAAATTAAAAGGATATGTCGAATAAAACAATACTGGTAACAGGCTCAGCTGGGATGATTGGCTGCTATCTGGTGAAAGATCTGATAGCTAAAGGTTGCACTGTAGTGGGTGTTGACCGCAGGGTATCAGATTGGACGCATGAGCATTTGAAACAAGTGGTTCTTGACCTTGCTGACAAAAATGCGTTGGAGGCGTTATTGGATGCGGAGAAGGTGGATAGATGCATTCATTTGGCCGCATTGGCACATGCTGGAGGTGGTGAAACTGACTTTAGTTTTGAGAGGTTCAAGTTTCTGAATGTGACTTGTGCTGAGAATGTGTTTGAAGCTTGTGTTAGCCATAATGTGTCTGTGTTGTTTATCAGTACTGTGGATGCCATTGGCATGGTGAAGGGGTTAATAAATTCAGGCACAGAGCTGAATCCTATCTCGAACTATGGAAAGAGCAAGGCAATGGCTGAAGGCAGGCTTAAAGAGATTTGCCCAAAGTGGAATATATATAGATTCTCCCCTGTCTATACCGCTACGCAGAAGCGTGATATTGAGAAGCGCTATTATCTGAAATATCCTAACTGGGCATATAAGATAGGTAATGGTGGTAAATTTGAGGTGCTAGAGATGAGTGGTGCTGTTAAAGCCATGGTAGATTGGGTTGATAAAGAGGTTGATAATACAATTCATATCATCAAGAATCCCGAGCTGCTGGACATCAATAACCTCATTAAGGTTGAAAAGGCGGAAGGCAGAGCCAAGCATGTGTTATATTTCCCTGAGTGGATGGTAATAGCTGGATTTTATTGCATCAATTTGATGTTTGGTAAGAGCAATACAACTTATTTGGTATTCAAGGCTCTCTGGCCTTTTAGAACGGTATAGCTTATGTTGATTAATCAAGAATTATTGGATGATTTGTTGGCTAAAACGGCAGATAGCCCTCGTTTGCGTATGAACTTGGATTTGCGGAATAGTTCCGAGGATACTTCCCAGCGGATGCTGAACGCCTTGCAGTCGGGATCGTTAGTGGATATCCATCGTCATTCGAATACGTCTGAGACGGTCGCTATCTTGCGGGGGGGCGGTCACGGAGATCTTCTATGATGAGAAGGGGGTGGAGTGCGGCCGTTATGAGTTGTCGCCTGCCATTGGGAATATGGTTCTACAGATTCCTGCCGGGCAGTGGCATATGCTGATCCCTCGGGAACCTTCAGTTATCTTAGAGGCAAAGGATGGGGGGATGAGCCTATTCTGGGAACTGACATTTGGACGAGGGAATAGGTGTAGATTGTATTAATGTAGATATGTCTTGCGGAAGATGCTTCCTTACAGGAGGCAAAAGAAGCGCAAGAGAAAGCAATGGTAGAAGGTATGGAGAATGGCCGTTTATCAGAGAAATATGCTATCGCTCGAAACCTGAAAGAGGCGGGAGTGTCTAAATCTTTGATTGTTCAATGCATCGGTTTATCGGAAGAGAAGATCGAGCGGTTATAGTTTTTTTCCTGAAAACTGTCGAAGGCAGAGATGTCAGAATAATATTATCGGGAGAGTCGGTGTAAGAACCGGCTCTCCCGATTTCGTTATATTGTGGCTCCATAGGTTTATGTTGAAAAGAATTGAACGCTTGCGCTTTATTCTTTGATAAAAATTCCGTATGTTTGCGGTGTAGAATAAACAATAGGTTTAACTAAAAATAATTAGCTATGGGAAAGTTCGTGAATCCGTTTACGGATATTGGTTTTAAGATTATTTTCGGTCAGCCGGCTAGCAAGCCGTTCTTGATCACGTTATTGAACGAGTTGTTGGCGGGTGAGCATTGGATTGAGGATCTGGTGTTTCTCGACAAGGAGGATCATGCGGAGCATGTACGTGACAAGGGGATTATTTACGACCTCTATTGCTGTACCTCCACGGGAGAATATATCATCGTGGAGATGCAGAACCGCAAGCATCTGAATTTCGTGGACCGAACATTATATTATATGTGTCGTGCGGTGAGCCGTCAGATTGAGGCCCCGCTAGCGGTGGAAGTACACTCACCGGATGACGGGGAGGAAGGGCTGGAGGTGCGGGAACCTTCGATGTCGTATGGCGCAATCTATAAGCTACATACGGTGTATGGTGTTTTTTTCATGAATTTCAAGGAGCCGGATTTACCGGATCGTTTCCGTGTGGATTCTGGAATTCTGGATCTAGAAAGTCATGAGACGCTGAATCCTCATTTCCGGCAGATCTATTTGCAGTTCCCTTATTTTACGAAGGAACTGGATGAGTGCGAAACTTTATTAGAAAGACTTTTTTATGCGTTAAAGAATATGGAACATTGGATTCGAATGCCGGATGCCTTGAAAGAACAGGTGTTCGCTCATCTATCTCGTTTGGCTGCCGTGGCGAATCTCTCTCCGGAGAATCGTCTCGCCTATGACCGTGCCGTGGATCGCTACAATGTTAACCGTCTTGCGGAAGAGACTTTCTTGCAGGAAGTAGAGGAAGCAAAAGAGAAAGCGATAGCGGAAGCAAAGGCGAATGGGATGAAGGAAGGCTTGAGGGAAGGTCTGGAGAAAGGTCGCCTATCAGAGAAATATGCTATCGCCAAGAATTTAAAAGAGTCGGGGGTATCTAAATCTTTGATTGCCCAGAGCACCGGTTTACCGGAAGAGAAGATCGAAGGATTATAGCTTTTGAAGTAAGTTACCGAATATAGGAAAGTCGGAATAAAGTAATCGGGAGAGTTGGTGTAAGAACCGGCTCTCCCGTTTTTTATTTCTATCGAACGCTTGCGCTTAAAAGGCGATCGCTACCTCCGCACCAATCTGGAAGGGCTTACCCAGTTGGATAAACGGATTCCCGAATGACTCGAAATAAAATGCAGAGTAATGGGTGTTCGTTATATTACGGTTCCATAGGTTTACGTTGACGATACCTTTGCGTACGCCTACCTTTGCGTTCACCGTTCCGTAGAATTTCTGGTAGATGTCGTTTCGCTCGGTCCAGAAGATCTTTCCGACACCGCTGAATTGGGCGGAGGCGGAGAATTGGTCTATCCATGCGTTACGGAACAGGCGGGTGTATTGCAGTCCTACGTTGAAGGTATGACGTGGGGTATATGGGATGAAGTTGTTCTTGAAATCCTCTTTTCCATTGTTGTAATCCCGGAATGTAGCATGTGTGAAACCGTAATTAACGTCGGCGGTTAGCCCATCGATGATGCGGGCACGCAAGGAGGCCTCTATACCGTAGCTTTTGGCTTTCCCGGCGTTGGTGAGGATACGGCCGTTTCCGCTGTTCACGAATTTGGTCAGCTGAACGTCTTGAATGTCCATATAGAAACCTGTTAATTCTGCGCTTAGGCGTTGGAATAGCAACTCGCTACGGATACCGATCTCGTAGTTCCAGCTTTTCTCCGGTTTGTAGGCGGCTACTTCCTCGATGGGGGTAGGTTCTTTGACCTCGATCGGCATCATGTCTTTGAAAGCGCTCATCATATCGTATTGCATCTGGCTTTGCATCACGTCTGCCGACATTTGTACGTTGTAGCCCCCGGTCTTATAACCTTTCGCTACTGATACATAGGTGAACGTGTTTGACGAGCATTCGTACTTTAAAGAGACTTTCGGAAGTACTTGCCAGAAATCTTGGGAGACACTGGCGTCCATCACGGTGGTTGGGATCGGGAAAAGTTTCTCGATGTCGATAACCGGTCCGTTTTCTACGAAGCCGAAACCCATTCTCATCTTAGCCTCAGAATTGTAATCCATCTTTTGCTTCTCGTAATCCAAGCGGATACCGGCGGTAATTGACAGACCTTCCGTGAACAAGTTGTTATAAGTGGATTGGTGATACAATGCAAGGCCGTAAGAAGGGGTGTCGAAAGAACCCGGAATATAAAGATGATCGTCCAGTATTTTTAGATAGGGCATCTTAGGGTGATCTTTCTTCAATTGATCGAATACGGGCTGGAGGACGGTCTTAATTCCGTCTTCCTTGAAATCGACCGGGCCGTCTGTATGTAGATCATCGTAGAAACCGTAGAGTCCGAAGGACCATTGGTAATTATTTCTCGTGTTGCTCTTGATCGCCAATTCCTCGCTGAAAGCGTTTTGCTTTTGCTTTTGGTTGAGGGTGAAGATCGAGAGAGGGGAGAAGTCTTGATCCATCTTCATGTCATCCTTGAAATATTGATGACCGGTGATGCTGCTCAGTATCACGTGCTCATTCCGGTATTCGAGGGACAGGTTATTGGCGATGACCGTCCGTTTATAAGAGCTGGGATCGTTGATATTGATAGGATTTACATACTTGTGATCGGTATTTCCGGTTCCGATGAACATGCCATATGGAAACGCTCCTTGATCCGTATAATCTACGGAAAGGGAGTAGGAGGCACGGAAGTTCGGATTGAAGCGACCTTCCAACTTGAAGCGACCGCCAACGTTGTCTTCCTTATCGATCTTTTTCCCATCGTAGGCATTGGTGTAGAAGCCGTCGCTATGGTCATAGTAAGCGGCGGCGGTAAATCCGATGGTCTCGCTCAACTTAGCATAATGGGAGGCCTTGACTTTATATTGCCCGTAGCTTCCGGCCGATAGGGAGAGTTTCTTTCCTTGGTAATCGAACGGGGAGATGGTATAGATATTTACGATGCCCCCCATGGCGTTACGACCATACAAGGTTCCTTGCGGCCCTCGTAATACCTCGATGCGCTGGATATCGGTCAGCTCGAAATCGAAGGTGCTTTTATCCAGATAAGGCACGTTGTCTACATATAAGCCTACGGATTGTCCGCTACTTCTGGCTCCGATACCGCGGATATAGATGGCCGAGGTTAGTTTTGCCCCATAATCCGGCATGTATAGGTTCGGGACGAAAGAACTTATATCCTTTAATGCGTCGATCTGCCTGCCGGAGATCATTTGTGGGGAAAGGATCGATACGGAACCGGGTAACGTACGGAGGTTATTCGTCTCCTTCGTGGATGAGGTCACGATTACCTCACCCATGTTATAGGTTTTTATCGTGTCGTTCTCGTTAGCCTTGATGTCCTCGGCGTATACATTTTGCAGCCCCAACGCACCTAGGGCGATGATACCTAAGTAGTGTCTCTTCATCGAATTTCTTTTGTTAGTATATTTTTTCAATCGCGAAGAAACGGTAAAGAAACAGGATGGTCAATCACTAGATGTAGTGATTTTGAAAGCTGGTTTGTTGGTTTCGCTATAGTTCGATATCGTCGCCGGAGATGATCCCGTTCATGATGGCGTAGAAGGTGAGGCCGGATACGGTCTTGATGCCCAGCTTGGCGGTGATGTTCTTACGATGGGTGAGGACGGTGTTCAGGCTGATGTTCAGCTTATCGGCGATCTCTTTATTCGTGATGCCTTTTACGATCAGTTGAAGTACGTCTACCTCACGGCTGGATAGGTCCTTGTTGTTTTCGGTAGTGGTGTTGCCGGAGCTGTCGCTCGTAAATAATTGTTGCAATTGCTCGATAATGGTCTCTTGGGAGGAACGTAACGTGATACGGTTCGTAGACGAGAGCGCCCCGTGTTCTTCGGTGCTGTCGATGAGGAGGGCGGTCTTGTTTCTTCTCGGGAGGAAGAAATCTGCGTTGAGCACAAGGGTATCTGAATCGGTGAAATAGTAATCGTAGGTGTCGCTTCCTGTGGAGGAAAGCATCTCGAAATTTGGAAAATAGCAAACCTCTACCGGGGGGAAGTAGTCGGTCAGCAAGCTTTGCAGCCCAATACTTCTTAGGGTATCAGACAGTATGATCGCTATTTGTTTGTTTCGATGCATTTCTGATCGTTAGATACATAATTTTTCCATGGCCGAGACCATGGGGGTAAGGATTCGATACCGGATCCGGTTGTGTTGTTTGATATCTTTCTCCAGACTACAGATGGAGAAGAGGACGGCATAACATAAATTCTCGTCGTAATCTCCCGAAAGATGCTTGACCATGATACTTTTTAAGTCGGCTAAAAGGGCCTCGATGGTATCTTCCGTACGTTGCTCGGAGGTGATTTGCAATCCATCGATCGTTCCCGCCGGTTCTTTTCCCAGCTTTTTACTTAACGACATGCAGTAGGGGAACCATATCTTATCATCTTTCTCAATGCGGGCGATGAGTTCTTCCTTGAACGAGGAGAAGAAGCGTCCTATCAATCCAAGAGTAGGATTGCCTGGCGTACTCATCGAGATAAAGGAACCTAGATGGCGTTCTATATTGGGAAGCTGATAACGTAAATAGTATTGGTTCGTCTTTGTCAGGTAATCAATGATCTGCGATGTATGGAAAGTTTGTAACTTCTTCTCCGGAAAATACTCCTCGTTGAGGAAGGTATTGATCACTGTCAATAAAAAGTCCGTATCCAGCGAATGTTCTTCACAGAGCGTCTTCACCGATTTGTCGCCAAGCCCGAGACGAATCCCAAACCGGTTGATTACGGGAATGAGTGAGGGGTGTTCTTCCACCACCTCACTCAATTGCATATTTGGATATACTAAAGGCATCTTATCAAGCTTGTTCCCATTGTTCACGTAATAACTTGACGGCGGCGGGGACTACCACGTTACGGTCTCCCTGACATCCGCACTCGAAGCTTACGTAGTTGTTATAACCAATCATTTTCAATCCCTTGAAGCCATTGATATAGTTATCGGCATCTCCATCCTCACCCGGCATGCTGCGACGTTTGCGGCTGGCCACGTGTACGTGTTGGAGATACTCTCCACCGGAGATAAAGGCTCCCATATCAGAGGTCTCTTCCCATGTCATATGCCAGAAGTCGCCCATGCAACGTACACCCGGATTATT
>ULTC01066027.1_pt1 | contig 10507 bp, 10 predicted proteins | sample 1957091 | NCBI WGS metagenome assembly ULTC01 (sample SAMEA4835720, study PRJEB28245) | human gut metagenome | biome: gut microbiome; material: fecal sample | place: Denmark | collected 2008 | reverse complement strand
GCCGATGCTGACGGCACTCTGAAAATTGAAACAAAGACAACAGCCGGTTCTGCGGCAAATGTTCGCTTGCTTTCACAGAATTATCTTGACGCTGCAATTGTTCAGTCCGACATTGCACACGACGCACTTAACGGCGAAAATAATTTTGAAAAATCCGGCAGCCTTGAGGGTTACAGCGCTGTTGCAGGTATGTTTACAGAGGCTTGTCATATCGTTGTAAGAAAAGATTCTGATATTAACAGTGTTGATGATTTGCTCGGCAAAACCGTGAGCATAGGTGAAGAAGAATCGGGTTCGGAGCTTAACGCAAAGCAGATTCTTTCGGCATACGGGCTTAACTCTAAAATGGTTAAGGAAAAAAATCTTAATTATGCCGATGCCGCAAAACAGTTAGAAAACGGCGAAATTGATGCGGCATTCTTTACACTCGGACTTAATGCAACAGTTGTTGAGGAGCTTTCAAAGCAATGTGACATCAAGCTTATAGGAATTGATGACGCAGCTGTTAAAAAGCTTAAAAACACTTACAGCTATGTTGACTGTAAAATTCCGAAAAACACTTACAATGGGCAGAGTGATGAAGTCGGCACAGTTGCGGTAAAGGCTGTTCTGATTGTGAACGACAGACTTTCAAACGAACAGGTGAAGAAGCTTACACAGCTTGTCTTTGACAATGCGCAGGAACTTCAGCTGACTGTTTCGGCGGATGTTGACATAACACTTGAAAAAGCCGTTGAAGGTGTTAAAATTCCTTTTCACAAGGGTGCGGCAGAATATTATTCCGAAAGAGGAATAACGGTAAAAACAGCAGGATAACTGCGAAAGGATTGGTGCTGATTGAATATAACTCTTGATATGTATCAGACAATCGCAGTTGCCGTGGTTGTTCTGATGATTGGTGCGTTTCTGAAAAAGCGTATATCGTTTTTGCAGAAATTTTGTATACCTGCACCTGTAATCGGTGGTTTGCTTTTTGCAATTCTCACGCTGATTTTCTATATGACAGGTGTTGCGGTAATTGATTTTGATGATACTCTAAAGGAAGTCTGTATGGTGTTTTTCTTTACCTCAGTCGGATTTCAGGCGAATCTCAAGGTACTGAAAAGCGGAGGAAAATCCCTTATTGTATTTTTATTTCTTGTAATTATGCTCATTGTAATGCAGAACTTCTCTGCAATCGGACTTGCAAATCTGATCGGACTTGACTCGCTTACGGGTATGACGACGGGTTCAATTCCTATGGTAGGCGGTCACGGTACGGCGGGCGCTTTCGGTCCTGTACTTGAGGATTTCGGCGTTCAGGGTGCGACAACTGTTTGTACTGCCGCTGCAACATTCGGTCTTATCGCAGGCTCACTCATGGGCGGACCTGTCGGAAACAGACTTATTAAAAAGCACAACCTTATTGCTACAATCAAAACAGAGGATGACAGCCTTCTTGTTGAAGAAGAAGAAAAGCACGAACGACATTTTTCAATGTATGCTCCGGCAGTATTTCAGCTGATTATAGCGGTCGGACTCGGTACGGTTGTTTCAGATTTGCTTTCACTTACGGGCATGACATTCCCGATTTATATCGGTGCAATGATTGTTGCCGCAATTATGAGAAACATCGGTGAATACACGGGTAAAATCACTATTCATATGGGCGAGATTAACGACCTCGGCGGTATATGTCTCTCACTTTTCCTAGGTATTGCCATGATTACACTCAAGCTTTGGCAGCTTGCTGACCTTGCACTTCCGCTTATTATACTTCTTGCAGGTCAGGTTGTTCTTATGTTCATTTTCTCATATTTTGTTGTGTTCAACATTATGGGCAGAGATTACGACGCCGCTGTTCTTGCGGCAGGTACTTGCGGTTTTGGTATGGGTGCAACGCCAAATGCAATGGCAAATATGCAGGCAATCTGCGAAAAATATGCACCGTCCGTAAAGGCTTATCTTATTGTTCCGATTGTCGGCAGTTTGTTTGCCGACTTCCTGAACAGTCTGACGATAACATTCTTTATAAATTGCATTTAGAATCGGAGGCAGGTATTATGAAGGACAGGAAATTTACATTTGATTCCGAAAACCTTGCTTTTCCCGAGATTCACACGGGCAAAGTAAAGCAGAATGATGTTGCCGAGGATAACACAGACAGCACGGTTGTTTATGATACTGTCGCTGTTCCCGAGGTTCATCTCAAAAAGCATAAGCATAAAAAACAGAAGAAAGACAATAAATAAAACAACAGCCGTACATTTAAAAAGTGTACGGCTGAAATTTTTGTGTTTAATTTTGAAATAAAACCTTACCTTCCGTAATGGGTGTGTATGCGGTAAGTTCGGCCATGTCAAGGTCGGTTTTGTGCATATCAACCGCACAAATTTGGTGATTGTTGTAGGTGGTGTAGTAGTAGATTCCCTTGTCGGCATTGCAGCAGGAGGTGTAAAGTGTGATTTCATACTTTCCGTTTGAAACCTCACAACAACCTCTCTGCTGGTCAACAGAACCGAGAATGTGGAAAAACTGGTTCACGCTTTCGCTCTCGCTGTCGCCCGAAACGGAGTTCAGCTTTGTGAACGCAACCTTTGCAAAACGGGATGCGGATGAAAGGTCGCCCGGCAGTCCGATTGCACCCATTCCACGGCTGTATGTGGTAAGCTCGGCACTTTTGCCGAAGTTGTTTTCGGGTTGCTTTGGCGAGAGTGCCATATAGTTGTTGAGCATAAACATCTGAATGTCAAACGGCGGATTGTTCGTCAGCACACCGACAGGGTTGTCATAGACCTTGAGTCCGTCATTTGTCGATTCAACTGTAAGCGATTCGTTTCTGTCGGAAATAATCCAATGCAACTGAGCACAGGGGAGCCTGTCGCTGAACTGCGTATTTGTTATGTTAAGGTGTTCAAGCTTTTTCCTTGCCTGCAAAACGCTGTCGCAATGTGAAAGTATATACGGAATGAACTCAAATTGTGCAATATTTTCCTTGCCGTTTTTCGGTTCAAAATATACGGCATTGCCCACAAAATTTAGCCCTGCCATACACAAGCCTTTTTCATTCATTGCATCGTAATATAGCGGATAACCGTCCGCAATGTGCGCCATGCCGATCATCGCAAAGTGGCTGTTGCATTCGTCTGTATGGCGGAACTTAAACGGAAAATTTCGCGGAGTAATTGTAATTTCGTCACCGTATGAAAATTCATAATCAAGCGTTCTGCCAAAGTAAAAGTCTTTTGTTTTATATGTTGCCGCTGTACACATATCATCAGCCTCCGATTCTTTTAATAATAAATATTCTTCCGCTTGGTATAGAGTATCATACTGCTTAAACAAAATGATTGCAAGGTGATTTTTGGAAAATTACAAAAATTGTCGAAATCACTTGAAAAATTACCTTGCTCGGTATATACTATATATGTCAATATGAATGGGAATGAGGTTCTCCCACGGCTTTTGTCGAAACCGCTTTTGCTGATGACTTCTGTTTTTTGAACAGGGGCATTGGCTTTTTTTATGCGATGTTCTTTGTGCGGAAATTTTGAGGAGGAAATTTATGAAGAACAAATTTGTTGATTTTAAGGTGCTTGCAACATCTCTTTGCTGTTCCGTTGCAATGGGACTCATATCGTTTGCGTTTCTGAAATGTCTTGAATATGCGGCAGATTTCAGAAGCTTCTTTCCGCTGTGCTATATGTTTTTGCCCGTGGCAGGTATTGTGACCGCTTTTGTATACAAGCGTATCGGCGGAAAGTCATCAATGGGCAACAACATTATTATTGAGAGTGCAAATGACGGTGAAAAAGTGCCAAAGCGACTTGCATCGCTGACATTTATATTTACCTGCATAACCCACCTATTCGGCGGTTCTGTCGGCAGAGAGGGAACTGCCGTTCAGATTGGCGGTTCGCTGACAAGCAATGTTGCCGATTATCTCGGCTTTAAAAATAATGACCGAAGTACAATCGTTCTCAGCGGAATCAGCTCTGCATTCGGTTCGGTTTTCGGCACACCGTTTGCAGGTGCATTTTTCGGAATGGAAGTCTGCTGTGTCGGAAGATTGTCGGCAGGTGCGGTAATTCCGTGCTTTGCGTGTTCATATCTTGCAAATTTTGTTACACAGCTTCTCGGCTTTAAACATGAAAGATATGCAATCTCGTCAATCCCAGATTTTGACGCAAGATTTCTTTTTGTGTTTTTAATTGCGGCAGTTTGCCTCGGTTTAATCGGCAAGCTGTTTGCACTCGGAATAAAGTATGTAAAACTTGCATACTCAAAAATTTTTAAGAACTACTTTCTTGCCGCAGCAGTAGGTGCGGCAATCGTCAGCCTTTTAATTTTCGCTTTGGGACTTAACGATTTTGAGGGCTTAAGCACATGGATGCAGAACACCGCCTTTAAGGGCGATGCAAAATGGTACGATATGCCGGCAAAATATCTTTTGACCGTACTCACCCTCGGTGCAGGATTTCAGGGAGGAGAGGTTACTCCTATGTTTGATATGGGTGCGTCATTCGGCAGTTGGTTCGGAGGCAGTTGCGGATTTGATCCCACATTTTTTGCGGCAATCGGATTTGTATGTGTTTTTGCCGCAGCAATCAACACACCTATTACAGCAATCGTTCTCGGTATCGAAGTTTTCGGTGCGTCTGCCGCCCCGTATTTTGTGCTTGCAGTCCTCATCAGCTTTATAGTGTCAGGCAACACAACAATTTATCCCTCTCAAAAATTCCTTACAGACAAAAAACTTTTCGGTTTCAAAAAGAAGTGATACAATAGATACGGTACGATACATTATGTAAAAAGCTATGAAATCATTTTTATGCCAAAGGCAAGCAAACAATCTGCCTTGAACGCAGATGAAAAGAAATTTGCTGACCGTGTAAAAAATTTCTGTATGAGCTAATTTGGCATTAAAAGGGCGTTTAATAAAAACATAAAAGCGGTAGGAAAGACAGCCAGCAAAAATGCAATGCCTTTCCCACCGCTTTGATTTTTAAATTTTAATTATTGATAAGTACTGTAATCTCCGCCGTACATATCGGGGCGATTTATCCAATCGCTAATGGAGCTGTTGCCGAAAATCGACTTGCTGTCGCCCGATACCGCCGCAGTTACATTGATTGCAATGCCTGCAATAATGACCGCACCAATCACACAGGCGGCAACAATTTTCACGATTTTAAAAGCTTTCTTTTTATCAATCGGTTGTTCTGCCGGCGGAATGTAGGGAATGGGTGGCTGATTTATTTCAAGTTCGGGCATTTCATTTTGAATCTGCGGTGCAAAGCCCTCCGCCTGTTCAAAGCCTGTCTGCGGCAAAGGCGAGGTGTACTCAGTTTCGGTTGTTTCATTATTCTGTGTATGTAAAGTTTCGGAAATTTTCGTTCCGCACATCTGACAGAACGCAGACTCGGTTTCAAAACCGCAATTAGGACATTTCATAGGTTTGTACCTCGTAATTTTTGATAGTATGATACCATTTTATAACAATATTTACTTAAAGTCAATAAATGTGACAAAATCGCTCGGGATAAAGTTTGATATTATGTAAATAATATCGCAAATTTTTTGCAAAATAAGCCTGTATCTGTTGAAAACAAGGGTAGTGTAGTGTATAATCTAAGTACGAATTGCAATATTATGTTGCAATTCAGAGATTCAATGTTCCATTGAACCTCTGAGGAGCTAACGCTACTATGTGCAAGATTGCAATCGGTCGCAAACTCTGCTCCTTGCGAGCAAAGCAGAGCGTTGCTGCGATTTAAATTTAGTAAATGATTGAATAGAAAATAAAATACACACAGTGAAAGGATGAGTGCCTTGAGAGGACTGTATTCGTCAAAGACAAAAATCCGTAATCAAATTTTCACCGAGGTTGCAAGGTTTGCATACGAGGGCGGAGATTATTCAAAATTTGAAAATCTTCCGTATGAAATTATCCCGGGTGAAATTTCAACATACCGTGAAAGTATATTTCTCGAAAGAGCCATTGTGGGCGAAAGACTTCGCCTTGCAATGGGACTTCCGCTTTTGCCGGTTTCAAAACAAGCGCCTATCTCAACAGGTGTTGAAGAAAGTATGATTGACGAAAAGGTTTACGATCCGCCGTTAATCAATATAATAAAATTCGCATGTCATAAGTGTGCCGAAAAAAGAGTGGTTGTGACAGACGGCTGTCAGGGCTGTCTTGAACACCCGTGTACAGAGGTTTGCCCGAAGGGAGCAATCTCGATTGTACACGGAAAATCGCATATTGACGATGAAAAATGCATCAAATGCGGAAAATGTCAGGGTGCGTGTCCATACAATGCAATCATAAAGCAGGAGCGTCCGTGTGCCGCCGCATGCGGTATGAAAGCTATTCACAGCGATGAACACGGCAGAGCAGATATTGACTATAACAAGTGCGTTTCATGCGGAATGTGCCTTGTAAGCTGTCCGTTCAGTGCGATTGTTGATAAAAGTCAGATTTTTCAGACTATTATGGCAATCAACAGCGGCACACCTGTTTATGCCGCCGTTGCACCTGCAATTGCAGGTCAGTTCAAGGGACTTCCGTCAAATAAAATCAGAAATGCTTTTAAGGCTCTCGGTTTTACGGATGTTGTTGAGGTGGCGGTCGGTGCCGACCTTTGCACAGTTGAAGAAGCCAAGGATTTCATGGAAGAAGTTCCCGAAAAACAACCGTTCATGGCGACATCCTGTTGTCCTGCATGGAGCGTTATGGCGAAGAAAACTTTCCCCGACATCGCTCCGTACATTTCAATGGCACTCACTCCGATGGTTCTCACGGGCAGACTTACAAAACAGCATTATCCCGATTGCAGAGTTGTGTTTATCGGGCCATGTGCCGCTAAAAAGCTTGAGGCAAGCCGCAGAAGTATCCGAAGTGATATCGACTTTGTGCTGACTTTTGAAGAAGTTGCAGGAATGTTTGCCGCAAAAGAGGTTGATTTTAACGCTGTTGAGGTTGACGAAAAACCGCTCTCATTCTCAAGCGCAGACGGCAGAGGCTTTGCCGTAAGCGGCGGCGTTGCAAAGGCTGTTGTCAATGCGATTCACAAGCTTGATCCCGAAAGAGAGGTCAAGGTTGCCAATGCACAGGGACTTGACGAGTGCGTAAAGCTTTTGCGTATGGCAAAGGCCGGCAAGTACAACGGCTATCTGCTTGAGGGTATGGCTTGCCCGGGCGGTTGTGTTGCAGGTGCCGGAACAATCAACAATCCCGACAAATCTGCAATGGAGGTTCTCAAGAGCAAAAAAGAATCGTGCTTTGAGGGCGCTGTTGACACTCCGTTTATTGACCGTTTGTCAACTCTTGAAAATATGTACAATGAGTTTGATAAGATGAAAGAAATTTAACAGGTCGGGTGATATTTTGAAAATGGTGATGTTAATTTTACGCATAATCGGCATTGCCGTGGCAGTTGTGTTTCTCGGCTTTTTCGTAATCCCTATGACTCACGGAATTATCAACCCGGGCAATATTGCAGGAACTTTTTTGTGTCTGTGGCTGTTGTGCGTGTTAATTCCGCCCGTTCACGGAGCAATAAAGGCATTTTGCTTTAAGCATTTGTTTACTAAAGTAGTTTTTCGTGTAGTGAATATCGGCTTTATCGCTTTTGCCGTTTACGGTGCGATTGTCACCTCTGCAATGGTATGGGCAACCTGTCAGGCACCGCCCGAAAACTCAACTGCAATTGTCCTCGGTGCTCAGGTTAAGCCATGGGGACCGTCGGTAATTTTGCGCGGCAGAATTGACGCTGCAAAATCATATCTTGATGATTCTCCGAACGCAAATGCCGTTCTCAGCGGAGGACAGGGAAGTGACGAGATTATGAGTGAGGCGCAATGTATGTACAATGTGCTGACGGAGTCGGGCATTGATTCTTCAAGACTTTATATGGAGGACAAGTCAACCAACACAACCGAGAATATAAGAAATTCAATGAAAATTATTGAGGACAACAACCTTAATACCGATATTACGATTGTGACAGACGGCTTTCATCAGCTCAGGGCAAGAATAATTTGTTCGCAACTCGGCATAAAAGGAAATGTCGGAGCAGTAAGCTCCGACACAAGACTTTTGTATGTCCCTACTTATGCTGTTCGTGAGTGGTTCGCTCTTCCGTTTCAGCTTCTGTTTCGGTAGTCACAATTTCGGTGATGTCACCGTTTGTGTCAAAATGAGGCTTTGTCCTGTGACAGTTTGCAAACTCAAGCGGATAAACCTCGTGTTCCGTAACATCAACAATAGGGGAAATTTCCTTTTTGCTGTTTCGTGACGGCAACTCAACAGGATAATTTTCATTCTGTCGGTTGCCACCGTTATGATCAATGTCGTAAAAACTCAAAATAAAAACCACCTTTCCGTGAGGTGGTTTTATTTTTTGCAGAATTTTAAATTATATGCAGAGAAAAAATTTATTGTTATAGTGAAAATTTACAAAAAATGTATGAATTACCTTAAATTCTATTGACAAAATGTTTTGTTGGTTATATTATTTATTTAAGGTTAAAAGTGGAATGTAATACGATTTCACAAAGCTTATTAAATTTAACAAAATAAGAGAGGAGTTTTTTTTATGACGAAAAAACTTATAAGCATGCTTCTGTCAATCGCAATGGTGCTTTCTGTTGCCGTAGTTGGCATTTCGGGAGTATCTGCGGCAATTGACAACGACGGTCGCTATGTTCCAAGTGAGGAAACGGCTACCAAAAGACTTTATTTTGTAATGCCGGAATCTTGGAAAAATGAAAAATTCGGCGCAGACTCTGCCGGCATTTTTTGGTGGAACGGTTCAGACGCATGCGTGTTTAATGGCGAATCATCACAGGCTGCTCCTTGGCCGGGATACAAGATGCAGGTTTATGACGCTGACGCTAACATCTTCTATATTGACATTCCTTCAGATGTTCCTGCTATTATTTTCAACAACTGCCTTAACGGCGGTGAAAGAGAAGAAGATGCAGAAACAGGTAAAGTAACTTTCGAGTTTGGTGAGGAACAGTTTAAGGCTGCTATGCAGACAAAGGATGTGTGTTGTGATTACTATTCGGAAGGTGACAGTACTTATTATGACGAATTGCTTGACGGTGAATTCTGGGCAAAGGCTCAGGAGGCTGTTGAGGGTAATGATAAGACATTCCTCGGCAACTTCAAGGATAACTTCTTTATTGATACAGATTTTGACCTTGGTATCTCAATGACATTCAATAATATGATTTTTGTTATCAATCCTAACGACTATGATGTTAGTGTTCTCAGCGGTAAGGTGATGTACGGCGGTGAATTCTACTTCTTCTACGGCAAGAACGAGGAAACAGGCAAGTATGAATACGGCGGACTTCCTAACTATGACATGGCTAAGGAAAATGGCGTAGTCAGCGTTCTTGACAAATCTGTTTTCCCCAATCCCTCTGTTCAACCTACAGATCCTTTTAATGGTATGATTTACGGCGATGTGAATAATGACGGCTTGATTACTATTGTTGACGCAACAATAGTGCAGAAATACATAGTAAATGTGGCACAGTTAGATAATGTAAATCAGAAGTTAGCAGATGTTGATGTTGACGGTGTGATTACAGTTAAGGATGCAACAGCTGTTCAAAAGTATATCGTAAATGTAGACGGATACGGCAAAACAGGCGAAAAGTTTGCAGCGGCATAAGTTAGTTGAATAGCCTAATGAAGACACCAAACCCCGAAGTTTTTACAGACTTCGGGGTTTAAATTTTGTTTTATTGTGCTCTGCTTTGTTGTGTCTTGTTTCGTTGTGTCTTAAATTATATGCTCCAAAGCCTGTTTCACACCCTTACCTAAGTACCTTAGTCAACAGAACCACGCACTCGATGTGGCACGGTTGTTCAACGAAAAACATACTCAACCCCTATTGTACAAGGGAATGGTGGAACGCACCTTTTTCCTTAAAATCTAGTGGTTCGAGCCTGTGACAACCTTGAATTGTCCTATAATTTGTATAGGCAAACAGGGTAAAGCTCTGTTCCTTAAACTTCATTTTTCATGTCATCCCTACAAACCGGAATTTATATTGCAATCATTTTTTCTTTAATTCTAGAATATTCTTCTCGATCTGCTGTATAACCCCCCTGAAATCATCATCCGTTTTTCCTGTCGGATCTTCAAGTTTCCAGTTGTCATCAAACGCTCTGCCGATAAACGGACAACCTACATCACAACCCATGGAGAAGTCTGGCTCCGGGATGCTTGATATCAGCTTAGAATACTGCTTTTTCTCCATGTCGATGCCGTAAAGCTCCTTCATGAGACGGACGGCATCCTGATTGATCTGGGGCGCAGCAAGTATGATGGAATCCTTCAGGAAATCAAGTCCGTATGATTCTGTATAATTTCTGTGAATTAGTGACTTCTCACGCTGTGGTAAAAACATCTAAAAATACCAAACACATCTATAAAATTAATTTCGCCATCACAGTAAACATATGCAGGGCGTATCTCAAACACGGTGGTAACGAAACAGAGACCATG
>ULTC01062606.1_pt1 | contig 10512 bp, 12 predicted proteins | sample 1957091 | NCBI WGS metagenome assembly ULTC01 (sample SAMEA4835720, study PRJEB28245) | human gut metagenome | biome: gut microbiome; material: fecal sample | place: Denmark | collected 2008 | reverse complement strand
GGAACCGCTGCTCAATTTCGCCGGTCGAGGTGATTTTGCTCTGCGGTGTACGCAGCGATCAATTCTTCGGCAATTGACACCCATCAGCTGCGCAATTTTCCTATTTGACAGACCGTTTTTCTGATAGCTGAAACAGTAATGCACCATGACTTACAATTGAATCCGCATATCTGTATACTGCTGACCACATTTCGTGCATCAGTACCGTTTTTTCCACGTCATCAGGACTAACCAGCACATCAATCCTGCGCATCGTTTTATCAGCTTCATCATCATCCTGCGATTCGTTATTATCAAGCAGCGAATCAAGACTCACATAGATACCCTTTCTGCGCCAATAGCAGGAAAGGCAGTCGCCGCAGCATTGCAAATAGTCTTTTTGCGCACAGCGCCGCTCTTTGCGCATCTTCGCACGCAGGGTACTGTTCATCCGATGAAGCTCGATTTTCATTTCAGCGGTGACCGGAACACGTTTGTGATAAATTGAAATGAAAGCACTTTGCTGACCGCTTTCTGCCACGAAAAAATCCTCCCTTCAGCTTACTGCCTAATCGGAGGTTTCAATCACAATACCGCCAGCACAAAGCTAAACAGCCCACGAAGAAAGTCACTCCAATCGGCTGCATCGGCACTTCCAATGCTGACTGCATCGTATTCTGTTAAGAAACGCCTTGTGTGGAAGCGATTTTGATCAGGAATCATCACGCGGCATTCCTGCGAACGTTTTATTTCAGCTCGCACGAATATCATAGCATAGCGTCTTAAAATCAAGAAATCTGAATCAGAAAACTGAAAGGCAGCAAAATCAAGGCATTCCGTTGTGGGCGGATTTTTTCAATACTGGGATTGCCGATTTGTCAAGCAGTACTGCAAAGCAACGTTTTCTGTTTCAGAAATTATTTATTTTCTGTTACAGCTAAGTGCTCGCATTCAGCCGTTTACAAAGCAAAAAGCTGCTCATTCCGAGCAGCAATACAGGTTATTGTTCAAAGAGTTCTCGATGTGTTTCCATGACCGTTTCTAAATCATCCATAAACATGCAGTCTATGATGCATTGGTAGCGGTAGTATCGAAGCATTATCGTTTTTGTAAAACCCATCGTTTCCATCAGCATAGCAGGCAGCAGCGGTGGCAGACTTAACCCAACAACAAGTTTGGTAATCTGCTCAACATCGTAAGGAAAGCTGTTGTCTTGGCACATACGCGAAATCGTAGATTCCGATAAGCAGCAGCGCTGGGCTGCTTCACGTTTTGTCCGGCAGCGGTCTTTCACCAGCTGTGACATAGCTTTTGCGGGTGTGCGTGGAAAGCTTTCAAGATATGCGACATTTTTCATCATGACTTCTTCTGGTGTCAGTCCGGCAATTTTAGCACTTTTCATAGCGTGAATCATACCATAGCGTTCATTGTACTCCTGATCCAAGTGAAGTTCACCAATCTTGTAGTTCTCATGGTTCGTTCGGTAGTGCTTCTTAAACTTCAGGCAGCACTCGTCCAAATGAGATAAAGCCCACGCCGTCAGGCAAACGCCTTTGGGTGTCTGGGATACGAAACTTGGCATGTTGACACATACATGACCATCCGCATAGATAAACTGATGGGTGCTAATCAAGCTGCGAAAGTCCGCGTCTTTTTCATACAGCTCTGTAAATTGAGAACGACCGACAACAAACGTTTCACCAGCACTAAGACGCTCTGGATTAAAGGCAAACGGTTCAATGTAGCTGCCATCGACATAATTGCAAGCACCTTTTGCAGCCGTTGCGCCAAGCATAATCAAACGAGCCTTTATCAGCGACCGACGTTTTTGCTTTTCTTGAGAAATTCTATATATCACATAGGAAATCTTTTTCCCCATGTTGTCATTGCTGTTTGCAATCTCGCGCCAATATTCCTGCACCATAGGCATAAGAACAGGTCTTGGGAAAATTCCCGCATAGCTCACATAAATTGCCTGCCTTTCTACCCACCGAATGTCCTTTTCTGCCGGTTTCGATGCTTTATCTGCTTCTTGATACTCCAACAATTTCAAATCGGCAGAATGCAGCTCTTGAAGTTCAAAAAACATGCTATGCCATTCATAGTGACCGCATTCATGATAAATAGCCCGTTCTATGTCAGAAGAAGGATACACGTTGTCGTTGAGAATGATGGTCTTTGCAGGAATAATGCATTCATGCCATGCCTCATCGTCTGTTGCAGAGCCAATGTTTCCTGATTCAGTTACGCGCACACTGCCTTCCTTCATAAAGAGCATTGCAGACGTATAGTGGTTGCGATATAAAGAGACATTTGTAATATTAAGCCCCATCGCATGAGCAAGTCTTGTCGCACCATCATGCTGATACTTCTGTGTGGCATCTTTTCCAAGATACTTTCCCAGCATTTCCAGAACAAGAACTTCCATTTCTTCATAAGAAAGCACCGGCACCAGAAACTTTGATAGCTTTGGCATCCTTCTTTCAGGGAGTCCTCCCATTGTCACATCGGTAACACTGCTAATCCTCCGAATCCCGTTTTCCAGCACAAAATCAGCAGTGCAGCAGATATAGCGAATCACATAATGCGGAATTTTCCCATCAGCGCAGACAGCAACTTTGATGCGGATTTTCATATCTGCACGCAAATTAATCCTATCTTTGCGCCAGAAAGCTGAGCGGACGATTTTTCCTGCGGAGCGGTCAAAAGCAAGTTTTACGCACCGCAGCACTTCGTCATCCTGCTGCTCCAACCCCAAATTAAGATGCTGCTTGTGTTCCATGTCAATCACAGCTTCAATCTCGTCCATCATTTCATCAAGATAGTGATGCTCAACATAGTCCTGCATCGATTGCAGGACAGGGGCCATCTGGTCGCTCACTCTTGTCGCCTCCTTGCAGATTATCAGCATGACACTGTTATTATATGATACTGGATAGCACATTGCAAGGCGTGATGTGAACATTGGTTGATTTTTAAGACATTCTGATTTTGCATATTGACAAGTATTCCGTAATCTATTATCATGTATATTATTACTGACATTGGAGTGTGATGATATGAAGCTGGCGCGCGTTTCCTCTAACAAAGGCAGTCTGTCTCGTAATGCAAAAACGCAAACACAGGGAAAAAATATGGTTCGAGATAGGATTTCTTTTGCAAGCCGCTTGAAAGAGCTGCGCATGATTGCTCACATTTCTCAGATTGAGCTGGCAGAGCAGCTGCACGTTTCAAGGGCAGCTGTCGCCAATTGGGAAACTGGCAGGACTCGACCGGATATAGCGAACATTCCTGCATTATGCAGCTTGCTTGATATTTCGATTGAAGAGTTCTTCAGCGATTCATCAGACCCTGACAGCAATGCAGAACTTCGCTTATTAAGCAGCTATCGCAAACTTCCAAGCGCCCATCGTGCCATTGTTCTTAGCATGACAGAGCAGCTTCTGGCTGCTGAACGTTCCACACGCATAGACCCGCAAAATGTGCAGGAAATGCAGATTGAGCTGGTTCAGCTGCCTATGGCAGACGATGCCGTGGCAGCAGGGTTCAATCTCGATGATTTCAGTGCACACTGCAAGCAGGTTTACCTCCACTCGTCGCCAATTACGCGCAGAGCTGACCTGATTTTTCATGTGAACGGTGACAGCATGGAACCCGCGTTTCCAAATCAGAGCTATGTGCTTGTTAAGCGTGACGATGCACCTCGTTATGGTGAAGTTGGCATCTTCCAAGTAGATAATGCACTGTTTATCAAGGAATACCGAAAAGACGGACTGGCTTCCTTGAACCCGAAGTGGCCGCTGATGCAAAAAGACCACTATGGAAGCATCCAATTTGTGGGGCGAGTCGTCGGCTTGCTCGATGAACATGCGTTTGCAACACGCGAGGAAATTATAACCTTTACGCAAAAAAACTGATGTGTTCAGCGAATGGCTGCTGCAAGTTAAGCAGCAGTGCTTAAAGCGATTGTGTGAGGATGAAAGCGCTATGTCTGAGAATAACTACAGAATTACAGACCGTCCATTGTTTCTTCTGCGGTATATCGTGCAGCACACCAATGATGACCACAAAGTATCATTAGCGGATTTGATTGCATATTGCGAGCAGCACGGGCACAGCGGCTCACGGCACGCAATCAGCAATGATATTGACATTCTCAATCGCTATGGATTCGATATTATCTGCACGAAGGAAGGCAATAAGAATTTTTACAGCTACGGTAGCCGCCTGCTGGAAACAGCCGAACTGCGGATGCTAATAGATGCGGTAGCCGCTGCGCCATTCCTCACAGCCCGTCATACCGCCTGCCTCACGCAAAAGCTGGCATCAATTGCCGGACTATATGATGCTGAACAGCTCTGCGCAACGGTTTCAGCAAGCAATCAGTCGAAAAGCGTCAATAGTCGTATCTTTCTGTCGATTGATATTATTCATCAGGCAATAGCAGCATCAAAGAAAATCAGCTTTCAGTATGCAGCCTATAACGGGCAGCACAATCGCGAACCACGGTTTTCTGAAGAAATTGTTTTTTCTCCGTATTCGACCATATGGCGGACAGATTGGTATTACGTCGTAGGCTGGTCTGACAGCGAATCAGCTATACGCGCTTATCGTCTTGATAAAATGCAAATTCCCTGTTTCGTAGATGCGGAAGCTGTCAAGCAGCCGCTTGATTTTCACCCTGCTGATTATGTGGAATCTTATCTTTCTCATGCATGTGTTTATCAGAAAACAGCCGTTACGCTGGAATGCGAAAATAGCATGATGAACCATGTAATTGATCAATTTGGTGAGCATTTCCCATACAGGCAGATAGACAAACGCATTTTCAGGCGACGATTCCTGTGAAACTCACAAGATCATTTTGGGGATGGATTTTTGAACAGGCGGGGAGTATACGAATCGCCGCGCCAGAATCTGTCCAAACGCAGTATCGCAATATGCTGCGGCGTGCATTAGAGTCCATCAACTGAATGGCTTCTCGCAAAGCTGCTGTTCAACAAAAAATTTTCCGAATTTTGCATACTCCATAGTAAAATTTTTTTGCTATGGAGTCCTTTTTTATGTCGCAAACGGGACACAAATTTACAGTTCAAGAGTGAAGGGAGTAACCTTCAAATTGCTGCATGAGGTGATTTGCAATGATGAAAGTACCAGAATTTCAAGCTGCAATGGAGCGCACCGGCGTTGAACGCAAATGCTACACGACGGATGAAGTCGCGACGATGCTTGGCATCAGCATGAAGAGTGTTTATCAGCTGCTCAAACAGAATGCTTTCCGAAGTATCCGTCTGCCCGGAGGAATCTACCGAATCCCGAAAACTGCTTTTGATGCATGGCTCAACGCACAGCCTGAGCGCTAAGCAGGAAAGCAGGGTATCGACAGACTAAAAAAATGGCGGAAGATGTGCTATCGTTTTTGCTGGCAGGTGAAAAATCTGACTGCCGGAAAGGAGAACCACCATGAACAGAGTGCGGGAAGCATCAACCATGTCAGTGCCGACCATGCGTCAGATGCTGGGGCTGAAAAAAACAGCCAGCTACTGGCTGATTAAAAAGCAATGGTTCGATGTTCTCATTATTCACGGAGAAATGCGCGTAGTCATCAGCTCGTTTGAAACGTGGTATGCCAATCAAACCCATTATCGAAAGGTAAATGGGCCGCCGCCGGGAGAAGAGCTGCGAAAGAAGTCGTATTCCGTGAAGGATATTTCTAACCTGCTTGGCATCGGAATTGATACCGTCTACGACTTGATTCACCGGGAAAAAATTCCGTATTCTGTGTATCAATACGGTCAGTGGCGCGTCGATGCGGCAGTGTTTCAGTTCTGGTATAATTCGCAATGCACCTATCATCTTGTCACAGCTGAACACCCAAACGAGCTGCACAAAGCAAACCTCATGAAGCTCACGGAATTTGGGCGTTTATTGGGGCTTGAGCGTGATGAAACATACAAATTGGTTCGGCAGCTAAAATATGTGCTGGAAATTGTTAGTATCAACAGGCAGCTGTATGTTACCATGAGCAGCTATCAGCGCTGGCGTGAAACTGAGATGCGGACAGACGCGCAGATTGCTGCGTCTGTTGTAAAACGTTCGCGAAAGGAATTGCCGCAAATATTGCCGGCTGTCAGCAGCGTCGAGCAGGAGAGTACATCCATTCCAGCACAAAAATTCTTCACTGTGCCGGAAGCAGCGGCATTTCTGCATTTGTCGGAAAGAACCGTTTACCGGCTGTGTTCTGACGGGCGGATTCCGGCGAAACGGTTGGCTTCGCAGTGGCGCATTGCACGGACTGATCTCGAAAGACTGTCTAATCAGAATAACAGCAATCAGCAAGGAGGAGAAATGAATGGCGACAATCATCTGTAAACGCAACAAGTTTAACGTTGTCTATTTCTACTATGATGAGGCAGGAAAGCGCCATCAGAAGTGGGAAGCCTTTTCGACAATGCCGGAAGCGAAGCAGCGCAAATCGGAAATCGAATACAAACAGCAGCTCGGCTCGTTCACCATTCCGACCTGCAATACGCTTAATGAGCTGCTGAAAGAGTATGTTTCGCTCTACGGCAAGACGAAGTGGGCGATTAACGGTTACAGCTCAAACACTGGGCTGATTCAGCACTACATTTCCCCCAAACTCGGCGAACTGCGGTTGAAGGAAATTACGCCGCGAGTGCTGGAAATGTTCTATCAGGGACTGCTGAAAACGCCCGCGGTGCCCTTGATGACGGACAAGAAGTATCGCCATACCGGGAAGTTTGTGCAGCCGCCGACGATTCGCAAAATCCACAATCTTCTGCACAGCGCTTTCAGGCAAGCGCAAAAATGGGAGCTCCTCGAAAAGAACCCTGCCGAGTTTGCAACCCTCCCGAAATACGAAATGAAGGAGCGCGACATTTGGGATTCGCAGACGTTGTTCCATGCGATTGACTGCTGTGAAGATGAGCGCCTGAAACTGTGCCTGAATCTGGCGTTTTCCTGCTCTTTGCGCATTGGTGAACTGCTCGGACTGACGTGGGACTGCGTGGACATTTCGGAAGAGAGCATTGCGGCGGGAAAAGCCCACATTGTCCCACATTGTCGTCAACAAGCAGCTCCAGCGCGTCAGCAAGCGCAGCATGGAAGCTACCGACAGCAAGGACGTGCTGACCGCATTCCCCGAAATCGGCTTGCAGAACAAAACCGTGCTGATTCTGAAAAAGCCGAAAACGCGGGCCAGCATCCGAAAAATTTTTCTGCCCAAGACGGTTGCTGAAAACCTGACGAAGTGGAAAATGGAGCAGGATTTGCTGATTGAGCAGCTGGGTGCAGAGTACCACGACTACAACCTCGTCATCGCGGGAAGCCGTGGTCAGCCGGTGGAATCGAACATCATCCGCAAGAGTATGCGGCAGCTGATTGAGGCAAATGAGCTCCCGCAAGTCTGCTTTCATAGTCTGCGGCACTCCAGCATCACCTACAAACTCAAGCTGAATGGCGGCGATATTAAGGCGGTGCAGGGGGATTCCGGTCATGCACAGGCGACAATGGTAACGGATCAGTATTCGCACATTCTGGACGAGAGCCGCAGAAACAATGTGCAGCTGTTTGAGCAGGCATTTTATGGCGGAAAGGGCGTGAAAATCGTGCCGGAAGCGCAGGATAAAGCCGTGGAAGAGCAAGTGCAGCAGGCGGGGCTTAATTCAGAAGTGCTGCTCAAAATTTTCAGCAATCCGGATATGGTCGCTATGCTGAAAATGCTCGCCAAGACGCTGGGATAATCGCGCACACCAATATACTCGAAAACTCTGCGGAAATCTCCCGCAGAGTTTTTTGCTGCCATCAAAAGCGTCAGGCAGTTTGCATGCCAGCACACGGCTGCTTCTTTGTCTAACCGCATCCAACATAGCGAAACAGGGCATGAGAAGAGTTGATAATTCGATGCACAGGAAGTCAAGACGATTACTAAAAAATATTGTTATTTTATCTATTGAAAATCCGCAAAGTCATACAGATAATGCCAGAAAATGCGGAGCGCAGAAAATTGCTGACACGCTGCGCACGCGAATGTTTGGCAAATCGCCCGTTTGCCAGAACAGCGGTGTTGGCAAAAAAGGCGAAATGTTGGAAAACTGCCATCAACGCCAGCAGCGGAGCAAAACATAGATTTCCAATAGAAAGCAAAAAATTCTTTCCAGCCGATGTTCTTTGCGCGTTTGCCAACACACACGCGAGAGCATCAACCAGAAAGAATTGTTTATATGGAAATGAGCCCGGTGGAAATCGAACCCACGACCTACTGCTTAGGAGAGCGAAAAAACGTTCGCCTTTGAGTGCCTCCGAGTGCCTTCAAATGCCCAAATATCAACGTTTTCCACCATTTTCGGATGTTCGCATTTCCTCCAAAAACCGCCTGTTTTACCCTGTTCGTGTTAGCAGAGTGTTAGCAGCTTCTAATTTTGGCGGTAGGCCATTTTCCCACGACGTCCGCTTTTGTTAGCAGGTTTGTGCAGTATTTAATGACATATTGTTTATCATTAGTAAACTCATGCTACGAAACCCTTGCACTGAATGCATTTTTGAAGATAACAATTATTACGGATTTTCAGTGCCATTTTTGAGCTTGAAAGGTTTCTCCAGAAAACACCCGAAAATACCAGATTGTACATGCGAAATGAGTTTTGTGTTATTATCTTATGGAAAAAATAAACCGTGCTCCCTAGTAGGAAGAGCACGGTATTTGAAGGCTTATATGCACGTCATTTCTGTCAGAAGAAATGTAGCTCCCGATGATAAAATCGCTGCATGTTGCCACATTGACATTGTATCCAGGCTTGAGCTGCCCGTTTCTCATGTAGTCCTCTTTCATGTGCATAAAGGTTGCGTCATGGTCCGTTTTGCTGAAGCTATTCCGATTTCCGCAGATGTGAATATCATTTGTGTATTGCTTGAGTTTGGCAAGACATTGATCTCCCCATTCGCTCAGTCTCTGCAGCCGCGTTTTTCTTTTGCCTTTTCCTGAAACAAGCTCGATTCCATCCGCTTTGATTCGCGCATGGATTCTTTTCCAAAGCTTCTTCAATTGTCGGACAGCAATCTTTTCCGGAACATGAAAGCGGATACCTACCTCTTTCAGCTTTGCAGGCAGCTCATCATGAATTTTCTTCAGCAGCTTTTCTGTCTTTTGGGCCGTTGCTTTCTTCCAGACAAAGCTGTACTTGTTCGCATTTGCTTCAATCTTTGTGCCATCTATGAAAGCCGCTTCAAGGCTGAGCAGTCCTCTTTCGTGCAGCAAAACAACAAGCTGACACAGAATATCCTGCCCGGCTTCCTGTGTTAGAATATTCTTTCTGAATCGGTTGATGGTGTTGTGATCCGGCGCACGCTGCCCCTCAAGCAAATAGATGAAGTGCAGGTTTTCTCGGCAGCATGCTTCAAGCGCACGGCTGGATATCTGCTTGCGCATATACCCATACACCATGATTTTCAGCAGAATCTTCGGTGAATACTCGATTCTCCCAAGTCGGGAGTACGCCGCATACAGTTTGCTGTAATCCATCCTTTCCATGACGGCGTTGAGCAGTCTCACCGGTGCATTCTTCTCAATGTTTACTTCGCAGTCCAGCGGCATGACCAGTTGAAATCCATTCGTCATTGCTGTATAATCTGTCTGCGGCATGTTTCTTTTCATGGTAGTTACATTCTACCGCAGGCATTCGGATTTTCATAGTCCGAATGCTTTTTTTGTACCAAAAAGGAGTTGCCTCTTTTTAGTGAGACAACCCCTTTTTTCTTTGGCACTTCACGGAAAGCTGAGGAAGCTGCAAAACAAGAGCGCTGCAAGCAAACAAGAGCTTGCAGCGCTCGTCGCGTTTGCGGATGCGATGAACCCTCTTCCTTGGCGAAGTGATGCGCGTCCCATGCTCTCCTGCGCCATCTGCTTGCGTCTTTTCGTCGGGAAACCGTATGCTCCGACGTGAAAAAAATGCGCCCCCTGATGGGAAACTGGCTTGCTTTTTCCAGTGTCCGCTTCAGGAGGCGCAGGGGAGGGGGTGAAGGCAGGGGATTCGGCGTTAGTGCCGGGAAGCAATGAAGATAACAGCAAAGATGAAAATCAACAGACCGAGCGCAATGTAATTGAGCGTATCGACCGATAGGTTCACCTTGTCGTACATATCAGTGATCCAATTGCGGCCACGGCGCGGCGCTTTGGGGTCTGACGATTCCGTCTGCTGCTCGCTTGTCGATTGCGGCTGTTTCTTGTTTTCCTCCATTGTTTTCGCTCCTCCTTCCATAACGATAGAGCAAGAGGCTCCGTGCATGAAGTACAGAGCCTCTGCGAAGCATGTTTGAAAGCTGATGGCACAAGGGACTCTGCCCCATTGCACCGTGAAACCGTTACTTTCTGGTCATGTACTTGCGCATATCCAGAATAACAGCGAACAGGATAACCGCGCCCTTTACGATGTAGGTAACGTTGCCGGAGATGCCCAGGAAGGTCATGCCGGCGATAATCAGCTGCATCATGAACACGCCAAGGACAACGCCGGA
>ULTC01066502.1_pt1 | contig 10536 bp, 9 predicted proteins | sample 1957091 | NCBI WGS metagenome assembly ULTC01 (sample SAMEA4835720, study PRJEB28245) | human gut metagenome | biome: gut microbiome; material: fecal sample | place: Denmark | collected 2008 | reverse complement strand
TAAAAAAACTTCTATATATTTTATTGTATAGAAGTTTAAAAAATGATTGATTAAATTGTTAAGCTATATTCCAAACATTTGAAGTTATCGCTCCAGAGCCTTCTCTAGCGTCAATCGCTTCAACTGTAACAACTAGTTTAAAGTTGTCCACAAGATATTCATCAACTATTTCAGCCAATTTTAATTCAAAATAGTTGACTCCTTGATTGACCCCGTCTGACTTGAAAAGATTGACTGACGCTCTTGCTGTGCTGTTATTTAAATATAAATCTGTATAATTTGATATAATTGTTGTTCCAGGATTAACTAAATAGTAATATCCATCTTTATATACAAAGCCGATGCTGACATCTGTAACTTCATTGATTGAAATAGGGTTTGCTACGCCAAATACATTGAGAATTTCCGCCGCCGTCATAAGCCTATCTTCAACACCAGTTCCATTTTGATAAGTTGTTTTAAATTCAACTTTAACTCTTAAATAATATTCAATCGTGTTTTCAGCAGGCTTTAATTCAGGATTTGCGATATAGAAGATGTCTGATGAAGCAACATTGCTGCTGATTTCATCTAATCTTGTTAAATTATTGCCATCAAATGATGCGATAGTGGCTTTGTTGCCTAGTTTTAAGAGCGAAAAACTTTTGTCGCCATTATCTTCCACTTGAGAATAATCTATTTTTATTCCAGGAGAAAATTCAAGCGTTCCTTCAAATTTCCTATTGCGGCCAAAATATGCTGCTGTAACACTTAAAGCAAGCAATACTGCAAATAAAAAGCAAATTATACAAATAAGCCAAATTTGAATTTTCTTTGTGTTGGTTTTACCCATATATTTCCCCCTATGTATATAAATATATTACTAATTTAAAAAAACTAAGTCAAATAAAAAAGGCAAAACGATAGAATAACAAAAGTTTTTTTGTAAATTTGTCATAAATCAAAAATTCAATCGATAAAATATAACAACTTTTATCGAAGGGGGATAATTATGCAGAACGATTCAAACATCACAAACGAAAAGGCAGTTATTGAGCATTTGCTTGGTAGTAAAACGGAACAAATTGAGACAAATATCAATTTGACAGATAAAAATGTTACAAAAATCTTGTCTGTTAGTTCGTGCTTTTATGTTGATAGCACAGAACTTTTAGTTGGCGAAGTTAATTTTTCAGGCTCTTTGATTACAAATGTGGTTTTCTTAAAAGAAGATGGTTGTATGGAAAATTTAAGGACTTCAACACCATTTAATGGAAAATTTGAAGATGCCAAACTTAATGTAAATGGTGCAATAAGGCTTATTCCAAACATTGTTTCAAGTGAAATTGAAAAAGTTGGGAATGATACCGCTAGAGTTAAAACAAATGTTGAAATAACATTTTATCATCTTGAAAATCAAGATATTCAAGTTTACACAGGTGGTGATGAAGATATTTTTGTTATGCAATCTGAAATTCCCCTTTCAAATTTCACTGGCAAAAATTGCTCTACATTTACACAGCCAGTCATTTTAGACAGCAAATTGCCAATCGGCGAAATCTTATCTTTGAATGCAGGCGCGATAGTCAAAAAAGCTGACGCACTCGATAGTATGGTTATATTTGAAGGAGAAGTATTTGCTAGAGCCTTAGTTTCAACAAAGGAAGACAGGCCACTTTTGATTGCCCTATCAAATTTTGAAAACTTTAGAGAAGAAATTGAAGATGGCAATGCAAACAAAAACAGTTTAGTTGAGGCTTGTGCTAGAGTTATTTGTGAAAATGTTGAAGCGAAGATTTTAGAAGAAAATCAAAGCGTTGAAGTTTCAATTCCTGTAAAACTTTGCTATGAACTTTATGAAAATAAAAATGTAACAATTACAACTGACGCTTATGCAACAAAAAATGAAATCAGCTTAACAACAAGCGGCTTCCAATCAACTGAGCGTTTAGGAAATGAAAATTTTGATTTTAAAGTTGATGGCAACATAACTTTAGATGAATCACTTCCAAGAATTGATAAAGTTTTGGCTGTTGATGGCGCTTATCTTACACTCACAAATGTGGCTTATGAAAATAGAGAGTTATTGGTTGAAGGAATCCTTCACGCGACAGTAATTTATCTAAACGACGATGAAAATTCAATCAACTCAGTTGAAGTGGAAATTCCTTTCTCACTCACTGAAAGAACAAATTTAGACAATGAAGATGTAAATGTAAAGGTTGAAACTATTCTTTATGATGTTGATGCAACGGCAAAACGCGGAAGAGAACTATTTGTTGACGGCAAAATCAAACTTGGAGCGTGGTTTAACAAAACAGTTGCTAACGCAATAATTTCAGATGTTGTCCGCGGAGAAGAGGTGGAAGCAAACACTTCAGCGATTGAAATTTACTATGCTGTTCCAGGACAAACAATTTGGGATATTGCAAAAGACTTAAAGGTCGCTCAAGATGTTATAAGAAATCAAAATCCTAATTTGGTTGAGCCTATGACTGGCGGAGAAAAAGTCATTTATTACAATCAAAAACGCGTTGAACTATAAACATCAGTTATACAAAAATATCGCTTCGCACTGCTTTCGTCTAACTTCCGTTAATAAAAATATAAAAAATCACAATCAAAATTGTGATTTTTTTAATTTCTCATTAAAATCAAAAACGCTTCGGCTGTTGCTATTGCATCTGCAAGTGCACGATGCGCATTGTTTAGCGTTATATCCAATCGCTTAACGACATCAGAAAGCCTATATTTTGGAAGCCTTAATTTGTTTCTAGCAATAACAAGACAATCGATGCCAGGGTTATCAAAAGTAAGACCTTCTTTCTTGCCTGCGTTATTGATAAATTTTTGGTCAAATTGAATGTTATATGCAACAAGCGTTGTTCCCCTTGTCCAGCGATAAAAATCTCTTATAGCAACATCGCAAGTTGGAGCATCGGCGACCATTTCGTTTGAAATATTGTTAATATCAGTTGCTTCTTGCGGAATTGGTTTTTGTGGCTTAATCAATGTTTGGAATTGCTCGCATATAATGCCATTTTTAATTTTTACAGCACCTATTTCGATTATTTCATCAACATCTCCATCTAGCCCTGTCGTTTCAGTGTCAAACACTACATATTCCGTTTCCAAAATCTCTCTTGGAAGTGGAGTTTCCTTTACGAATATATTTTCTTGTTTTACTATTGAAAATGGCTTTGGCTTAACAACTTCATATCCATCTGCAAATTCCGTTTTATATTCAATTTTTTCAGGCAATTTGCAATATGAAATTGAATTTACATATAAAGTAAACTTTTTATTGAACTCTCTAACATCGCCTACGATGATAACATCTCCACCGTTAAAAAGTTTGTCCATCTTCATTTCGTTAGCCTTTGTTGTGAAATATCTAACATCAATTTTTGCCGTGGTGTCATTCAAAACAAACGCATAATAGAATTTTGTAGCACCCTTTTGCTTGCCTTTTTTGGCTTCATAACTCTTCTTCTCAAAGTTTTCTATCTTTCCAGCCAGGATAACCGAACTTTTTTCAAACTTGATATTCTTAATAAATTCTGGCAATGGCTCAATATCGTGTCCAAAAATATTGTCTACATCGCTTACTCTATATCTAGGAATTTTTGGCATTATTGAAACTTTGTCATAAGTGATTTTGTTTTGCTTTTCTAAAATGCCTTCCGTGTTGATATTTTCCTGTGCTTTGTCAATTTTTACTGTAAAATCGCACAAAAAATTCTTTTCTAAATGTTTTTTAATTTCCTCTTCTAAATTTTTATTAGAATACAACTCATATAACTGCTCATTAAGAGCAAAAGAAACTTCTATCCAAAATCCTTCTCGTTTGATGTTAATCTTATCTTCATTTAAGAATGTGTAAACTGAAGAATGATTTGATTTTATGTATGATAAAAGTGAAGACATAACTAAATCGGCATCTAAATAACTTTTTTTAAACTTTAAATGTATTTCTGAGTTTAAATTTAAGTTATTTTTAATAAATTCCGTCAATTCCTTTTTGGCTTCTTCACTTATAGCGCTAATATTTTCAGGATATAAAAACACAATTTCAACAAACTTTTTTTGCTTGTCAAAAACTACTTCATATAATTTTAAATATGAGTATTTTTCTCCAAACTTATTGTTAATCTTTTGTGTTAAAATTTCCATATTAATTTACTTTTATCACATACGCGACTTTTGAATTTTCATCTAATTTTACTTTGTCTGAAATTCCAACTCCAGCAACGACATAAACTTCGTTTAAACTTGCAAGAACTGGCAAATCTTCTCTTTGTCTTAAAGGAATTTTCTTTTGAGAAAGATATGTTTTTAATTTTTGTGTTCCACCACCAAATTTTGTTATAAAGTCCCCCTCTCTACGATAACGCCATTCAACATCATTTGGAAGTTTTTTGCCATCTATAATCAATTCATCTTCATTGATTGTTAAATCTTTTGATTTCTTTACAACAACCTTTCCAAAGTTTGGAACTTCAATCGTTCCGCACTTAAATGACCAAGAGCCGACTTTCTTTTCTTTTTGTTCATTTGAAAGTGTTACAAAATCATATTCTTTTAGTGCTGTTACGTCCATAGGCAATTTAATTCTATTTCCATTTTGGCCATTCAATGCAAGCGCTCTTATCAAATCAATATGTTTTCTTTCAATGTCTTTTTCAACGCCAATTTTCTTAAATGCTTTGAAAATCAACCTTGAAGTGATTGCTGGCGAGTTGATAAAATATGTTGTTGGAATTTTAACAACCTTTTTGCTTTCCATAAATATTGCATCGTCGATTATTTGAGATTTGATATAATCGTCATCTTCCTTGCAAGCACTAGCAAAATTGTTCAAAGCTGTTACAGCATTTGGCCATTTTAAATTGATTAAAGGCATAATTTTGTTTCGAATATAATTTCTAGAAAATTCACTATCAAAATTTGTTTCATCTTGAACATAAGGAATATCATAATAATTGATATATTTTTTGATTTCATTTTTTGTTGTGTTAAGCATTGGACGAATATAAATGCCTTCACTAAAAGTTTGCATTCCCTTTGCTCCACCAACTCCAGCGCCACGCAAAATATGTAATAAAACAGTTTCCGCTTGGTCTTCCATATGGTGAGCAAGTGCAATCTTATCAACTATATCTTTTTTAACAAGGGACTTAAAAATGCCATAGCGAGCTTCTCTTGCTGCAGTTTCAAGCGATTGATTATTTTCCAAAGCAAGTTTCTTAACATCCACTTTAAATTTATAGCCCCTAATTCCAAGTTCTTTGCAATAATTCATAACAAAAAAAGCATCGGACGCGCTAGAATCCCTGAGGCAGTGGTCAACTGTTACAGCAACCAATTCAAAGTCGTATTTGTCTTTTATGCCATTCAAATATGTTAAAAGTGCCATACTATCTTCACCGCCACTTACAGCGACCGCAATTCTATCTCCACTTTTAATCAATTTGTCTTGAATAATTAGTTTTTCAATATTTTCCATCGTTTTTCTCCAAAAAATTGTAATTATGTTCATTATATCAATTAAAACAAAATTTTCAAGCAAATTAACACGCAAAATTTGTTGTTTTAGATAAATTTTTAAAAGAAAAATTTCAAAATGTTGAAAATTACAACTATTTTTTTCGATACTTTTGAATATTTTCGACAAATTACTGCACTTTCGTCAATTTTTCGCTAATTTTTGCAAATTAATTTTTCAAAAAATCTATATATTAAATCGCGTTTGTGATACCATTTTTATGTCAGCAAAAAGATTAAATTTGGAGGAACAATGGAAACGCAAAATAATAAAACAACATTATTTATAGCAGACTGCAATCAAGGCAAGGAACTTGCAGAAATTTTTAAAAAGGATAATAAATTTGAAGTTATTGGTGTAAGCGCAGATGGTGCTGAAACGCTTTCTGAAATCAAGAAAAACACTCCTGATATTTTATTGATGGATGTTATGTTGCCAACTTTAGACGGCTTTGCACTTATTGAAAATATTCAAAATTCAACTTCTTTAGTTAAAAAGCCAAAGATAGTTGTTGTCAGTTCGCTTACTCACGAAGGCTTCATAACAAAAGCAATGCAACTGGGCGTCAGTTATTTTATGATTAAGCCAGTTGATGAAAAGATTTTAATTGACAGGGTCAACGAAATTGCCAGCCACGATAAAGTGTCAATAACATCTATTGCAGCAACGGAAAATAGCGGAGAAAATATTGCAGCTAAATATAAGGCAAAAATAACGGAAGAAAAGATAACGAATATATTCATCACCGTTGGCATTCCAGCCCACATAAAAGGTTATCACTTCCTTCGCGAAGCCATAAAACTCGCTATTGAAACGCCTGAGATTATCAACTCAATAACAAAGAAATTATATCCAGCAATCGCTGAAAAGTTTGACACAAGCCCAAGCAAGGTTGAAAGAGCAATCAGACACGCCATTGAAGTTGCTTGGAATAGAGGCAAAATTGAAAATATCAACTCTCTTTTCGGTCTTAGGGTTTATAACAGCAACGAAAAGCCAACAAACGGTGAATTCATTGCACTTGTTGCGGACAAAATGCTCATTGAAGGTGCTTAAAAAAGAAAAAACATACATTTGTATGTTTTTTTTAAACTATATAATTTTTGATTTCTTCCACAAGCCCAAGCTCTTCTTTTGTGAAGTCCTTGTATTTGCCTCTAACTAATCCTCCAAGCGTAAATGGACCAACAGACACGCGTTTTAAAAGCACAATAGTTTTGTTTATCGCTTCAAACATACGCCTTATTTGCCTATTCTTGCCTTCATCAATTATAACAGAAAGTCTTGTTAATTTGCCATCAAATTTAATTGGCGTTACTTTGGCTTTTGGCAACCTCTCACCTTTTTCAACCACGCCTGCTCGCATAACTGCAAGTTCGCTTTCGGAAATTCTTCCTTCTATCGTAACAATATATTCTTTTTCAATTTCAAAAGATGGGTGCGACATCGCCTTTGCAAAATCTCCATCGTTTGTTATCAAAATCAGCCCTTCAGTGTTGTAATCTAGCCTTCCAATAGAAAATAATCTATGGTCTTTTGGCAAAAGTTCATATATTGTTTTACGCCCTTTTTCATCGGCAGCAGAACAAATATAGCCTTTTGGCTTATGCAATTTTAAATATATAAATTCACTTTGCAAAGTTACAGGTTCGCCAAAAGCAAATACCTTATCTTTTTTTTCATCTATAACCAAACCCAATTCGGTTACAACCTTTCCATTAACTGAAATTTTGCCTTGCGAAATCAACTCATCGCATTTTCTTCTTGATGCAACGCCTGCACTGCTTAAAAATTTATTTAATCTCATCATTTGTCCTTAAAAGTTAAATATTCCACTCATCAACTATTTCCCAAATTTTGTCTAAATATTTTGTGGATTTAACATTTTCCATTGTATATATATTTTCCTTAAAAAGCAAATTTTTATCTAAATAAATTTCAATTTCGCCTATTTTTTGCTCTTTAACAACCGGAGCATCTATAATCTCAGGCTGATTTCTCACAATTTTAATATTGTTAAATTCTTCATCAGTAAGTGGATAACTAAATCCGTGTTTAGTTACAGTTTGAACAAAATCACTTTCGCCGTTAGACACCTTTATGTTTTCTCCTTGAGCATAAGGTTCTAAAATTTCGCGCATTTTGTATTTTTCAAAGCAAGCATTTAATAGCTTGGCGCTTTCTTCAAACATAGGCCCACAATTCAATACAACAGAAATCAAAGTCATTCCATCTCGCGTGCAAGAACATACAAAACAACGCCCTGCATTATCTGTAAAACCTGTTTTGACACCCGTGCAACCCTCTAATGTTTTTAAAAGTTTGTTTTTATTAGACAAAAATCTTGGTTCATTCTCCTTGCTGCCTGTAACCCTAATATTTTTTGTTGAAACAATCTCTTTAAACGTATCATTTTTAAGCGCTTCCGCCGTTATAATGGCTAAATCATAAGCTGATGTATAATGTCCGTCAGCATCTAATCCGTGCGGATTTGCAAAATGAGTGTTTTGCAAGTTTAATTCTTTTGCTTGTTCGTTCATCATCTCAACAAATCTCTCTTCACTTCCACCCACATAATAAGCAAGCGCCATAGCCGCATCATTTCCGGAAGGCAACATCAAGCCATATAACAATTCTTTAACTGTCAATTTTTCGCCCTTTTTTAAATACATACTCGTGCCTTCAATGCCAACTGCATTGTCATTAATTGCAACGACTTCATCAAAATCTTTTACATTTTTGCAAGTTACAAGTGCTGTCATAATCTTCGTTGTGCTTGCCATTGCCAATCTTTCATCTTTGTTTTTATCGTTCAAAACTCTTCTGCTATCCGCTTCAATCACCACCATACTTTTGGCTGGACAATCTTCTGCCAAAACTTTATTCTTTGAAGTTAAAAAACTAGAGCATAAAAAACTAGAAATCATAATGACCGCTAGAATAATCAATCCAATTACAAAAATTTTTCTATTTTTTAAGTTCATAATCACTCCTTATTTTCAGCTTTATTTTTGATATAACTTCCAATTTTAGATAATTTTTCCATCAAATTTTCAATTAAGGCAGAATTGGCTGTTGAAATAAATTTAATTTCATTTGGCGTGTTCACAATAAAGCCAATAGGCGTAGAAGAAATTCCGCCACCTGAGCCCCCTGCCATAGGGTAACAAGTTCCAACGCGCCTTGTGCTTAAATCGGCGTATTCCCCACCGCCAACCACAAAACCAATCGTTAGTTTAGAAACTGGAATGATTGATGTTCCATCTGGCAAGATGGTCGCATCGCCAAAAATAGTGGAAGAACTTGTTAAAGTTTTCAAATTGTCCATCGTTTCAGTTATCAAATTTTTAATTGAACTATTTTTTTCATATTCTTTCATAATTTCTCCAATATTTATTTTTAAATTAGTTTGAATATTTTTTAATTTTTTATTAAATATTTTTAAAAAATGTAAAAAAATACGCAAAAAATAATAAAAAATCAATTTTTATTGAATTTTTCTTTCAATTAGTTTATCAGTACGCGTTCTTAATATTGCTATTAAAACAGAATAAATAACATCTAAAATTGATATTGAAAGCCTAATATTAAACCCAAAAACAAAATTGCTTTCCGTAAAACTTGTATGCGTCGTTAAATGATAAGAAGCCGATGGCCTTTCAGTTTTCAATCGCGAAAAGAATGCCAAGACAACATCACTCACCCCGCTCGAAAGCATCGCAGAATAGAAAGGATTGTCCAGCCCAATACGCATATATCCGTCTATAGACCTTAACTTTATTTTGTCCTTAATTTCATCATTAAAAAATTTTAAAAATCTTAATTGCGGCTTTCCAACTGCAATTTCATTCTTGCTGCGTTTGTGATTTTTAACAAGCAAAATTTGATTTCCCTTAACCTTGACCTTTAAAAAAATTATTTGAATGCCCCATAATTTTATCGAAATTGCCCCGCGATTAGATTTTAAACTATAAACACATTTTCCCCTAAATCCAAGCGGAGTGATTAAAATAATTATAAAAAAAATAAGAATTAATAGATATAAACTTTCCATTAATTCTTATTTTAAGCAATTAATTTTTAATTATTTAATTTTTTGTGTACATGTCATAGCCAGCTTTATCACTTGAACCTTGTTTTGTGAAAGAGCCACTAATATAACTTCCAACAGTCAATCCAGTTTTTACATACACTGTTGAAGCGTTTGTTACTAAATAACTATTAGCATCTAAACCTGTTCCATCAGCGATTGCTGCCGCATCTATTGTAACAGTTGCTAAACTGCTGCAATCATTAAATGCATAATGACCAATTTCTGTTACGCTGCTTGGAATAATAATAGAATTTAGTGCAGAACAACCGAAAAAGACATTTTCACCTATTCTTTGAACTCCTTCCTCTATAACTACTGTTGTAAGACTAGCGCAACTATCAAATACACCATAATCAATAAATTCAACGCTTCCTGGAATAGTGACTGATTCTATAGACAAACCAGCAAGCGAACTGTAATCAATCTCTTTAACAGTTTGTTTTGAATAAAGAATACTTGTTGTTACACACAATGTTTTAAATTTGAATTCCATTGTTGGATAAGCTGCCATAAATTCTTCATCAGTCATACTATTAAAAGAATCTAAAATATCAAACAAATCTCTCATTGAATTTAATGTTTGACCGTTATTAAATGTACAAGGATATTTAATACTCATTATCTTTGCGAATGCTGTATTGTCAAATTCTTCTAGGCTTGAATAACCTTCAACTACAATTTTGAAATCTCTTTCTCTAACTCTTAACGATGATGGAATTGTCAAACTTGTTGCAGTTCCAAAATAGCCTGTCAATGCAATACCATCTTCCATTGGAGCGTAAACTAAAATATCTTGCTCTGGGTCTTCATAAGCAGTTTTATCTGAATAAATAAAATCATTATATTCACTGCTGCTCCAAGTTCCAATAGTGTAAGCCGTTACCGTTCCCTTTGAAGAATCTGCATAAACTTCATAAGT
>ULTC01012021.1_pt1 | contig 10562 bp, 10 predicted proteins | sample 1957091 | NCBI WGS metagenome assembly ULTC01 (sample SAMEA4835720, study PRJEB28245) | human gut metagenome | biome: gut microbiome; material: fecal sample | place: Denmark | collected 2008 | reverse complement strand
GCTTTACTTTTAACAATATCCTCATAAGATAAACTATATGAACTTACTCGTTTGAAGATTAATTCTTGAGTAGCAGTAGCAGGATACAGATTTAGGTCTTCTCTTATATCTACTGAGCCTTTCATACGTTGTCTAGAAGCATTTCTAAAATTAGAAAGAGAATATGTAGCAGAAGTAAGTATATAATAATGACCTTCAAAAGTATCAGAATTTCCCCACTGAATCTGTAAGATTGGAGGAGCTGCTTGATAAGCATTAGATTTACTCCAGGATTCTAATAACCTACATTTAGTTAATACTTCAGCAGGATTATCTGGATCATCACAGTACCAAGATACATTGAATTGTACAATATCCTCTGAACCCGTATAATGATACATAGGAGTATTTCTACCCATAGACTTAATGGTAGCCCAAGTTGTTTCTCCTCTAAAGTCAAAGCTCAGAGGTCTATTCTGTAAAACAATATATTGGTATGGGCTAACATTAGTATTATATATGATTACCTGGTTCAGTTTTCTTATATCTTGGCTTACTCCATAAAGTTTATTGTTTTCTACTACAGTCCTACCTTGAGCAGGATCATCTCTGTCAATCTTAAGATTTCCATGCTGAAGTTGTAATCTCCTAATACTTTGAAGAGAACTGTTGAGTAATGGATTCTTGGAAGATCTTTCCCTTTCTCCCAAAGCCCCATTAGGATTAAACAGTTTACCTCGGGGAGCAGTATCCTTAGGTAAACCTGAAGTTAATCGGTTAAGGTGTATCTTAGCTCTCCAGAGTTTATTTATGGGACCTGTAAGTACTCCAGCAGTATCTTGGGTAAGATTATTATATTTCTTAACAACCTTACCCGCTAGTTTTCCTAATATTCTTGCCATAATTTAAGGTATTAATCCAATTTGAGTAGCATAATTAACTCCTAAAGTTTCACCTGGAGCTACAGAACCAACTGGTGCTCCATCAATAGTAATGTTAACAGTACCATTAGGTTTATCATTCAGTAAAGCTGCCCTGATAGCTCTTGCCATTTTCTCGGTTAAATATTCATCACTAGTTAGAGTTTCCTTTGATAGATTAGAATCAGTATTCTTATTCAGTGAGTCTATTAGCCTAGGTAAATAATCTGCTACAAGAGGTAATGCTATACCAATGGCCATTCCCCAAGGACCTCCCAAGAATCCAGCCAATCTACCGAATAAACCTTTCATACCTAACCTAGCTACTGCAGGTCCGGCAGTAGGAGTAGGCGGTTTAGTAGTACCTCCCCCAAGTCCTCCCAATGTTGGCCCGGGTATTCCAAACTTCCTAATACGTTTACCATCTGGCCCATACCAACCTCCTCTAGGTCCAGCAGTCCAACCGAATGCCATTGCCTTTTGAAGGTAATATTGTTCTCTCATAATCTGAGTGATATGTATTAATCGGGTCTCCAATACTGCAGCTGCAGCTGCAGACTTACTAACTCCACTTGCTGTAGCCTGAGATTGGGTATTAGTTTGTTGCATATAAGTAGAAAGCATTCTGCCAGTAGCAGCTAGGTACCTATAGCCATTTACTACTAAAGCTGTAATTGATCCCCAAGCTAATGCTTTAACTACTATCTGACCTCCTATAGTACCAGCTATTCCTTGTACCCATTGAGATATCTTGGTAAATACAGTTAATATAGGGTTAAAGACGTCGGCTAAAGTTGAACCTATATTCACTACTAAGTTTTCAAAGTTAGACTTGAAAGCTTCAATGATACCTTGAGGAGTCTTTAATCTTTCCTCAGTAACCTGTTCTACTATGCCGGAGTTCTTATCATATTGTTCTAAGATCTTAGTCATCTTATCAGAACCAGCCATCATATTTCGAATCTGATTAGAGATATCACGAGTACCTCGAACTCCGAAGATATTATAGAAAGCTTTAGTTCTTTCCAGAAGGGGTTTATTCATAAGAGCTTCTCCAAACTTACGATATACCTTATCTAATCGAATAAGATTACCTTCAGCATCAAAGAAATCTTGTGGACTTAAACCTAAACTAGTTAATGCACTAAATCCTTTCTTTTTCTGGTCGGCTAAAGAAAGTTGCAAATAACGGATCATATTTGCTAATGCAGTACCAGCTGATGAACCCTGAATACCCATATCTCCCAATACACCAATAGCTGCAGCAGTCTGTCTTAAATCGTATCCTGCATTAGCCATGTCAGCTCCAGCATAAGTAATAGCTTGAGCCAAATCGGTAAGAGACATATTAGCGTTAGTTACAGCCGTATATAAATCATCTGTAACCTTAGTAGCTTGTTGAGAAGGTATAACATACATTGACATGATATTAGTCATCAAGTCAGCTACACCTCCTTTACCTCCAAAGGGTTGACCAAGGATAGATGCTAACTTAGCAGCAGGCCCAGTCATATCTTTTATCTGTTCTACTGTATTACCTGCCATTGCTAAATATCTTTGACCGGAAGCAATATCTGCAGCAGTCAAGGGAGTAACTGCATTGACTGCTTGAGCTAATTGCATCATTTCTGTTTGTTGCTCAGCTGTAGCTCCTGCAATCTTTGAGGCCATAAATATGGTATCTTGGACCTTAGCAGAATATTGATAAGCTTCTGCCATGCCTCCAAGGAATCTCATACTGTTTTGTACAGCATTACCTGCACTCATCTGAATAGCCCTGTTCCAGTCATTCATATCATTCATCATATTGTTGAATGATTGTGAAATTTTACCGGTTTCAGAGCTAAACTTATCTCGGAGTACCATTGATACCCCGACTTCTACTAAACTTTTTGTATCTCCTATCATGTTGACATTTTCTTCTTCATTTGTTTATAATAATTCTCAGCTATGAGTAGGAATTTCTTTCTTTTACGAACGGGTAGACACAAAAAGGTGAGATAGTCTAAGACTATCTCAGCCCGAGTAATGTATATGTAATCTTCCTCTAAATTATATCTCCCGTCAAGTAGAAAAAATCAGGAGCAGCCATAATTGGGTAATCCATCATGTTCCCAGTTTCTGGATTTTCGATTTGAGTATATCCATGGAAGATTGGGTCTACTGTATTTACCAACCGATGAATTTCTGCCATATCCCTTGATGAGAATAGAGAGAAGTTTTCTACTTTCTCAAATTTATCATCTACCTTTAACTTAAGATTACGAAGAAGAAGAGTAGAGTGTCGAGTAAGTTTACTTGGTGAAAGCTGAACCATCTGAGACTCTTTTTCTCCATCCATCAATTCGAATTGGATTACCTTACCTGAGTTCAATTCCTCTGTATATTGCATAAGAGTAAATCCATCTTCTCCTTTTCTTCCCGGGTAGTAAGGAATGGCATTGGGTTTTTCTTCCATCTCTTGTTCTGTAGGAAGTACTGCATAATCGAAAAGAAATTCTCTCAAGTCCTGAGAATAAGTTACAGAATCTTTATTATCCCATTTATAAGTGAATTCTACTTCCTCTCCCAAAGAGAAGATTCGAGAATTAAATAGGATACAGTATCTATCCAGCAAAGGTAACTTAAGAGCATCCTCTATGGTTAATCTACCTGACTTAGTAGCATTCGTTTTAATTACTATTGCTGAAATATACTTGGTAAGATTCATAAGATTCTTTGAATCTACCGGGTTGGTGATAATTTCTTCATCTTCACCATTCTGCTCTCTGATTTCGAAAAGTCTACCAGAAGGAGCAGTGAATACTAAGGTTCTTAGTGTCATATCCATTTTATCTAATTTTTAAAAGTTCATAATTTCATAGTAGCTGTAAGTATCAACAAGAAAGGGGTGAAACTCCTTATCTAGGAATCCCACCCCTCCACCTAAAACTCTAGTAAGAAAATGACTAAGAGAGTTAATACTTATCGCAAGTACCAACAGAAAATTCGATATTTTCTATGGTGTTTTCTGAAGCCATACGATCTAAGTCAAGGCCAGTTACTTTACAAGGCCAAACTTCTTCAAGCAGCCAAGTATTTAGGACGGATACTCCATCTTCTGCAAGTTCATTTACAATAGCAGTTTCCCAATATTCACTAGGAACTAATCCGCCTCCAGCTATCATATCTTGGCAAGAGTATAGCCAATCTTGAAGCCAGGTATCAGAACCAGCAGTAGTTAAGAGTTTTTCTACTACCAGATTACCTACGGTAACTCTACCAGCAGTTTTTACATCTCTGTTTACATCTCCATGAGCAACCTGGTCAATCTCTATATCCGGAAGTTGGCAAGTCTGGAATAGGTATGTATTGATAGGGTGTTTTGGGAAAGAGATGCTCCATAGGAATTTCTTTCTAGGATTCTTTACTTTTGCTCCCATATTTTATGATTTTAATGTTATTCGTTTTCTGAAATGTTAACTGAATTAGAAGCTGCATCGATTACAATGTTAATTGTAATTTCTTGCATAGGAACAATATCTTTGTACTTCAGGATTACTTTGTACTTACCCTGACGGACATCAGCTTCATTATTTACAGAGAGTTCTGAATAAGAACCAGCATCCTGGTCGCCCATCCATGTGTACTCTGACATAGCATTTTCATCTACCAAATTATCCAGGATGGGTTTTACCTCAAGATAAATATTTTTCCAAGTACTCCAGATATTGGGTTCTTCCAAATATTTATTCAAGATAGGACGAAGAGTCTTCTTCAAGTACAGATTCAATCTTACGATTGAAAGGAATCTTTCTGAATCCTGTTTTACTTGAGAAGAGAAGCAATGCCATAACATGGTTTGTTTACCAGAAGATGGAGTATCTTTGATTACAATCATGTTGGCATACATCTGAGCCAATTCGTCCAGTTCATTATAACGAGAATCACTACCATAATTAGGACTTACTGGGCCCTGACCATCGTAGATTATTCCTCGGTTCATACCGGCAAATGACTTCCAAGGTCCATAGTTAGAAGCAGAAGTATCACCCAAACCGAAGATGGTACCCATTACATCGGAATTACTAAGTAATCCGAATTCGTTGTAGTACTTGATACCACCTGCAAAGTAGGCTACATATTTAGAGTTACCGATACTACCCAAACAGCTATTAATCCAGGTTATAATACTCTGCTTATTTCTAGGCTGAGTTCCCTGAGTATAATGGGTGGTGTATTTTGGTACTTCAATGTAGTAAGTGTACTCTTGTAATTCAGCACACATTTCTTTAGCAGCCTTGTGTACTTTTAGTACATCTTGGTCTGTTTTCAAATGCTGATGAATATGAGAACATGATAACTGATAGATATCAGTGTAATCCTTTACCAAATCCAAAGAAGCAATCCATTCATCTGCAGTAGGATCAGCACCAGCAGTACCAAGTGTACCATTAAACATAACCTCTTCTGCAGTAGGTTCTTTACCTCCAACTTGAATAGTTAACGGATTATCGGTTTGGTCAATTGAAGTCTGAAGCCAAGATACTAAGTTCTCGAAAGATTTAATCTTATCGGTAGTAGTTACCATCTTAGGTTCCAGGTATGCAGAATTACTAGCAAAGTTACTTAAAGCCAAGTAATCTACAGAAGTTTTATTCTGAGCATCCTTAGTTTTATAAGTAATTACCGGACCTGATTCCAGGATGGAACCATTGGCATCGTATATGTTATAGAAGATGGTATTCACTGATTTAGAAAAACCTACTTTAAAGGTTTCTCCAGAACCAATGGGATCACCATACCCTTTAGTTACCAAACCAAAGCTTACATTAGTACCTCCAGAAGTAAATTTCATTACTTCAGAAGCTTGAACTTCTCCAGGTATAGCAGAAGCTAATTCAATCTCATCTTCTTCTAATACTCTAGAGTCTTTTGCTTTAGTAATGGTACCCTTTTTAGCACCTGCTCCCAATACACGAATAATTCTTAGCTTAGAACCTCCTACTAAAGCTTTCTCTATGTTAGATACAGAACCATCGGGTACAATCTCTTTACCAAATATTCTTTGGAATTGAGAGAAAGAAGTGATTAATTCTGAAGGATCATCATAGGGACCTTTTTCAGTTCTAGCCAAGAAACATGATACTCCTAAAAGAGGAGTAGTCTGTTGAACATTGTTGTTCTCGAATTTAAAAACAACGCTTGGTGATTTTGACATATCCTTGTGTTTTATAGGTTATACATTAATTTAATTAATACCAGTAAGTATCGTTACCTTACTGGTATTATTAGAAAATTAATCCTCTTTATTCTTAAATAAACCTCCGATAGCCTTAATCACATCATAGAAACCACATCCTGATAAACCAGCAGCTAATCCATAAATTAATACCTGGTAGAAAGGATAGTTTTCCAATAATGGTGTAAGTTGTAATCCCCAAGCTATAAGACATACAAGAATACCTACTAAGGCAGATATACCAATCTTAGCAAGTTTGTTGTCTTTGATAGCTGGGATTACCTTTAGTATCTGAGTAACCAAAGATGATACCAAAGTTACTATACCCGTAAAGGTACCCAGATTGATTACGAACTCTGAACCAGTTGAAGGTTCTACTTCTGCAGCAAACAATGACACTGGCAAAATAAAAGCCATGAGTGCCATCAGCATAAACACTAACTTTTTCATTTTAGTAAATTTTTGAGTTAAACATGTATATTGAGATTGAGCATCTCCTCGTCCTTTTGGTATTCTGGTCCTAGTAAAAGACTTATATCTTTTATAGGTATTAGATCCCCCATTTCTACCAGTTTTTCTGGTATAATACCATCCTTACATACATATTGGTATACCTTTTCCAATAATCCATGGGATTCATCTGGGTGATCATAGAAATTACCAATCTCTATAAATAAGTTCCCAGTAGGAGCTATCCTACCTTTATCCCATTCTTCTAAATCATTGAAGTAAGGTCTTATATATCCTCGAGTAGGTAAGGCTTCATGAAGAATGGAGTGTAATAATCTCATATCATTCTGAGTAGTTGCTACCAGATGAATATCAATAGTGATATCTTTGGTTTCGTAAGGGAACTCAGACATCTGATAATTGCCTGCCTCTAATTTATCTCCAATGATATATTTCTCTACTCCAATATCTCCAGGATAATAAGCAGTGCTTTCTATAGTTATCCTTGGACAAGTTTTAGGACCTCTTACCTGGTTATTACCTATACCGAATAAGTAAATGAACTTATCTATTGCTTCCTTATCTTCTTGGAATCTCTTTTCATTCTCTTGTGATAAAGGTAGATAATCTTCGGGGTTAAGTCCCATCTTCTTTTCTAAGAGAACATTCAATAAGCATATATAGAAGGTTCTCTCTACTATCTCTTGTGAATTTACCATAATTACCTCCTATCTTACTTTCATAACATAAGCCAATACGTAGTATGGTGGTCTATTCTCATGAGGTTGATTACCACCAGTTGGACCAGTTTGAGCCCCTGAATTATAAAATGGGTGTGGTCGGTTGTTTGCATTATCTCCCCATTCGTGAGTTTCGATACGAATCTTATTGTATGAATGGGTATGGCTTGGCATTTCTTCCACAGTTAGCCTATGTTCTTTTTCTCCTCCAGTATTACCAATACTACTGTAATCTGGGTCACTAGAATCTACTCCAACTACGAACCTACCACTTAAATCAGGAACACTTATATAACCTGCCCTAGTAGAAGAAGTATTATATTTCTCACCAATGGCCTTATATAATTCGGGATATTCAGATATACTTACCTGACCTCCGTTACAGAGTACATAGTTCTCTGGAACTCCGGGGCCTGACCATAGTTTGATTATACCTATATCTCCCGAAGTTTCTTTTTTACCTTGTTTACAAGTTACCCTTAGGGTTTTACCAGATTCCTCTTGAGTAAATATTACTTGACCCATTCGTTCATTATACATATTATCATTTAAGCTCATGATAAGAGTAGTACCAGAGCCAGATACATCTCCCGAGTTTTCCCTAGTATAATTTACATTAACTGGATCACCAACTTTCTTTCCATTGATTACCATTTGTTTAGTAGATACAATAGTAACCTCTTTACTTTCTCCTGTAGGCTCAAAGTATAATTCAGTGGGTGAAGAAACTCTGAAAGTGTATTCATAATTGCTTTCCCCTTTCTTGTGGATAAGCTTTACTTCTTTAGTTGACCCATCTACAGCTTCTACTGTTAAGATCTGAACTATATCTTTGTCCGTAGCATTCTTTTCTTCTGGTGTTACCGTTATAACAGTCCTACCTGAACCTTGATTTTTACTTATTGTAAATCCCATTATCTATATTTCCTTATTTCTTTACGAAGTTCTCTTACTATAGTTTCCTTCAAAACCTTCTTACCACCAACTTGTTCGAAAGCTGGTGCCCATAGAGGTCTTGGAGGTAAATTACCACCTCTAGAACCATACTCTAACATGATAGCTACTTGGTTCAATGTTCTTTTACTAGTCCTATCACCCTTTCTGGTTTTCTTAAGATTAGTAGGTATACCTACGTAAGTTCGATTCTTCTGTTTTACTATTTGTACTGATCTCAAATACTGACCCGTATAATTCAAAAGGGTATGCTCTCCGTATCGTTTAATGGTATTAGCCGAGTGAGGATCCCAATGAGTTCCTCTTGGAGGAGTACCCGTTCTTAGGCATTTTTTCACAAGTCTGAGAAGTTGATTGCCGAATTTCTCAGTAGCTCTATCATAAGCATTCCTCATGATAGAAGGAGTTTCTGCAATTAACCTCTCAGCTCTAGCCTGTTCTTTTGGGTCAGTATATATCTGTAAGTCTCCCAAGGGAGTACTTATAGTTATGTTTACTGACTTACTTGCCATCTGGATTTTCCTTCGGTTTATTCAAGCCAAGTGAATCCATCATAAGGTTTATGGCTTGCTGTTGTGATTGTAATACTGATACTACATCTTTCCTGAATGAAGCGAATTCTTCATTGAATTGACTACCATTAGTGGGCTCCTTGTTTTCAAACATAGCAAGGATATTATCGCATTCCTTTATTATGTTCTCGTATTTACCTACATTATTAATAATACCAAGAGCCTGTGACCTTTGCAATGATACTTCGTTTACAATATTACTTCCAATTAGAGTGTAGTACACATTGTTATAAATGCCTTCATTTCCATCTGAAGGTAAATATACGGTTACTGTACCAATGGAATCTTGAAGAACAATTTCTATAAGATTAGAAAAGCCATCACCATTTTCATTAGCTCTGGGTTTACTTTCTCCTACCTTTACTACTTTAGCTCGGTCAAAGGTTGGGTACATTGATCTTCTGTCTCTTTCTAGAGTAAAGACTAAATCTCCTCTTTGTAATGATTTAAATTTCATTTCTTCCATACTGCATTATTTTTATTGATTAGACTTAATCCCATTTGAACCATACTGGGATTCTGTTTCATAAATTCTACTAGGTTCAAGAAATTATAGTATCCATAGATATCTATCAGTCTTTGTGCTTCATCGGCTACTCTCTTTGCTACTTCTAAATTAGGAGCTGGTAGTTGCATTTGGAGAGTAAAGGTTTGTAGTTTATTATCTTCTTCCATGTTTCTTACTAGATTAAAACGAAAAAAGGGAAATACCCGCTACAGGTACCTCCCTTTTCCCTAATCAACTTTAATAGAAATTATGCAGTTTTATTACCCAAAGCCTGTACTACCGAGTTAATAATGTTCTGATCTCTTTGAGCATCAACTACTCGATTATTACAACATTCATCACTATAACGATTACGATCCGCAACCACTACAGTACCTTCACCAGATTTAACTTCCACAATGATTTAGTTTTAAAGTTAATAATTAAATTTATCTATCAATAAATGTACTAGTGTTGTGTTTAGGATTAAATTGTCTAGGTGGGCCAAGAAGCATCCCAATGATGGGTATTATTCCCCTCTTCAATCCTAAAGTTACCAATTGATAACCATAAACCTCTTCTAGAATTATAGGCCCATACATAAACATTATCTCCAATCCCTCTATCCTTAGTAGTACTTTGAAGAGAATTCACAATTATTTTACCTTCTACTGAGTCCACTGTAATACCCTCACGTATTAAGCTCATATCATACATAAAGTCAGAAGTATGAGGCATATTAGCCGTATCAAATAATCCCCACGTATCTTCTTGATCATTACCATTTGGAATATTTAAACTTAATTCCAATCTGAAATTATTATATTTAGCTTCTTGAATTATTGTCAGAGTACAAGTTTTACCAGATTCCCCTTGAGTAAAGGTAATAATTCCTGTTCTAGATGAACTACTGTTATTAGTGGCTACCTTATATGTAGTCCCAGCACCTGAACCCGATATAGTAATCCAATCCACATTAGAAGATAAAGCCCAATTAAGGAATTGATTACCATTCTTCATAGAATATACTCTTACGGGTCTATTGTATGATGAATCTGAACTACTTGGCCAACCAGAATAAGTAAGAGAAGTACTCAAAGAATCCTCCGAGTTTTCCCTAATACCAAACTCATAAGTTGAAGCACTCTGTTGTACAGTTTGTACTAACTCTCTATCTAAGCCATTAGGTTGATTAGCTCTGATTGTAAGAGTTCTGCTTGCAGGCTTTGAATGCTCAGG
>ULTC01051591.1_pt1 | contig 10570 bp, 9 predicted proteins | sample 1957091 | NCBI WGS metagenome assembly ULTC01 (sample SAMEA4835720, study PRJEB28245) | human gut metagenome | biome: gut microbiome; material: fecal sample | place: Denmark | collected 2008 | reverse complement strand
TGAATATGATAATTTAAACAATTCTAGTTGTACTCCCATGTGTAAAATACTGTATCTAAGGATTCCTCTGTTGCAATAACTAATTCAAGTTTGTCACCTTTTTTAAGTGGCGATAATGATGTGTATGAACCCATCCAATATCTTGTTCCTTTTGAAAATGTAACAGAAGGAGTATATTTAACTCTCTTGCTTGCCGAAACATACTTGAATACTGTATTTCGTACCTGTGCATTAACGCCAACTCCCGACCTGTGGGTTACATAGGAACCATTGGTATTATTATCCTTTGCAACTCTTCCTATTACTGTAGGGTCCTGATACTTAAGTGATGCGTAATTTTGTCTTGTTCCTGCATTTGCTGCTGTAGAACCTGCGATTGCGATTCCAAGAGTAAATGCAGCAATTAGTAATTTAATCTTCATAGTTTTTTCTCCTATCAAATAATATTAATATATAATTCGAATTATACATTACATGCTACCATCTTTCAGGTTATACTTCAAGTATTATGTCGCGAGCGGTCTATTTATGTCGTGAGTGGTCTATTTTCACTTAAATATACCATGTATGCCATCTTAACTTCCTTCCATCTTCTTCTTGAAACACTTAGTTTATCTCCGTTATTAACAATAACTTCTCCATCCTGCACACACACAGCATTATCAAAATTAACAACTACATTGCGTGATATTCTTATAAAATTTTTTTCAAGTTTTCTCATACATTCGTTGAGACTTGACCTTACATAATACTTATTCGTATCGGTGTATATGTTAATGTACTTGTCGTCCACCTGTAAATATACAATCTCACTTTGCCTTAATAAAGCAACGCCACCACCATACTGTTTTGAAAATATTCTACTATCCATACCTGCTCCATAAAAATAACCGGGAATATAAAACGAACTGTAAATGATAAAATAAAGATTGTAGATGATATAAATCTTAAAACTCCTTTAATCCGTACATCATACTCCCAAATATTGTAAATTTTTTATAATTTCATAATAACTCTATAATAGAATAATAGCAAGAATTTTGTCGCAAACGGTAATATTTTGTTTGAGTATTAAAAAACCTGCACAAGCAGACCGCCTATGCAGGTTTTATATCCATCCCATATATCTCATAAGGAATACCAGTCCCGTCAATGTAAATGACGAAAGCAGCGTCGCAAGCACAACAATACTTCCGCTAAGGACTTCATCATTATTCATATTCTTTGCCATTATGTAACAGGTTACCGTTGTAGGTGAGCCTAGCATAATAATTATTGCAACAAGAGCTTCTCGTCTGAATCCCATTTTAACCGCAACCGGTAAAAATATCAGAGGAAGAACTATAAGCTTGATAAAAACAGCCACAAGCGTCGGTCCTGTTTTGGCAATGGCCTTCTTCCCTTCAAAACCGGCGCCGACAACTATCAGTGCGATGGGGGTTGCGGTAGCAGCAACGCTGTTTATCGCTTTTAACGGTATAGCCGGTATCTTAAGTCCGGTACATGCAACAATCATTCCGAGAAAAATACCTATTATAATAGGATTTTTCAGGACATTAATAAAAGATTTTTTAATTGCCTCTTTACCATTCTTATTATCCCTTGCCTCAACCGTAAGAATTATAACAGAATATATATTATATAGCGGTACCGCTGATACAATCATCAGTGGTCCCATCCCTGAACTGCCGTATATATTGTCATTAAATGCAATTCCAAGAATAGCCGCACTGCCGCGGACACTTCCCTGCGTAAACGCACCGACCATGCTCTTATCTCTTATAAAAATCCTCGCAAGAAGCCACACCATGCCAAACATTACCGTTGTAACTATCATGCAGAAGAGAACAAACCTGATATCAAATTCGGAACGGATATCCGCTGTTCCTATCTGTTTAAAAAGCAATACCGGCAAAGCCACTTTAAATACATATTTGTCTGCTACTTCTGTAAACTCTTTAGTCAGAAATCCGACACGCATAAGTATATAGCCAAGGATAATTATCATAAAAACAGGTACAGTGGCTTCAAGGCTGAATATAAAACTGTCCATTATCCGTTATAACCGTTTGGGTGGTTTTTATGCCAATTCCATGCAGTTGATATAATTTCCTCAAGATCCGCGTGCTCAGGTTTCCATAAAAGCACCTGTCTTGCTTTATCGCTTGATGCAATAAGTCTCGCAGGGTCTCCGGCTCTTCTTTCGGCAATTCTGGCCGGTATCTCATGTCCTGTGACTTTTCGTGCCGTATCTATTACTTCCTTAACTGTAAATCCCACACCATTACCGAGATTAAATATGTTGCTTTCATTGCCTTTCATCAGGTAATCAACAGCAAGTATATGTGCCTGTGCAAGGTCTGTTACATGAATATAATCTCTTATGCAGGTTCCATCACTCGTATCATAATCATCACCAAATATGCTGATGTACTCACGTTGTCCCAGTGGCACCTGAAGAATCAAAGGAATAAGGTGTGTCTCAGGAGAATGTGCTTCTCCAATCTTTCCGCTTACGTGTGCACCACATGCATTAAAATATCTCAAAGAAACATACTTAAGTCCATGGGCACGATCTGTCCATTTAAACATCTTTTCCATGGCAAGCTTGGTCTCACCGTATGTATTGGTAGGTTCTGTTCTGTCTGTTTCAAGAATAGGAACTTTTTCAGGTTCTCCATAGGTAGCTGCCGTTGATGAAAATACTATCTTATCAAGGCCGTGGGCAACCATTGACTGTAAAAGGACCTTGGTACCGTTTACATTATTGTCATAATATTTGAGCGGATTAACCATGCTCTCGCCTACGAGTGAATTAGCGGCAAAATGAATAACCGCGTCTATCTTCTCCTTATCTAAAACGCTGTCAACAAAAGCCCTGTCCCTGATATCGCCTTTGTAAAAACGTGCTTTTTCATGAACTGCTTCTATATGACCTGTTTCCAGATTATCTATAACTACTACATCCACACCCTTTTCAATAAGTGCGTACACCGTATGCGAGCCTATATACCCGGCTCCACCTAAAACTAATATAGTCATTACGTTCCTCCTGAATTATAACATTCTTTTTCCAAATATTATAATTCAGGATTGAATCTTATGCAACCGCTATTATTCTTCTATTGTAATACCTGCAGTCTTGTATATAAATGTCACGCTGCCTTTTAAGTCATCTGACTTACCTAAGAACGATGTATAATCCTGACCTGATTTTACAACTTTTTTGATTGTGTCAACAGCATTCTGTAAATCATTACCCACAAGTTTTTCAAGTGGTTCTATTGCTTCACTGTTAAACTGTGCCATACCGTCTTTTAATGTAATGGCTCCGGCATTAAGTTTCTCAATGGCATCCGCAAGTGTTGCGGCGCTGTCATTAAGGGTTCCTGTTCCGTCTGCAACCTGTGCGGCACCGCTCTTAAGTGCATCATTGTTAGATGTAAGTGTTCCGAGACCGTTTACAAGAGTTTCTGTTCCGTCTTTAAGTGTTTTGCTTCCTGTCTGAAGTTTGTAAATTGCTGAACAGATAGTTTCTGTATTGCCTGTTCTTGTTGCATTGGTATTGTCATTCATTGAACCGATACCTGTGGATAACTGATTAACACCTGTCTGCACCTGGCTTAGTGCTGTATACACACCGCCGTTGCTTGCTGCTGACATAAGCATTGCAATTTCCTGCTGGTATACCTGTCCGAGATTTGTTACGGATGAACCGTCAACGCCTCTAAGTTTCATCTGTGAAACATACGCATCAGCATTTGTAAATGCCGCTTTTGCACTTATGTAAATTGTGTAATCTGACATATATTTTGTAAGAAGTTTTGAAACTTTTTCCTCTGTAAGTCCCGAACTCATTTCTGAGTAAGGAACTACTGACATATCGCTCACACCATAAGCTGCACCTGCTGACTTAATAGTGTTATTCAATGCCGCAAATGCTTTATCATATGTTCCTGCTAATGTAAGAACGGATGTAACTTTTCCTCCGTAAGTCTTTACATTGGCGTCAACGGTATTTTTCATCTGTGTAATTCCCGGAACTACCTTTGTATTTATTGCAGAGGCAAGACTGTCAAGACCTGTTGCAAGGTCTGATGCTCCACTATTAAGCTGTGACGCACCTGCCGATACTGTATTTACGCCGTCAATATAAGCATACATTCCGTCTCTTAATGAAAGTGCACCTGTGTTTAACCTGGTAATTCCGTCTGTAAGGGCAGGAACAGCATCCTTTAACTGTGAGGTTCCGTCTGCAAGAGCTGCTGAACCATCCACAAGCTGTCCGGCAGCACTTCCAAGCTTATCTGTAAGAGCTTTTATGCTGTCAATGGAAATGTCATCCACATTCACATCTGAAAGGAAGTTAGATGTTGCCACAGACATTGTCATATCAAGCGAGAATTTATTTACATCTGCTGTTACTTCAAAATACTCAGGAAGCTCTATTCCTTTAAGGTTAAGCATATCGGAAAGACCCGGCATTGCAAGTCCGACCGCAATAATTGAATCACCGTTTCTTGTAAGTTTACCGTTTGTAATCTCTACATTTGAGAATACGTCGGCAGGAAGTACCATTCCGGTAATCATTGTAAAAGGAACATCTTTTGTATTATTTGTGTAATCAAATCTCATTGTTACTTTGCCGCTCTTTCCCGCAAGTTCTTCAGGTGTAACTTCATTTCCGTCAAGAGTGTATGTAACTTTCATGGAAACCGGTACTTCGCCATCAGATTCAGTCCTATTAAGGGTTTCCTTTCCTTTGTCATCAGTTACTTTTTCATTAACGATTATATGGTCCTTATTTCCGTTAGCATCCCCGAACACATATACCGTTTCCTGTCTTGTATTGATTGGAAGTGTACTTTTTGACGATAATTCTTTTTCTATGGATGTCTGAACCATATTGTCCTGACTGTACGCACTCTGTTTTACTTCTTCGTTTGCACTTCCTGTTCCCGCTCCGCATGCAACAAGGTTAGCTGCAACAAGAACACTGCACATTAATATTGAACAACGTTTTAAAAAATTCTTCTTTACCATAACTATCTCTCCTTACATAACTGCTTCTTTTTTATTTTTCTTAGATTTAAAACCAATACTTGTATTTATAATGAGTTTATCAAACAATACAAATAATGATGGAAGTATAAATATTACAACTAACATACTGATGATTGCACCTCGTGCCATGAGTATACATAATGATGAAATCATATCAACGCTGGCAATCATACCTACACCAAAGGTTGCTGCGAAAAATCCGAGGGCACTTACGATAATTGACGGAATAGATGTTCCAAGTGCAATCGATATGGCCTCTTTCTTGCTTTCGCCTGCGGCTCTTTCTCTTTTGTATCTCGTTGTCATAAGAATTGCGTAGTCGACCGTTGCACCAAGCTGTATGGTTCCGATGACTACCGATGAAATAAACGGTATTGATGTTCCTGTAAAATAAGGAATACCCATATTTACAAATATCGCAAATTCAATTGCCGCAACAAGGATAACAGGTAATGATATTGATTTTAGTACAAAGAATATAATTACGAATATTGCTGCAATTGATACAATACTTACTGTCTTAAAGTCTTTATCTGTAATTGTAATAAGGTCTTTTGTACATGGTGCTTCACCGATTACCATTGATTTTGCATCATATTTTTTAGCAATTTCATCAACTTTATCTATCTGGTCGTTGATTTCATCAGATGCAATGGCATAATTGGTTGATATCATCATTATCTGATATTCGTTTCCCTTTAACTCTGAAACAAGGGAATCCGGAAGCATTTCCGTAGGCAGTTCTGCACCAACTACGGAATCAAGGCTCATTGCCGTTGATATACCGTCAAGTTCTTTTATCTCATCTATCATTGCAATAGAGTCATCTTTTGAAAGATTGGTGTCTGCAAGAATCATATATATTGAATTGGTCTTATCAAAATTTTCCGCAAGTAATTTATTAGCCTGTGAGCAATTAAGTTTATCAGGTAATGTATCAGATAAATCATAATATACTTTTGTATGGTTGTAGCCGTAAATTGCCGGATATAAAAGTCCCAGGAAGACAATGAGGAATAACCATGAATGTTTTACTATCCATCTTGCCGGCTTATCAAAATTAGGCATAATTTCTTTATGCATTGTCTTCTCAAGTGCTTTATCGAATGTAAGTATAAGTGAAGGAAGAATTGTTACGCATCCGATTACTCCGAATATAACACCCTTTGCCATTACTATACCAAGGTCAAGTCCAAGGGTAAAACTCATAAAGCAAAGTGCTATAAATCCTGCTACTGTTGTGATTGATGAACCTACAACAGAGGTAAGTGTATTTCCGATTGCAACTGCCATTGCCTCTTTATGGTCACCGGGATTCTTTTCTTTTTCTTCCTTATAGCTGTGCCACAGGAATATTGAATAGTCAAGTGTTACACCAAGCTGGAGCACCGCCGCAAGTGCTTTTGTTATGTACGATACTTCTCCGAGGAAAATATTCGTTCCTAAGTTATATACAATGGCCATTCCTATACTTACCATAAATAATACAGGTACAAGGAACGAATCCATAAATATTGCAAGAACCACACAAACAAGTAATACCGCTACAAGTACATATATAGGAGTTTCTTTTTCTGACATTGACTTGGTATCGGTAACTACCGCCGACATACCCGCTATGTAGCACTGTTTATCGGTTACATCCCTTAATTCTTCAATGGCATCCATCGTTTCTGTACTTGATGTTGTATCATCAAAGAATATTGCGAAAAGTGTCGCTCCCGAATCATCATTCTCAAAGTAAGACCTGAACTTATCCGGAAGTATTTCTGCCGGTACTCCGTCACCAACAATTCCATTGTATGAAATAACATTGGCTACATGGTCAACTTTTTCAACTTTTTTTACAAGCTCGGATACATTTTTCTTGTTCATTCCGTCAACCACAACCATTGCGTAGGCGCCCTTACCGAAATCGTCAAGTAATATATCCTGGCCCTTCATTGTATCAATATCACCCGGAAGGTAATATAAAATATCATAATTAACTTTAGTATTAAAGTATCCTATTGCTGCCGGAATTAAAAGCAGCACGCTAAGAATGAGAATCGGTATTCTTAGCTTTACGATAAGTTTTCCAAACTTTTTCATATAAATCCTCCTTAATTATAAAATATGTCCATTGGTCATTTTTTTATTTCTGTTGACATTATAGCACTAAAAATTGTATAGTCAATATAGAAAATGTCCAAAAGTCAGTTTTTTATAAATTTTTAATATTTTACACGGAGGATTTTTATAATGGGAAAGGTAGACGATAATAAGCAGCAGAAACTTAATGCTCTTTTAAATGCTGCCTATGATTTATTCACTACGCAAAGCGTGGAAAAGACGACAATAGCTGAAATTTCCAAGGCTGCCGACGTTGCCAAAGGAACTTTTTATCTGTATTTTAAAGACAAATACGAAATCAGGAACCGGCTCATATCACATGAATCCAGTAAACTTTTTAAAGATGCCGTAGCGGCTCTTGAAAAAAAATCATCAACTGCCAGTGAGGAACCTGCTTTTGAGGAAAAAATGATTTTTATTATCAATTACATTGTAGATGCCCTTGAGGACAACCACTCCCTCCTTACTTTTATATCCAAAAATTTAAGTTGGGGTGTGTTTAAGGAAGCCCTTACCACAAACGTAGCTTCCAATGATATTAATTTTAAAGACATTTACTACGAAATGCTTTCCACAAGCGGTATTTCAATAGAAGAACCTGAAATTCTTCTTTTCCTTGTAGTGGAACTTGTGGGTTCAACCTGTTACAGTTCTATTCTATACAATGAACCGGCGAATATCGGAAGAATTAAACCGTACCTTTCAAGAACTGTACGGGCAATTATCAGGGAATACAGTAAATAAACAAAAAGAGGATGCCGCCTCAACGATTTTTAATCGTTAAAGTGACATCCTCATCTTATATATAGTATGCTATTATATTCTCTATACTTCTTCGTCAGAAGCATTGTTATAGGCTTCAAGGATCTTTCTCTGCAACATTCCTCTTGTATCTGAATTAATCGGATGTGCTATATCCCTGTAGTCTCCATCACCCGTTTTTTTGCTAGGCATTGCTATAAGCAATCCCTTATCTCCATCAATTACTTTAATATCATGTATTACAAACTCGTCATCTATTGTAATTGACACAACTGCTTTTAATTTACCTTCTTTTGCAATTTTTCTTACTCTGATATCCGTAATTTTCATATTCGTAACCCTTCCTTCCTAATGAACTACATTGGGAACCGCTCATTTTTCTCTATTGCAATTTTGATTTCTCCATTCTGACCGATATATTCTGTATTAGGTCTTATGGTATCTCTGCTCTCAACAATGCAATTTTCCAAATGACAATTATCACCAATATGAACATCATTAAGAATTATACAATTCTTAATATAAGTGTTACTTCCAATGTATACCTTCTTAAATATAACGGAATCTTCCACTTTGCCGTTAAAAATACATCCGCTGGCAACTATGCAGTTCTTAACCTCCGAACCCGGATTATATTTTGCCGGTGCAAGATCTTCTGTCTTTGAATATATATCTGTTGAATCCTTAAAGAAATGCTTTCTTATATCTCTGTTAAGAAAATCCATATTGGTCTTGAAATATGACTCTACCGTTGATATATTGCTCCAATATGAATCAAGCCTGTAACCGTATATTTTCTTTACATTCATATATCTTATTACAATATCTTTAACAAAATCATATCTGTCCTCATCGTAAGCCTTCTGGATAAGTTCAATAAGAAGTCTTCTTCTGATTACATATATTCCTGTGGAAACCGTCTTGCCCGATGTCGCTATCGGTTTCTCTTCAAATTCCACAATTCTTCCGTCTTCATCGCACTTAACGACACCGAATCTGCGTGCATCTTCTGAATCATCAAGGTCTTTGATTACAACCGTAATATCAGCTTTCTTCTCAATATGATACTCAATAACCTTATTGTAATCCAACTTGTATACGCCATCACCCGATGCAATAACAACATAAGGTTCATGGCTGTTTCTTAAGAAAGTAAGATTCTGATATAATGCATCTGCTGTTCCTCTGTACCATACACTGTTTTCATTAGTTATGGTTGGATTAAAAACAAAGAGTCCGCCCTGTTTTCTGCCAAAATCCCACCACTTTGAAGAACTCAGATGTTCATTAAGTGATCTCGCATTGTACTGGGTTATTACTGCAACTTTACCAATATGTGAATTACTCATATTACTGAGTGCAAAATCAATTGTCCTGTAACTTCCTGCAACCGGCATTGCAGCAATGGCTCTCTTATTGGATAATTCACGCATCATCTTGTTATTACCGCCGGCTAAAATAATACCTATTGCTCTCATCTTTCTTCACCTGCCTTAATGATGTATCCACCGCTTTCAAGGATTCCATCTTTATAATCTTCAAGAGTCGTCACTCCTGAGACAGCAGTATTTCTGCCAATTGTAATATTATCCGGAATAACTGTATTTTCACCGATTGTTGCTAAATCAGAATTATAAATCTTAGTATCCAGCTTACTTTCAGCCATATCACCAAATCCCACATGGCAGTTATTTCCGATTGTCACATTCTCTGCAACTATTGCTTTATTTATAACAGTTCCGTTTCCGACAGTCGTATTCTGCATAATTATGGAATCTGTAACTTCCGCACCTTCTTCTATTGTGACACCACTTCCGATTACTGAATTGCGGACAGTACCATAAATCTCACTTGCTTCACCGATTATGCTTCTCTCAACCTTGGCACTGCCTGATATGTACTGTGGAGGAATTGCATCCGCTCTTGTGTATACTTTCAATAATTCCTCATAGAGATTAAATTCAGGAACTATATCAATAAGCTCCATATTAGCTTCCCAATATGAGTTCAACGTTCCTACATCCTTCCAATATCCGTTATACTCATACGCAAAAAGCCTGTTGCCGTTTTCAAAGCAATAAGGAATAATATGCTTACCGAAATCGCAGCCCTTCTGGTCTCTCATCTTAATGAGGGCTTCTTTAAGGACCTTCCAGCTGAATATATATATACCCATTGATGCAAGGTTGCTTCTAGGATTAGCCGGTTTCTCCTCAAATTCTGTTATTCTGTTGTTCTCATCTGTAATAAGTATACCGAATCTGCTTGCTTCCTCTAAAGGAACAGGCATTGCCGCAATAGTAACGTCCGCATTGCATGCCTTATGATAATCAAGCATTATCTCATAATCCATCTTGTAAATATGGTCACCCGATAAGATAAGAACATAGTCCGGATTATACATTTCCATATAATCAAGATTCTGATATATGGCATTAGCTGTACCTGTATACCATTCGCTGCTTGTACTTCTCTCGTATGGAGGAAGAACCGTAACGCCGCCGACATTTCTATCCAAATCCCAAGGAATACCTATCCCGATATGTGTATTAAGTCGTAACGGCTGATACTGTGTAAGAACGCCTACCGTATCAATCCCAGAGTTAATACAGTTGCTGAGTGGAAAATCAAT
>ULTC01020848.1_pt1 | contig 10573 bp, 9 predicted proteins | sample 1957091 | NCBI WGS metagenome assembly ULTC01 (sample SAMEA4835720, study PRJEB28245) | human gut metagenome | biome: gut microbiome; material: fecal sample | place: Denmark | collected 2008 | reverse complement strand
CCCCAAAAGGTAGGGAAAATTCAAAAAAAGTTTGGTTTTTTTCAAATTTTTTTTCGGCGGACACTCTCTGCGGATTGCTCCGCAAAACAAGGAATATCTTTATGAAAAAAACTTTGCCTATCATAGTTTTTGTTTGTATGCTTGCGCTGTTGCTTTTCGGGTGCGATAAGCAAGAAACGCTGCTCGGTCCCGAAAAGCCCGTCACGCTCACGATGTGGCACGTCTACGGCGAGCAAGCGGATTCTCCCATGAACAGATACGTCGAGGATTTCAACCGCACCGTCGGCAAGGAAAAGGGCATCATAATCAACGTTACGCTTATGTCCAACGCCTCGCAAATCGGGCAAAAACTCGTCAATGCTCAAAACGGAGTCGCAGGCGTACCGGCGATGCCGGACCTGTTCTTCTGCCACAACTCAAACGCGCAAGAACTTGGCTCGGAAAAACTTATCAACTGGCAGGACGTCTTTTCGGCAAGCGAACTTTCGGATTTCGTTGGCGAGTTTGTATCCGACGGCATGGTTGACAACTCGCTCTCGGTGCTTCCCGTGTCAAAATCCACCCACCTGCTCTTTTTGGCAGGCGGTGCGTTCGACAGATTCGCAAAAGAACAAAACGTGACCTACGCCGACCTCGCAACATGGGACGGCTTCTTCTCCGTTGCCGAAAAATATTACAACTATTCCGGCGGAAAGCCATTCTGCGCCCTCGACTATCTCATGCGCTCCGTCGAGCTTGACGCAATAAGCCACGGTGCAGTCGATTTCTACCAAAACGACTGGTACAAGCAAAACGACGCCTTGATTGCCTCCTACAAAAAGTTTGCCTCGGCAATCGCCAAAGGGCATATCGTCGTGTCCGACCTGTATTCCAACACTCAGGTTATGACGGGACAAACAATCGCAGGTATATCATCCTCCGCCGCCGTGCTCTACTACAACGACACAATCACCTACCCCGACAACACCCAAGAGCCGACCAACCTCAAAGTTCTGCCCGTGCCCGCTTCAAACGGCAAAAAGTATGCATCGCAAGCAGGCGTAGGGCTTTGCGCCTACAAAACCACGCCTCAAAAAGCCGAGGCTGCCGCCGTCTTTGCAAAATGGTTCACCGAGGAAAAACGCAACCTCGACTTCGTTGCACAAACAGGGTATATGCCCGTCAAAACAGGTGCGTTCGGCAAGTTGGACGCCTACACTTTCAAGACGGAGGCTTTCAGAAACACCTACGCCGCCTTGAAATCCACCGTGGACTCCTGCACATTCCTCTCCGAGCCGTCGATGGCAGGCTACTTCCCCAACACCTACGCGCTCTATTCCGAAATTCGCAAACTGCAAAAGGAACTGACCTCGATGTACGCAAGCGGCAAAACCTATGAGGAAATCACCGACCGACTCGTTGACGTGTTCCTCACCATCCCCGCCGCTTAATCGTCGCACAAAAACGACAGAAAACAGCAAGAACACGCAATAAACGCGTTTTTGTCTTGAAATCGACGCTATACGTCACAAATCGACAGAAATATATGAACACTCCAAAACTCATAAAACCAAAAAAATCATCCATGAAGCACAAGTTGTTCTGGTACATGCTTGCGCTTGCGATTATCGTTTTGTCGTTTTTGGGGTGCGGTATGTTCTTCTTCGGGCACTTCTCCACCGCAAAGGAAAGCGCCGAAAACAATCTTGCATTCCAAATGCGCACCTACGAGCGGCAAGTGTCCAAATATTTTGAGGATATGACGAGAATGGGCAACTCGCTCTCCTACTCCGTTGCCGAGAAAATCGACGCATATCTCGCATCCGAGGGCACCGAGGGCATTGAGTTTGCCGCCTTGAACGACGATTCGACGCGCATTGCCACTCTTCAAAATATGCTGTTTGACAAACTTGGCATAGAGTTGATGAAAACCGACTGTTCGGGCGCGTTTTTGATACTCAATGCCACCGTCAACACACATATCGACGGTGCGGAATACTCCAAAACAGGGCTGTACTTCCAGCGCGCTTCCCTCGACGAAACCGACGAAACATTGCTCCTCTACCGCGGTATTTCGGACATAGGGCGCAATCGCGACGTCATGCCTCACCGTCAGTGGCGACTTGAATTTAATCTTGCCAACCTGCCCGACGGCGACAAGGTGCTTGCCCTGTTCGAATCCGCCGAAAAGACGCCGCGTCTGACGCAAATTTCAAGACTTTACGGCACCAGCGAGCGCACAATGAACTTCGTTGTGCCAATCGTCGGTGACAACAATAAAGTCTACGGCGTGTGCGGCTTTGAAATTTCCGAAAACTACTTCAAAAAGTATTTTGCGCAATCGACGCAACTCGAACACCTCACCTGCATGTTCTTCCCCAAAAACGGCGGAACGTACAACACCGTCGACGGATTTTCGGCAGGCGTGTACGGCGGCTACTATCTACCTCCGCAGGGAGAACTTACCGTTGAGGATATAGGCGGCGGACTTACCGCTTTGCATTCGCGCGACGGCAATTCCTCTTTCGTTTCCAAGACGCAATTTGCCACTATTTGCGGCGACGAATACGTGCTTATCGTGTCCTACCCCAAGGAAGAATACGACATTAACGTTGCAAACAACGTCATTTCGGTGGTGCTGCTCGTGCTGTTGCTTGTCGGCATGACGATTACAGTGTGCGTGTTTTTCAGCAAACGTTTTTTGCGCCCGCTCCTCAAAGGCATCGAACAAATCCACAAACAAGAACACAAGAACGCCGAGTCGGAATTTGTCGAAATCGACGACCTTTTCGCATTTCTTGCCGAGCAGGATAGAATCAGAGATGAGGAAACCGAAAAACTCCGCACGCAATGCGACAAACAAGGCTCTTCTCTCGAACAAAAACAAGCGGACATCGACCGCCTTGCCTACTCTCGCAAAAACGAGGTATCCCCCGACGACTACGAGATGTTCAAAGCGGGACTACAAACCCTCACCAAAACCGAAAAACAAATCTTCGGCTTATACCTCGAAGGCAAATCCGCAAACGAAATTATGGAAATTTGCAACATACAACAAGGCACGCTCAAGTATCACAACCACAACATTTTAGGCAAACTCGGCGTGTCCTCGCGCAAGCAAATGCTCCGCTATGCAACCCTTCTCAAACAAGAAACTCAGAGCAAATAACATAGTTTTTCGTTAAAATTACCGCTTCGATTCAAATGATGCGTCATTTTGTACGCCTTTCGTCAATGTTCTCTGCGATGCTGCAAAATTGCTATTCGCAAAAACATTTACAGATAAAGGTTTTGCGAGTGGAATTGATTTTCAACCGATAGAAAGGGTATATGTATCAATCGACAAAAGTAATAAGGCGCTTGCATACAAAGGCAATTCACACCGAATCGTACTTCGTTGTTCGCAGACAATTCGAACACGATTTCTTTGAATTTTGCATTGCATATTTCTCATAATAAAAATATTGATAGATTGTCGAAAGCATGGTATAATTTTTATAGAACAACAAAGAGGTTTGAATATGGAAATAAGCAATAATACGAAAGATTTGAAAAAAATGGTCAAAACGATGCGGATTATATGGTGCTTCACCATCGTCATCGCAATCGTGTTTCTTGCATTCGGCATAAATTCACTCGTGGTGGGAGGTCCGTTCGGCGACAATGCGGGCGAGGCACTTCTTCCCCGAGGCGGCGCAATCGCAATGACGGTTATCGGTGCGTTTTTCGCTATGATTACGTTCTTCTTGACGTTCTTCTCGTTCGTAGTGCCGGCAATGGCCAAACTTTCGCCCAAAATCAGCGGCGTAATTCTCGACGCAAACAAAGAAAACATTCAGAATGTCGTACGCACGGTGAGCGAAGCAAGCAAAGCCGCCGCGCCTGCGCAAAGCGACGAAGAAACCGTATTTTGCCATCGATGCGGCAAGAAAATCGCAAAAGATTCCGTATACTGCAAGTACTGCGGCACAAAACAATAATACCTTATAAAAACGCGATTTTGCAGAATCAAACGCGCTCAAATGCGTTTGAAACGCAAATTATCGTGTGAATGGGAAACGGTCCTGTGAATTGCAGGACCGTTTTCTTGTTTTCGATTAGATTCGATGTTTTATATGTGTGTTTTCCACAGATAAAACGTTTATTTTGAGATTATCTGAACATTTTGAGTTTGTTGTGGACAACCTCGATGTCGAGTTTCGTATCCTCGATAATTTCACCGTCGAGTTCGAAGCGGCTGTCGTCGAGCGCTTCTATCGTGACTTTCTTTGCGGTGTATTCGCCGCCCCAATCCGTCCCGACGTGTTTGCCTTTGAGGAACTTGAAAAGACGGAAAATGATTTTGCTCTTTTTCATTTCGTTGACGTAGCCGACGTTCAAAAGTCCGTCGTCCACAACGGCATTCGGGCAAATGGGAATGCCGCCGCCGATAAATCCACCGTTGCCTATGCCTATCATAAACACGCTCGTGTCTTTGGTTACGCCGTCTGCCGTTATGCGAAGATGGTGGAATCTCGTGTGCAAAAGCGTGTAGAAAAGCGAATAGTAATATGCCGCTTTGCCCTTCAAAGTTTTGCAGTTTGCGTATTTGAGCAACACGTCCACGTCCATACCGCCGCCGCCGACGTTGAGGCAACGATATTTGCCGAGTTCCATATAATCAACGTAACCGACGTTGCCTTTGAGAATGGTTTGCATCGCTTCTTTAACGTTGGTGGAATGACCGGATTTCTTGATAAAATCGTTTCCGCTTCCGCATGCAACGAGTCCGAGCGTAACGTTGTCGAAGTTGTCTATGCCGCAAAGCACCTCGTGGAACGAGCCGTCGCCGCCCATAACCACGATGTTCGTATCGGGCGTTTGGGACAATTCTTTGGCAATTTCGGTCGCGTGCCCTGCGTATTCCGTTTTATGAATGACGTACTCTGCGTTGTTATTTTTGAAGATTTCCTCGACGGTTGCAAGTGCTTTCATACTCTTGCCCTTTCCGCCCTGAGGATTGACGATTATGTGATACATAATGCCCTCCGTTGTTTATTTGTATTAAATATACAAACTCATTTTAACACTTATGCCGAAAAAGTCAACAAATTGAGAGTTGCGCGACAAAATGTATTATATTTCAAACGTTTGTATTGCAACTCAATCGCGGTTTTCAAACTGCAATACGTAAAGTTTGTGATAATATCCCTTGTTTTTGAGCAACTGCTGGTGCGTGCCTTGCTCGATGATTCTGCCGTTTTGAAGCACGATAATCCGGTCGGCGTGCTGGATTGTCGAGAGTCTGTGCGCAACGACGAGCATAGTGCCGATATTGCGGATATTTTCAAGCGATTTTTGTATTACGACTTCGGTTTCGGCGTCTATGTTTGCGGTTGCCTCGTCGAGAATGAGAATCTGTGGTTTGTGAAGCACCGTTCTTGCGAACGAAAGGAGTTGGCGTTGACCTTGCGAGAAGTTTTCGCCTCGCTCTATAACTTCCTCGTCGAGTCCGTGTTCTTGCGAAGATACGAAAGTGTCGGCGTTGACGTACTTGCATGCCGCCTCGATTTCCTCGTCGGTGAACGCATCGTCGTTGAGGGTGATGTTGCTTCTCACCGTGCCGCTGAAAAGGAACACGTCTTGGAGCATCTGCCCTATTCCCCTGCGCAGAGAATGGATTTCAATCGTGCTTATATCTCTGCCGTCAATAAGGATTTGACCTTTTTGAATCTCGTAATTGCGCACGATAAGGGAAAGAATTGTGGTTTTCCCCGCGCCCGTCGCGCCTACGAACGCGCACGTTTCCTTTGGATTTATGGTGAAAGACACGTCTTTGAGAATCCAATCCTCGGCTTTGTATGCGAACCACACGTTCTTAAACTCGATTTTGCCCTCGAATTTGTCCACCGTCACGGCGTCTTCTCTGTCGCGGATTTCGGGTTTAACGTCGAGCAAATTGAACAATCTTTCGGAAGCGGTGGTCGCCTTTTGCAAGTTGTTGAGTTGGTCGGCGAGGTTTTGTATGGGGTTGAAAAACCTCGAAAGATACAGATAGAACGCAACAATCATACCTGCGTCGAGTCCGAATTCCATACCGAGCCAGAACGTCACCGCAATGGAACTGATGTACAAAAGCGTTATGAACGGACGGTATATGCCGAACGCAAGCACGACGGCGTATCTCGATTTGCGCAGATTTTCGTTCTTTTGTAAAAACTCGTCGTCTTTCTTCTTTTGACGGTTGAAAATCTGTATAAGTTTCATACCCGACAGATTCTCGTTGAGGAAAGTGTTGAGGTCGGATATATATTGTCTTTCTTTCGTAAAGACCTTGCGCACGATTTTTCTGAACACGAACGAGGTGACGAACACCACGACGATAAACGCGAGCATAACGAGCGAGAGTTGCCACGATATATACAGCATTATGCCATACACGCCCACGACCGTGAGTGCGTTTCGAATTACGTTGACGATGACGTTCGTAAACAGGTCGGACATCGACGCCGTATATGACGCGACGCGCGTAACGAGCGAGCCGACGGGCATTTCGTCAAACTGATTCTGCGACAACTTTTCTATATGTTCGAAAACTTCGGTACGAAGCGTATAGATTATGTTTTGCCCCGCTTTTTGCAACAGCATAGATTCCCAAACGAGAAACGCTTGGTTGAATACTCCTATGGCGAGGTAGGCAACCGCCATACCTATGATAAATTCGAGGTTTATTCCGTCGGATTTGAGGTTGTTTGTGATTCTGCTCACGAAAAGCGGCAGAATGATGTCAAGCACCACGTTGACGAGAATGAGAAGCATTGCGCCGACGAATCTTGCCGTTTCGGGTTTGAGATAATGCCATATGCGCTTGTACATATCCTTTGAAGGAATGTGAACGTCGCCTTTGAGTTTTTCGACTTCTGATTGCATTACGCCTCACCCCCTTCGACTTCTCTTTCGAGTTTTTGCAAATACACCATCTTTTTGTAGGTCGGCGAGATTTCTTCAAGACGTTGCGGCGTGTCGAACGCTTCGACTTCGCCCTTGTCGAGCACGAGAATTTTGTCGAGATGTGACACCGTAGACACGCGCGAAGCGATGACGAGAGTAGTTTTGCCCTTGCGCTGTCTTTGAATGTTTTCAAGTATCGTTTCTTCCGTCTTTACGTCAACTGCGGACACCGAGTCGTCCAAAATCATAATGGGCGCGTCTTTTATGTACGCGCGCGCAATAGATATACGCTGTTTTTGTCCGCCCGAAAGGGTCACTCCTCTCTCGCCCGATACGGTTTCGTATCCTTCCATAAAGTCCTCGATGTTCGAGTGAACGTCGGCAAATTTCGCCGCGTCGTACACCTTGTCCATATCGAGATTCTCGCACGAGAACGCAATGTTGTTTTTCACCTTGTCGCTGAAAAGGAAATTGTCTTGCGGAACGTAGCCTATTGCTTTTCTGAGGCTGTCGATGTCGCAGTCCATAATGTCGTGACCGTCAATGAACACTTTGCCTTTTTCGACGTTGTAGAGGTGCAAAAGCGTGTTGACGAGCGTGGTTTTGCCGCTTCCTATCTTGCCGACGATTCCCACGTTTTCCCCTGCTTTGATTTCGACGCTTACGTTTTTAAGCACGTTCGAATCGCTGTTCGGATATGCAAAAGAAAATCCGTCGAACTTGATTTCGCCCTTTACGTCGTCGAGAACGACGGCGTTTTGCGGATTGCGGATTTCTTCATCTTGGTCGAGGAAGTTGGTTATACGTTTGAGAGACGCTTTCGAACGAGAGCGCATAGTCACAACCTGTCCGAGCGCAATCATAGGCCATACCAAAGTGTCGAAATAGCCCACGAACGTAATGAGTCTGCCTGCGGTCATATCTATCGTGTGACCGAATATCGAAACGGGCGAACCCGTGACGTATTTGTACACGAAATAGCCGCCCAAACCCAAAATAAGAGCCATAATCGCGGATATAATCACCGAAATGATTGCGTCGAATACGACGGACACCTTGACCAGTTCGATATTTGCGTCCTTGTTGCGCTTTGCGATTTTTGCAAAGGCGTGAAGTTGTTGAGTTTCTTTGACAAATGCTTTTATGACGCGTATTCCCGTAAAACTTTCTTGAGAAAAGTCGTAAAGTTTGTCGAATTCCGTTTGGCGTTGTTCCCATTTGAGTGCCATAAACTTCTCGACGAGCATACCCCATACGATGATGAGCGCGAGGGGTATCAAAAGAATGCAGGACAACACCCAGTCGAGAGAAAACATCTTGTAGAGTGCAAGCACGGAAAGAAACATTGCGTCCACGAGCATAACCGAGCCCCAACCGAAAAATTCCTCTATAGTTTCGAGGTCGGTTGTAAACCACGCCATAATCGTGCCGACTTTGTTCTCGTGGTAGTAGCGTTGAGAAAGGCGTTCGCTTTTGAGGAACATATTGTGGCGCAAATCCGCTTCTATTCTCTGCGAAGCGTTGAATATGGAAAGCCGCCACATAATGCGCCCGAAAAACATAACGATAGCAACCACCATAACGCCGAGAATAATCTCTTTAAGCGCGCCCGTATCTATCGTTCCGCCGTCGAACATATCCACGAGTTTTCCGAGATATTCGGGTATGAAAAGTTGGAACACGTCAACGGCGACGAGTCCCACAAGTCCTATCAGGAACAGCCAACAGTACTTGGCGTAATATTTGTTGATATATTTTCCAAACAACATAAACTAAATCTTATGCGCAGAAACACGGAATTTCGCGCTATACACGGAATTTTGGGAAAAGAGTACAGAAAAACCCGTTTGCCAAAATGCCGAAGCCTCGGATTTTGTCAGACGGGATTTTGATTCAAATCCTCAAAATCGTTTCGAAAAACGATTTCGATTTTTACATAATTTCGCGGTAGATAGCCTCGATCTCTTTCTTACCCCAAACTTGCGGGCAGGGATAAAGCGGATTTGCTTCGGCATATGCGTGCGCTATCATACGAGGCAAACGTTCTTCTTCGATAAGTTTGCCGCCGTCGCGTGACAAAATCTTGGTTGGAATGTTCATTGCGGCGTTCATATCTTCGATCCACTTGATGAACAAATTTGCTTTTTCTTCGTTTGTCTTGCCGCCGAGATCAATGCAGTCGGCAAGTTGAGCGAGTTTCTTGTGCGCGGATTTGCCGTATGCTTTCAAAACGTGCGGAAGAATGACCGCGTTTGCAAGACCGTGAGGTACGCCGTATTCGCCGCCGAGCGTGTGCGCGACTGCGTGGACATAACCGACGTATGCACGAGTAAACGCTTTGCCCGCAAGATATGCGGCCTTTTGCATTTCCACTCTCGCTTCGAGGTCATCGCCGTGGTCGTAGGCTTGTTTGAGGTATTTATGAATAAGTTGCACTGCCTCGATAGCCTCTTTCTTGGTTTGCCTCGTATTCTCGCCGCCGATGTACGCTTCAACTGCGTGAGTGAGAGCGTCCATACCCGTCGTAGAGGTGAGGTGAGGCGGAAGGGATTTTGTAAGTTCGGGGTCCATAACGACATATCTCGGAATGAGGAACGGGTCGTTGATAGGATATTTTTCGTGCGTTTCGGGGTTGGAAATAACCGCAGCAAGCGTCGCTTCACTGCCCGTGCCCGAAGTCGTCGGAATTGCGACGAGCGGAGGAAGTTTGTGACCCGTAATCATAATTTTAAGCACGCCCTTCATTTGCGGAACGCTCTTCTTGGGGCAAGCGACTCTTGCGCCGATACCTTTTGCGCAGTCCATTGCGCTGCCGCCGCCGAGTGCCACGATCGCGTCACAGTTGTTGTCGTGATACATTTTTAGTCCTTCTTCGATGTTTTGAATGGTCGGATTCGGAACTACGTCGTGATAGCAGCAACTCTTCATGCCCTCTGCTTCGCACGCAGCCATAATGGGATCTGCCTTACCGCTTGAAAAGAGGAATCCGTCGGTGACGATAAGAATGCTCTTAAAACCGTTGTCCTTCAAGAATTTGGGAAGTTGCGAAATGCTACCTGGACCGGACAAGGTCTTTTTGCACTGATTCCACGGCAACAAAAACATTGCCAAACGCATTGATTGCTGGAAGATACGGCAACCCATCTTAGTAAAAATGTTCATTGTTTCCCTCCGAATGCGGCGAAAACCGCATATATTGAGTATTAAGTAATAGTATTTTAGCACCAAATATACAAATGCACAAGAATTAATTAATAATTAATATTAATTAATAATGAATAATGAATAATTAATAATTGTGGAAGGCGAAGCCTTAATCCGAAAACTTGTTCGAAGGCTACTCGTACACGGAATGTGCGACTTCGAAGACGAGATAAAAACCGCCGTCCGCGAAGCATTGCTCAAACGGCGTTGCGGTGAAAGCAAAAAACGAAGTTTATTGCTTGACACCGCACTTGTTTTTGCAATCACTAACCGCGCAAGCCCTCTTTACTCTCAAAAGAAGACGGGCAAAAACTCAAACCACAATTTCGTGCGAGTGCTTGCTTGGTGAGGGCGTGCTATGCACGCAAGCGGTTAAACGAACACTCGTTCAAGGCGTACTTATTAACGGTATGTGCCTATTCGAAGACGAAACACGAGCCGCAAGGCGGCGAGAAAAGCG
>ULTC01058518.1_pt1 | contig 10629 bp, 6 predicted proteins | sample 1957091 | NCBI WGS metagenome assembly ULTC01 (sample SAMEA4835720, study PRJEB28245) | human gut metagenome | biome: gut microbiome; material: fecal sample | place: Denmark | collected 2008 | reverse complement strand
TGTAATGAATAGGGGCAGGGTGCTTTATTAAGTATCCTGCCTTTTTTGTCTGTGACAGTTTGTCCCCTTTCTGCCAGAATGTCCCAGACTTATTACAATGGTATGTCAATATCCTTGCACTTTCTCCCTAAAAATTGACCTAAGTCAAGAAATGTGTTATAAAACATGTTTTCTATCCGTTTTTTGCTTGTTATCTTGAACAAAGGCTCTATTTTTGTGTTGTAAAACATGAAAACAATAGAAAACTAGTAGATTTTTTAAGGATAACAAGATTGATTTTAGGAGGATAACAAAATGAAAATGTTAAAGAGTTTTTTTAAGCATGTCGGCGAAGCCGATAAGAACATTTGGGGTTACGTAATGCTTTAAGCATTCCCCCCCTTTCGTGAAGTATTGAATTTTAGTTTTCAGGTATTAGTTTAATTTTTTAAGATTATGAAAAAGAAGATTGCAAATTCATTTAAGCACATTCTTACCGCAGCTGGTAAGAATTGGATGGAGGCAATGAGATATTATAGCCTCCAAATGTGAGTACACTAGCATTTAAGTATAGCACAAGGGATATGTTTGCAAACATATCCCTTGTTTTTTTGTAGGAGTAGAATAAGATTTTTTATGTCCAAAAGTACATTTGTTTGAACTTTATTCACTTCCTTTGTTATTAATACAAAGACTAACAAACGAATAATTATGAGAGTAATTCAAAGAATTTGTAGCATATTGTTGCTGCTGGTTACATTTGGGGCTTCGGCATTGTATGCGCAGACGTACGATAAGTTGTGGAAGCAGGTGGAGCAGGCTCAAAAGAAAAGCCTGCCTCAAACAGTGATAAAACTGGCTGATGAAATCTATCGGAAAGGTCGGCAAGAGCAGAATGCTCCGCAAATGTTGAAAGCCTACATTTGTAGGGAGACTTATCAAGAGGGGCTGACTCCGGACAGCCTTTACTCCAGTCTGAAATATATGGAATCTTGGGCACAATCGGAGAGGAATCCGGTGAACAAGGCTATTCTACATTCTTTGTTGGCATATGAATATGCTGACTTGATGCGGAAGAATCGCCGTGTCTTGCTGTCACGTACTTTACTGACTGTTGACGAGGTTCCAGAAGATATCCGTGAGTGGAGTATCAGCCAGTTTGTGGATAAAATAGATAGGTGTAACCGTGCATCCTTGCAGGATTCCATCCGCTTGCTCAATACATCTGCAGAACAATATGTGCCTTTTGTGGTGTTGGAAGACGGTAGCCGGTTCTATGGGCACGATATGTACCATCTATTGGTAAGCCGTGCTGTTGATGCTTATCGGCAGCTGGATGGTTTCAGCGTGGATTCTTTGGTACAGACCCGTATCGAAAGGATTTATCTGGATATGATGAATGCTTATCGCCATCGTGCCGGTTCGGAAGATGCTATGTTGCTCTGTTCTCTTGATTATTGGAACTGGAAGTTGACCGGTGGTATCAGCCAGCAGCCTTATCCTACTTTCCGAATGCGTCAGGAAAAGGCTAATCGGGAATATCTTGAGGTTTTGGATAAATTGATAAAGGAATACGGTTCACGAGAGGTTTGTGCCGAGGTTTACATTCATAAAGCCAACCACCTGCGCCGTTTGGAACCGAAACGCGCTGATGAGGCTCTAAAAGTCTGTGAAGAAGGCTTGAAGCGCTATCCTGCGTATAAGCGTATCAATGAGTTGAAAAATATCCGTGAACAGATTTTACAGCCTGAACTCATTCTGACTATGAATGAAAGCGGTTATCCCGGCGATTCGGTGAATATGAGGCTGCATTATCGTAATGTCGAGGGCTTCACTCTCAACTTATATACCACTACTTTAAGTGAAGTACCTTGGATGGACCATGGTATAAATAAAGATACTTATAGAAAGTATGCCCGGAAGTTTTCTTCCACGCATTTTGGCTTAAAGCCGTTGCCAGGCAAGGATAAATTGCCTGAAGATGTCCCTTATCTTGCCTCGGACACTGTATTTAAGTTCATGATTCCTCGGGAAACGGGAGTCTATATTCTTCAAATAGTACCTGATACTGAAACGGCCCGTACAGATGATAAATTTCTGGTATCTACCCGCTTCAAGGTGCTGACATTGGATTTGGGTGACAACCGTATGGAAGTGGCTACATTGGATGCCCGTAGTGGACAGCCGATTGCTGGTGCCAAGGTGAGTTTCTACTCTTCTTATGATGAGAAGAATAGAAAAGCGATGGCAGAGGTACTGACTGATGCCGGGGGGAAAGCTGTATTACCCTGGCAGAGTGAAATCCGAAGTTATGTGGCGCGTAAAGGCAGAGACACAGCCATGATGCCGCAGAACGTTTATATGAATCATCCTTATTACGGTATTAAGGATACAGATTGGAGGCAGATGGCATTGCTGACAGACCGTTCGCTTTATCGTCCCGGGCAGACCGTTCATGTAAAAGGGATAGCTTACAAGCAGAATAGTGATAGTGCCCAGGTACTACAAGGAGTTGATTATGAGCTTGTCTTGTTGGATGCCAACCGCAAGGAACTTGCCACCAGGAAGGGGCGGACCAATGATTTCGGCTCTTTTGCTACGGAGTTTGTACTTCCGGCAGCTTGCCTGAATGGCATGTTCAGCATACGAACCAAAGAGCCTCAATCTACCGTCACTTTTAGGGTAGAGGAGTACAAGCGACCTACGTTCGAGATTGCCTTCACTCCGGTTTCGGAAGCTTATCGGCTGGGTGACAAGGTTGTGTTGAAAGGAAATGTCAAGGCCTTCAATGGCATGATGGTGCAGGATGTGCCATTGGCATATACGGTGACTCGCCGGAATCCGAGACCTGGTTATTGGAGCAATGCTGATAAACCATTATTGTCTGACACCATACAATTGGATACCAACGGGGATTTTTCCATACCCTTGACTTTGGAAGCTCCGGCTGTAGATACAGACGGGTATGGGAGTGTGTATACTTATCATGTGGAGGCGGTGGTGACGGATGAGGCCGGTGAAACGCAATCCGCTTCGTATAACTTGTTGGCAGGTCCTAAGGCTTATTCCTTTGATATTCGCTTGCCTCAATATGTTTGTAAGGAAGACAGTATGCTTTTCACTTTTGGAGTGAATAATGTAATGAATATTCCTCAGCACATTGAAGGTTCCTATTGCCTTTATCCATTTGCAGAACAAAATGGGGCAAGGAATATTGCAGGTTCTGAACCCTTGGATGATGTTGTATTGGAGGGTACCTTCACAGCCAATCGGCTCCAGGATTTTTCGGCTTGGAACAAGCTTCCTTCAGGTAACTATCGCTTGAAACTTTCTGTACGTGATAGTTTGGGACGTGAAGAGAATAACGGGGCATATGGCAGTGACAGTTTCATGCTCTTTTCAAAGAGTGACAAGCGTCCGGCTGCGTTTACAGATTTCTTTTATTATAAAGAAAATGAGGAATTTGATGTACAGTACCCTGCCGCTTTTCTTTTGGGGACTTCTTATCGGGATGCATATGTGCTGATGGATGTCTTTTGTGACAGAAAACGCATTGAAAGCCGTGTGTTGCAGTTGAATGATACTATTATTCGTATGGAATTCCCTTATAAGGAAGCATATGGCAAGGGAATCACCATTCTTTTCAGTTTTGTGAAAGCTGGCGAGATGTACAGTCATCAGGTTGAACTGAAGAAGCGGGAGCCGGAACGTGCTCTCGACATGAAATGGGAAGTGTTCCGTGACCGTTTGCGTCCCGGACAGGAAGAAGAGTGGAAGCTCGTCATAAAGACGCCTCAAGGTATGCCTGCTGCGGCTGAGATGTTGGCTACGATGTACGACGCTTCACTGGATAAGATTTATAAGAGTAACCAGATACTACGGGTTTTCTATCCGGATAATCTGTATGGGGCATTCCGTGGTGCGAGCCGTTATAATAGCAATTACTTCTCCGTTTATTTCCCGTTGAAGGCTTGGAGGGTTCCGGTGTGGTCGTTTGACTACTTCTGTTCTCCTTATATGGATGGAAGGATGCGGATAGTGATGGTAGAAGACAATGCGCTTTTGGAAGAAGTAAGTGTTGTGGGGTATGGGACTACCCGGAATAGCTCTTTGACCGGTAATCTTAGAATACGTGGTGCCAACCAGCCGATGCTTGCTTCCAAAGCAGAATCCGGGAATGCCGTTGAAGTGAAATATGTTCCTGCACAAGTAGCGGAAGACGCGGTGGAAGATGTTGTTTTTGAATCGGAAACGATACCGGTTGGCGAGGCCTTGCAACCTATTGAGGGGCTTCGCACCAACTTTGCCGAAACAGCCTTTTTTTATCCTCAACTTCGTACAAACGAACAAGGGGAGCTTGCGTTTTCTTTTACGATGCCGCAGAGCTTGACTCGTTGGAATTTCCGTGGTTACTCACATACTAAGGATATGCTGACTGGGATATTGGATGCTTCCGTTGTAACTGCCAAGGAGTTTATGCTGACTCCGAATATGCCTCGGTTTGTCCGCGTTGGAGATAAAACACAGATAGCCGGAACAATAGCCAATCTGACGGGTAAAGCGGTGAAAGGAACAGCAGTATTCACACTGTTCGACCCTATGACGGAGAAAGTTATTGCTACTCAACGTCAGAAATTCTTGGTAGAAGCAGGAAGAAATACTGCTGTCAACTTCCATTTCGAAGTGTCCGACCGCTATGATTTGCTTGGTATTCGTATGGTTGCCGATGGAGGTACGTTTAGCGATGGCGAGCAGCATCTGTTGCCCGTATTAAGTAATAAGGAGTATATTACGGAAACGCTTGCTATGCCTATCCGTGGCGAGGAGACCCGTACGTTCTCATTAGACAGCCTTTTCAACCGTAATAGCCGTACAGCGACAGACCGTCGTCTGACTGTAGAATTTACCGGGAATCCGGCTTGGTATGCTGTACAAGCGTTGCCGGCATTGAGCCTGCCTGCCAATGATAATGCCATTTCTTGGGCTACAGCTTGGTATGCCAATAGTCTGGCAGGCTTCATTGCCAACAGCCAGCCCCGCATTAAGACTGTATTTGACAGTTGGAAGGCTGCCGGTGGCACGAAAGAAACCTTCCTCAGCCAGTTGGAGAAGAATCAGGATGTGAAGAATATCCTGCTCAGCGAGTCTCCGTGGGTACTGGAAGCTACTACTGAAGCCGAACAGCAGGCACGTATTGCCACGCTGTTTGATATCAACCAACTGAATAACCGCAATCTTTCCGCTTTTACCAAATTGAAAGAATTGCAGGGTGAAGACGGTGGATGGAGCTGGTATAAGGGAATGTCCGGTAGCCGCTATATAACTGGCTATATTACAGAATTACTTGTTCGTCTTCCTCTGCTGACGAAAAATGAACTGTCTGAAGAAGTTGCCGCCATGCGGCAGAAAGCTTTCGGCTATTTGAATCGGCAGGCCTTGGAAGAGTATCGCAATATCCGTAAAGCCGAAAAAAATGGCGCCAGAATTACTGCCAACTCCGAATCGGCAATGACATATCTGTATCTGATAGCCCTTAGCGGCGAACAAGTGCCGGCAGACAATCAAGCGGCTTACCGCTATTTCCTATCAAAAGTAGGTGCCAATCTTAAAGATGGAACCATGAGCAGCAAGGCGCAGTCTGCCATCATCCTGAAAGCAGTAGGGCGTACAGCCGAGGCGAATGAATTCATCGCTTCCCTCAAGGAACATCTGGTACAGACGGATGAACTGGGTGCATACTTTGCTTTCCAAGCAAATCCGTATAACTGGGGTATGCTGCCCATCCCTGCCCATGTGGAAGTAATGGAAGCCCTGCATATGGCAGGTGGCAACGATGCTTTGGTGGAGGAAATGAAACTCTGGCTGCTGAAACAGAAGCAGACTACCAGTTGGAATTCTCCGGTTGCAACGGCTGATGCTGTTTATGCATTGCTTTGTCAAGGTACTAATCTGCTGGAAAGTCGGGGAGACGTACGTATCACGTTAGGTAACAAAGTTTTGGAAACATTGTCGCCTACAAAGACCATAATCCCGGGTTTGGGTTATGTCAAGGAAACCTTCGCTCAAGGAAGTCCGGAGCTGAAAGCTAAAACCGTCACCGTAGAGAAACGGGATGCAGGCATTGCCTGGGGAGCTGTTTATGCCCAGTATCTGTCACCCATATCTGATGTAAAGCAGCAGGGGGGTGAATTGAATGTAGAGAAGAAACTTTATGTAGAGCGTATATCGGCCGGTGGTAGCAAGTCCTTGCAACCGGTTACGGAAGGGACCGTATTATCCGTCGGTGATAAAATAGTGGCCCGTTTGACTATCCGCTTGGACCGTACTATGGATTTTGTTCAGTTGAAAGACCAGCGGGGTGCCTGCTTTGAACCTATAGGCTCGCTTTCCGGTTATCGTTGGAGTAATGGCCTCGGTTATTATGCAGAAGTGGAAGATGCCGCAACCAATTTCTTCTTCGACCATTTGGGCAAAGGCGTTTATGTCTTAGAGCACAGTTATCGCATAGCCCGTGGCGGAACATACGAAACGGGGCTGGCCACGATACAGTGTGCGTATGCTCCGGAGTATGCTTCGCATTCGGCGGGAGGGATAATTGTAATAAAGTAACAATAGAGTATGGAGCGGAGCGCAATTTGTACAAATTGCGCTCCGCTATTTTAGGTACTCTCGCTAAAAACACCTATTTTTGTCCGACTAATATTGAATGAGAGTGGCAGAATTAGGAAATCTTGATATTAAGAAAAATAGATGAAGCGGATATTGATAACTTTATATGTGCTTGCAAGTGTGGTATTGACTGCTGTAGCGCAAGCTCGTTTTACCTCGAATACAGAGATGTACAGTTTCGGCCAGATAGAATGGAAGCATCCCGTGACTGTGCAATATACCATCACCAATACGGGTGACCAGCCTTTAGTGCTTACAGAAGTAGAGCCGGATTGCGCCTGCTCTGTGGCCCAGTGGACAAAAACGCCTATTGCTCCGGGGGCAAAAGGAACAGTAAATGTGACTTTTGACGCCAAGGCATTGGGACATTTCCAGAAATCCGTGGCTATTTACAGCAATGCGCAACCCAATCTGGTCTATTTGAAGTTCAATGGTGAAGTAGTACAGGAAATCAAGGACTTTACCAAGACGCATCCCTATCTTATCGGTCAGATACGTATTGACAAGAACAGCCTCGACTTCCCCGATATTCAGCATGGTGAGCAGCCGGTGATTCATATCGGCGTGGTCAATCTTTCCGACCGTCCTTATGAACCGGTACTGATGCATCTGCCCCCTTATTTGCAGACAAAAGTAGAACCTAACGTGCTGCAAAAGGGAGAAAAAGGAGTGATTACACTTACATTGAATTCGGAAAGACTGACTGACCTCGGACTGACTCAAGCGTCGGTCTATCTTTCTCGCTTCTCCGGTGACAAGGTGGGCGATGAAAACGAAATTCCCGTTTCTGCCATTCTTTTACCGGATTTCTCCGGAATGACGGAAGTGGAGAAGGCAAATGCTCCTGTCATCAGCCTTTCTACCAAAGAAGTTGATATGAGTGCGATATTGGCCAAGAAGTCAAAAGCACGTCAAGATATTACCATTACCAATACCGGGCGTTCTCCTTTACAGATAAACAAGCTCCAGGTATTCCACCCGGCAGTGGGAGTTAACCTCAAGAAGAGTGTATTGCAACCCGGTGAAAGCACTCGCCTGCGGGTAACGGTAGTGAAGAAGAATATAGGCAAGAAGCGCCGTCATCTGCGTCTGCTGATGATTACCAATGACCCGATGCAGCCGAAAGTTGAAATCAACATTAAAGCAAAACAATCGCCCGTCGTAAAGTCCTTCATAACTCATAACTCATAACTTATAACTCACAAATAGCCATGGAACATCCCGAAAATAATGAAGCATATAAAGGCTTGGTTGTCAATGCAGGCATTGAGCAACCTTCATCGGTCAATCCTTACTTGAAGAACCGTCCCAGGCGGAAGAAACGCGAGCTTTCCGTATCAGACTATGTGGAGGGTATAGTGAAAGGTGATGTTACGGTACTCAGCCAGGCTGTAACACTGGTGGAAAGTGTGAAACCGGAGCACCAGGCTGTGGCGCAGGAGGTGATAGAGAAGTGTTTGCCCTATTCGGGCAACTCCGTCCGTGTGGGTATCAGTGGTGTGCCCGGTGCCGGTAAAAGTACCTCTATTGATGTATTTGGCTTGCATGTACTGGAGGAACACGGCGGCAAGTTGGCCGTTCTTGCCATTGACCCGAGCAGCGAACGCAGCAAAGGCAGTATTCTCGGTGATAAGACGCGTATGGAGAAGCTCTCCGTTCATCCCAAGTCCTTTATACGTCCCAGTCCCTCTGCCGGTTCGCTGGGTGGCGTGGCACGCAAGACGCGTGAAACGATTGTGCTTTGTGAGGCTGCCGGTTTCGACAAGATATTTGTAGAGACGGTAGGGGTGGGGCAGAGTGAGACTGCCGTACATTCTATGGTAGACTTCTTCCTGCTGATACAGCTGGCGGGTACGGGCGATGAGTTGCAAGGCATCAAACGCGGCATCATGGAAATGGCCGATGGCATTATTATTAATAAGGCTGATGGCGACAATCTGGAGCGGGCCAGACTGGCAGCAACGCAGTTCCGTAATGCGCTGCACCTCTTCCCGGCTCCGGAGAGCGGTTGGACACCCCAAGTGCTGACTTATTCCGGTTTCTATAATCTTGGTGTAAAAGAAGTGTGGGATATGGTCTACAAATACATTGACTTTGTGAAAGATAACGGCTATTTTGAATACCGCCGCAATGAGCAAAGCAAATACTGGATGTACGAGACCATTAACGAACAGCTGCGCGACAGCTTCTACCACAATCCGCAGATTGAAGCGATGCTGACTGGCAAGGAAAAACAAGTGCTACAGGGCAACTTGACTTCTTTTGTGGCTGCCAAGAACTTGCTGGACACCTATTTTGCAGAACTGAAGAAATAAGGGCATATCCCTTTCCCTATATCGATGACTAAGGAAAACAACATGGAAGTGGCGCGGCGGTTTACCCGCCGCCTTCATGAACTCCCTTCTGAGGAGCTGGAGCTCATTGCCGGTTTGTTTGTACGCCGTGAGGTGCACAAAGGAGAACTGTTGATTAGTGAGAAAGATATAGCCAGGGATATTGTTTTCGTAGAGAAAGGACTGCTTCGCCAGTTCTATTTCAAAGAAGGCCGGGACATTACAGAGAACTTTGCCTGCGACGGTGACGGCGCTATGTGTATCGTCAGCCTTTTCACCGGACGCCGTAATTGCCTTCAGCTGGAATCCCTGGAGGAAGGCGTCATCTGGAGCATTTCGTATGCAGGACTGGTCGAACTCTCTGAGCGTTATCTGCATATAGCCCGTCTGCTTCGCCATTTATTGGAGGGGTCTTTAATGCTTTCCCAATATAAAGCAGACTCTTGGCGTTTCGAAACCTCACGCGAGCGGTATGCGCGCTTCGTCAGGGATTATCCGGAGATAGCCCGGCGTGCCTCAGTCAACCACATAGCATCTTATCTGTTAATGACTCCCGAGTCTCTGAGCCGGGTACGTGCCGGAGTACTGTGACGGTGGAACGGCTGTTTTATACGGCTTTCCCTTCTTTCTCGAAATCCTTGCGTGACTTGCTTTGTGTCACGATGTACACTCCCAGGAATACCAAGGCTATGGCTATTCCCTTTTCCAAATTGAACACTCCCAATCCTAAGATGATGGCAACGGTTGAGGCCACGATGGGCTGCATGTAGTTGTACATGCTCACCACAGTGGGGCGCAACAGCCTCTGCGCACTCATTATGAAGATATAGGCAAGGAAGCTTCCTCCCACAACCACATATCCCGCTTGCAGCAGGGCGGCTGTAGATATTTCGCTCCACTGTATGGCAGCCACGTCGTGGTAAGAGAACGGGATGTAGCACATGGAGGCATAGACAAACATCCATTTGTTCAGGGTGATGGGAGAGTATTTTTGCGACAACCCCTTGAATACGGTCAGATAAATGGAGAAGCTGATTTGGGCGAGCAGGCAGAGAAGGTCTCCGATGAGGCTGCCATTGCCGGCACCGGTGGTCTGGCTGCTCATGATGAGTATGAATGCGCCCATAGCCCCTACAAAGATGCCCAGCACTTTCTTGTTGGTGACCGGCTCTTTCAGATAGATTGCAGCCACTATCATGGTGACGATGGGCAGTGTGGTTGTAACGATGGAGGCGTCTATGGGCGAAGTCATGGAGAGTCCGAAGATATAGACACCCTGATTGAATACCAGCGCGAAGAGTGCGGCGAAGAATATCTTCAGCATGTCCCGGTGGTCCACCTGCTCGCGTTTGCAGAACAAGGAGAGGAGCCAGAAGCAGGCGGCTGCGCCTACCATGCGGAATGTGGTTACTGACAACGCGGAAAACTCCGCTAAGGCCGACTTGCCGATAGGTGCCATCAGCCCCCATAAGATATTTGCGGTAAGGGCGAACAGATGCCCTTGAATGTTCTTGTCCATACTCTTTTGTTCTTTGCGGGTGCAAAAGAACAACTATTTTCTGAAAAGAGAAAATCTTTCATTATATGATTTTTCTGGTTCATGGGCGTAGAAATAAGAGATTATCGTGTATATTTGCTTCTAATTAAA
>ULTC01002971.1_pt1 | contig 10683 bp, 7 predicted proteins | sample 1957091 | NCBI WGS metagenome assembly ULTC01 (sample SAMEA4835720, study PRJEB28245) | human gut metagenome | biome: gut microbiome; material: fecal sample | place: Denmark | collected 2008 | reverse complement strand
GGACATACGATATGTCCGAATGGCATCGCAACTGGCAGAATCGATTCCCCGAATCCACCAGAGAGGTGGTCATTGAGTATAAAGGAGAGTCTCATCGAGCTGATATCCTGACTGGAGACTATGTGATCGAGTTTCAGCATAGTCCCATTACTTCAACGGAGTTTGAACGGCGCAACCTTTTTTATACGAAAGCCGGATATAAAGTCATTTGGGTGTTTGATGAAACTGAGGCCTATGCGAATGAGTACATTATTGGCAGCGGAGATAACTGCGACAAGTTTGTTTGGAAATGGCCCAATCGCACTATCGCGTCGGTGGTTCCCCAGTTCACATCGGATGTTGCAATTATCTTTCAGCTGATAGCAGAAGATGATGAAAATGATTGCGATTGGCTTGTCAAAGCGGAATGGGCCATTGCCGAGGACGACACTTACGCTGACTATCGCCGCTTTTTTATCGATGACGGATTCACTCCGGACCTTTTTACTCCTACCGGCCTACGAGACATCATGCTCAATAAAAGAAGACGTTTTGAGGCTTTCCTGAGAGACCACAGCCCATATGAGCCGAAATGCAAGAGAATGAAGGGCAATCCTCGCTCGTGGTATATCTGCGAGAAGACCAAGGAATGGCACGATGACCAGTGCCTGGGGTGTCGGCATAATCTGATCACAGAATACCGAAAAGGCACGGATTATCGAAGAGGTGGCCGATTCTATTATTGCTGTTATCCTCGTGTTGTGAACGAAACTGACGAGTATGGTAACATTCAGGTGCCTTCAATTAGAAATTGATAGCGAGGAGAATACTTAATGAAAAAGACTTATGAACCTGAAACGAAGAGTGCCATCGAGCAGGTTATTGATGTATTCAATGACTATATCCGAACATCGACTCATTTTGAACTGCTTTGGTCGGATAAGGTGGGCTATATCTACATCAGCATTGACAATGTGCAAGGTAGCATCGGCGATACCGGTTGCTGCGTAGTTAATTGTGGAGAAGAGCTATTTGATAAACTCGTATGGGAATTGGCAGTTGATATCATGGAGGAAGTCGGTCATACCATTGATCCCACCGAAGCAACGCTATTGGAGCGCAGAGAAATTGAACGGCGGATCCATCCTTATTTGGAGCAGTTGCCCACTTATCAAGATAGACTACAGCGCGTTTTTACAAGGGAGAAAGACTAATCTGATTAGGTTGCTGTTTCAATTGGAGAAATAAACTATATATTAACCTTTCTCCGTGGAATCAACCACATCACAATGGAGGGGCAGAACATGAAGATAGAAATGGGCGAATCCCTAATTTACTCCTGGCTAAGACATGAGAAGCTGTGTCAGTTGGTGCAAACTAATTGGAAAGTCTCTCCCTTCTGGGAACTTGAAAATCGTCAAGAAATTGAGGATCTTTTCGTCATATGTAGGAACTATTTCCTCGAAAAACATAGTTTGGATATTTCAAAAGGGTGCAGTCTGGAACAGTTCCTCAAGCAGGCAGAAATTGATGGAATTGGTATTGCGTATTCCACGGAAGCACCGTATATCTACGCGGTTGATGTAGCTTATCATGAGGGCGGCCTGAATTATGGGGGAAAGGATGAGACGATAACAAAGATCGCCCAAAAGTGTATCCGAACAGCGCTCTGCCTGTATGGCTATTTCTGCATGTCTACTGGGGAAGTGCTTTTCGTATCTCCCAAAATAACTCCTGCCATCGAAACGGCTTTAGTTCCTCTCTTTGATGAGATTTCTAAACTACTGCATGACAACGGGCTGAACATAAAGGCAATCCTGCATTGCAATGATAGTTTTAGCTCCGAGGTCATGTATCCAGTGGTAGAAAAGGCATCAGCTGTGGCAGACACTTCAGAATTATTCATGAGGGGACTTCAGCTTTATAATCTGGCCACAAAAGCTGAACCAACGCATAAGGAAGTCTCTGCGGTTACGACATCACAATGCAAATTGAAGCCTACTTCAATGCCACCAGCAGATAAACAGGAGTGGAAGGCAATTCGTAGGATTCCTGATTGGGCAGCTGCGCCAAATCAGAATAACCATAGAATTATTCGCGCTTTTTTGCAACTGCAGAAGGAACGTGGCTTTGTGTGTAGGCCAGAGTTGGAAGCTCGCTGTCAGGATCCCGAGGGTCACGCAGATGTGTATGTAAGGGACTTTAGAGGGAACTTTACATCGATGAAAACGGATGCAGGCAAGAGCCACGGCAAGGTGTTCAGAGATGACGGATATAACATAACGATTTGCCCTGAGGTATTAGCGACGCTTGAGCAGTACAGATCTCTTTTTGAGGCATGATTGTCTAGTCAGACAGAAAGTTTTGATTTTGCATAATGATCTTATGACGGAGATACGTTCCATCGGGCTTACGGGAGGATCCTGCAATGGCTCATGATATAAAAAAGCGATCTGCAAGCCATATCTACTTTGGCGTACATAGCGAATCAGGGGAGATCATGCACATTTCCAAAGTTCCGAGTGGCCAGAAATGCAACTGTGTTTGCGCTGCCTGCGGACAGCCCTTTGAAGCGAGAAAGGGATCGATTCGGCGACATCACTTTGCGCATGTCTCCAACTATGAGTGCATGTATGCCAGTGAGGTTGCCATCTATAAGGCTTTGGCAGCCGAATTGGAAAAGACGGATTGTTTGACCCTTCCTCCCGTGATGCTGCGCTTCCCTGCATGGTCCAAAGATGAACTGTTTCAAAACGCCAAAACTGTCCGTGTTGACTCTGTGGAATTCAAATGCGAGCCGCTTGCCTATCCTCCCCTCCTGACGATCAAAGCACAGGGTAGTTGCTTACGCATCCTCCTTGACTTCAACCATTATTATGACAGTGAGGATCTCGCTTCGTTGGCTACCGAGGCGAAGAATGACGGTTACTCACTGCTCAAGTATGCTATGCCGAAGTTGGACGAGGATCAGGAATTTACACCTGATCGCATTATGACCATTCTGAAGAATTATGAGAAAGCGGAGTGGGTATTCAGTCGTCTTGAACAGCACTGGAAAGAGAAATACTATGCGGTAGCCATTGAGCCTGAAGGACATGGGAGCGGATACCATTGCCCCATCTCCATTGGCCGTTACAAAGGGAAATACTCGGCAAGGTGGGTCGATTGCGCATACTGCAGATTCAATGTGGCTGAGCCTCCAGCCTGCCTCTGTGTCGCCAAGGCCGGCATCCAGAAGAAAGAAGACTTCAAGAGAGATTTGCAAGATCGGCTATCCGACATCGATAAGATCAGGAGAACGAATGAAGAAGAGATCCTGCTGCGCGAAGAGCGAGAAAGATCTTTCGAGCAAAGATCAGTCTATACTCGTCCAACACCGTATGCTGCTAGGCATGTGGTCCCATCCGGTCCTACGCAAGAGGAGCTGGATGCGGAATATATCCGGATCTGCCAGAGCTATGACCCGACCTCTGAAGAATGGACAGTGGATCGCTACAATCGGCGATGGATCATGTGTACGGTTTGCGGCCGAATTAAGCAGGATGCGCAGATGTCCTATTACGGTGGCAAGGGAGGTGCAAACCGGGGAGTCTGTGCCAATTGTTCACGAAATGGTCGTAGCTAATCCACATAGCTGGCTTGATATTATTCGCATGATGGTGTATTATTAACTTGATACTTGATAGTTTTACAGCTGCGTACTTTGGCAGCCATTTAGAGGTTCTGCCACGACAGGGCCTCTTTGTTTTGCGTGAGGTGTCGAGATGGATTATATGACCATAAGCGAAGCAGCAGCTAAATGGAACCTATCTAACAGACGTATTCAAACGCTTTGTTCTCAAGGGCGGATACCGGGCGCAGAGCGTGCTGGTTATTGTTGGCTCCTTCCGAAAGACGCAGAAAAGCCAAAGGATGCCAGAATAAAGAGCGGAAAGTATATCGGTTACTCCGAGAAATATAAGAAACCCGGCAAGAAGAACGCCACTGATGGGCTGGAGGGCAAATTATGAACGGCCAAGGAAAACTTCTTACTCATTATTTGAAGAACGCGGACAAGCTGATCATTCCTGTCTATCAGCGAAACTATGATTGGCGCGAGGAGCACTGTAAAAAGCTGTACCAGGATCTTGTTCGGACGATCCAAAACAAGAAGCGGTGGCACTTCTTTGGCGGCATCGTATCTGTAAGCGACCCTATGGGTAGTAGTTCTGACTACCTCGTCATTGATGGCCAGCAGCGCATTACGACCGTTTCCCTGCTCCTTTTGGCTATGGCCAATCTGATCAAAGGTGGAAAGGTTGTTCCTGAGGACGATACTCTTTATGCGCAGATCACCAAGAAATATTTGGTGGATGAGATTAACCCCAAGAACCGAAAGGTCAAATTGAAACCTATCAAGGGTGACCAGGATGCCTATGATCGCCTGTGGGGAGATCCTGAAAATTTCGCACGCTCTTCAAACATCACTCAGAACTATCTGTTCTTCTACAATGAGATCCAAAAGCAGGCCATTACAATCGACCAGCTCTTCAAGGCCGTTGAAAAGCTGCAGATCATCGACATCACGCTAACACCTCCTGACGATGATCCTCAGCTCGTTTTTGAGAGCCTAAACTCTACCGGACTCGAACTGAATGAGGGCGACAAAATCCGAAACTTCGTCCTGATGGGACTCGACATTGAGGAACAGGAGCGTTACTACGATAGTTACTGGAACCCCATTGAGAAGAATGCGGGCTACGATAAGCAGAACAATTCCTACGATGTCAGCCCATTCATCCGTGATTACCTGAGCATCAAGCAAAAGAAGATCACCAGCATGAAGGACATCTACACCGAGTTTAAGTCCTATGCCGAAAAGAAACCCGGTGCGATGGAAGAAATCATGAAGGATCTTCTGGCTTATGCCAAGCGTTACAATAAGCTGCTGGTAGGTCATCAGAACTTCCCAACCAAACTGAAGGCTTCAATTTTCCGGCTGAACCGGTTTGAGAGCAGTGTTACTCGTCCCTTCCTAATGGAAGTACTGCGACTGCAGGAAGAAGGCTTGCTGACAGTTGACGAGGTCACTGAGACCTGTAGAATCGTCGAATCCTATCTGCTGCGGCGTATCATCTGCGATCTGCCTTCCAACACTTTGGCGAAGGTGTTCCTGACGCTGAACTCTGACATCAAGCGTTTTGATGGCACCTACAACATGTTCATCGAGAAGATGAAGTATGTGCTGACCTCAAAAAAGGAGAAGGCAGCATTCCCTGGAGATGAGGCGTTTTCTGAAGGCCTTCGAACCAAAAACATCTATGCCATGCCTCCCAGATATAAGGCGTATCTATTTGAACGCCTTGAGAATGGTGACAGCAGCGAGTACAAGGAAATCTACGGCAGACTGGATAGCAACGAATACACCATTGAGCACATCATGCCGCAGAAGCTCACCCCTGCATGGATAAGCGAGCTCAAGGAAGATGCCGAAGAGATCCACACAGAATGGCTTCATCGTTTGGCCAATCTGACCTTAACTGCCTACAATTCCAAGTACAGCAATAGTCCGTTCCAAGAGAAAAAGACTATGGAGGATGGTTACATCCAGAGTGGCATCAAAATGAACCAGCGAATCGCACAGAACGATCACTGGGGCCTGAAAGAGCTTGAGGATCGCAGTTCCTATCTTATTCAGCAGGCAATCGCGTTGTGGCCCTATGCTGCCAGCAGCTACGCTCCGCCTCAGAAACAATATGACGAGGTTTCCCTGGATGACGAAGTAACTTTGACCGGCCACACGATTGTCAAATATCGTTTCCGTGGGATTGAGCATGAAACCGTTTCTTGGGTAGAGATGTATACGGAAGTCCTCAAGGAGCTTCATAACGGAGATAAATCCTACCTCAATTATCTAGCCGATGCCGACGACAGTGTTGAACTCTCAATTCATGTGGGAAGAACTGCCGAGAATTATTCCAGCTGCGTCAAGATTGACGAGGATATCTATGTCTGGACGGGTACTGCCACTCAGTATAAGATCAATCTACTGCGGAAGTTCTTTGAGCAGTACAAGCAGGATCCATCCGATCTGGTGTTCTTTCTTGATGATGCAAAAGACACTGGATCTGAAGACGAGGCAGAGCGCCATAAGATCAGAAGAAAGTACTGGGAGAAAGCCCTACCGTTGATCCAGAAGGCAACCGGCAGTTTCCAGAATGCGAATCCCCAAAAGAATAACGCGGTTTATGGCGGCACCAATAAACCGGGCGTTTTGATTTCTTGTGTGGCAAACTTCGATTCTGCGCGTGTGGAAATCTACATTGATCAGGGCGATTATGATAAGAATCGGGCGGTATACAGACTGCTTGAAACCCACCGTTCTGAGATAGAAACGGCCTACGGCAAGGCGCTGACTTGGGTTTGCCAAGAGGGCGTCAGAGGTTGCCGGATCTATGACAAGATGCCTGAAGTCAGCATTACAAACGAGGCTGATTGGGAGGCAATGTGCTCTTTCCACTCACAGCAGGCAAAGAAGCTGCTGTCAGTTGTGCAGCCGTTCTTAGTTTAATTTTTTTAGTGTCAGGTTGTGATAACAAAAGATTATCGGAAGTTGGGAGGATGAACATATGGCAGCAGTCCTATCAAAAAAACAGATGACCGAGGAGGACATTAAACTCCAGTTTATTACGCCTGCCATTACGAAGAAGTGGGATCTAGGCCTCATTACGATGGAAACCAAGATCACAGACGGGCAAATAAATCTGCGAGGCAACCTGGTCACCAGGAAAGAGGCCAAGAAGGCGGATTATGTGCTATATCTCAAAGCAAATAACCCGATAGCCATTGTCGAAGCGAAGGACAACAAGCACTCTGTGACAGATGGGCTTCAGCAGGCAATGGATTATGCAAAGATGATGGATATTCCGTTTGCCTATAGCTCAAATGGTGATGGATTCAGAGAGCATGACTTCCTTACCGGTGTAGAGCGCGATCTTACAATGGAGGAATTCCCTTCACCAGAAGAACTGTATTCTCGCTTCAAAGCCGGCGCCAATAATGGAGCAGGCCTTTCTCCTGAAGAGGAAAGAATCATCCAACAGCCCTACTACACGGGTCAAAACACCTATCCGCCTCGCTATTACCAAAGAAATGCAGTCAATAGAACCCTCGATGCAATCGCTCGTGGTCAGAATCGCATCTTGCTGGTTATGGCCACTGGTACTGGCAAGACTTATACTGCGTTTCAGATTGTCTACCGACTTTTGAAGAGTGGCATGAAGAAAAAGATCCTGTATTTGGCTGATAGAAATATCTTGGTTGACCAGTCTATCCAACAGGACTTTGCACCACTTGAGAAGACTATCCATAAGATCAACTTTGTAAAAGATGATCCTCTTACCGTTACTTCTCATGAGGTCTATTTCTCTTTGTACCAGCAACTTACCGGGAAGGATGACGACGAGGAAGACGAAGCAACCGGTGACGAGACTGTTGCTCGTCTGGCGCAGCTTTTCACCAAGGACTTTTTTGACCTTGTGATCGTTGATGAGTGTCATCGCGGATCGGCAAAAAAGGAAAGTAACTGGCGAAAGATTCTGGAATACTTTTCTTCTGCAACACAGATCGGTATGACAGCAACCCCAAAAGAAACGCAATATGTTTCGAACATTGATTACTTTGGGAAGCCGGTGTATTCTTACAGCCTCAAAGAAGGCATCGAGGATGGCTTCTTGGCCCCCTTTAAGGTAATCAACATTACAACAGATATCGGTGACGGATGGAGACCTCGCAAAGGCCAACTGGATATCCACGGAAACGAAATTCCGGATCGCATATATAACAACCGAGATTACGACTACAACATCATAATCGAAGATCGTATCACGCAAGTGGCCACAGAAATCACAAAATATCTAAAGTCAACGGATCGAAAGGCAAAGACGATTGTGTTCTGTGCTACCGAGGATGCTGCACTCCGAATGAGGAATGCACTTGCGGATCTCAATGCAGATATGGTGAAAGAAGATCCTGACTATGTTGTTCGTATCACCGGCAGCGATAAATATGGCAAGGCTAAACTTGATTACTTCATCTCGGTCGGATCTGAATCTCCCGTCATCGCCACAACCTCAAAGCTGCTTTCGACCGGAGCTGACTGTAAGATGACCAAGCTAATTGTCCTGGATGCATGGATTAACTCGATGACTGAGTTTAAGCAAATTATTGGTCGTGGTACTCGAATCCGAGAGAAAGATGGTAAGACCCACTTTGTCGTTATGGACATTCGTAATGTGACCAGTCTCTTTGCTGATCCTGATTGGGATGGACCGATTGAAATGGATGAAGACTATGGAAAGGGCAAGCGTGGTGGGGGGCAAGGCCACGGCCCTGGTCCGGGTCCTGGCCCAGTTGATCCTCTACCCCCTCCTAACCCCACCGAGAAGCCGATCGTTGATGAGAACGGATGTCGAGTACATATCATCAATAAAACCGTATCCGTTTACGATACGAATGGCAAACTGCTTCGTCAGGAAAGTATTGTCGATTACACAAAAACAAACATTATCGGTACATATGCCTCGCTGGACAATTTTATTCGCCAGTGGACGGCAGAAGAAAAGAAAAAGAAGATTCAGGAATTGCTTGCGAGCAGAGGCATTGACCTTGAGGCGATGAAGGCAGAGCAGAACATGTCTGATGTAGATGATTTTGACTTCATCTGCCATGTTGCGTTCGACAAAAAGCCCTTGACTCGAAAAGAGCGTGCAAACAATGTTAAGAAGAAGGATTTTCTCAGCAAATATAATGGAGTTGCACGAGAAGTCCTTGAAACGCTTCTGGATCAGTACATGAATGTTGGAATCTATGAACTTGAGCACGAGGCCATTCTCACGACCCCGCAGTTTGCAAAGTTCGGAAAGATCCAGAAAATATTCAAGCTCTTCGGTGGTGTGGACAAGTACAACGAGGCCGTCCAGGAACTTGAAAATGAACTATATAAGGTAGGTTAATTCATGAGCAGCAATCTATCAGGTTTTGTAAAGAGAATCCGGGACATTATGTGGAACGACGCCGGCGTCAATGGTGACGCTCAGCGCATCGAGCAGATGGCTTGGATCCTGTTCCTCAAGGTCTACAACTCCAAGGAAGAGGAGTGGGAGTATACTGACCGTCCGTACTCCTCTATCATTCCCGAAAACTGCCAGTGGAACAACTGGGCGGCAGACGATCGCTCTGGAAGCGCGATGACTGGTGATACACTTCTGGATTTTGTAAACAATACTCTGTTTCCCACCCTGAAAAATCTGGAGGTTACTCCCGAGACCCCCATCAAGAAAGCTATCGTCAAGACCACTTTTGAGGACGCCAATAACTACATGAAAGACGGTGTCCTGCTGCGTCAGGTAATCAATATTATCGATGATTTGGAACTTGATGACTATGAAGAGAGCCACGCATTTGGCGAGATCTATGAATCTATCCTTCGGGAACTTCAGAGTGCAGGATCTTCTGGTGAGTTCTACACGCCTCGTGCTGTTACAGACTTCATGGCGAGAGTAATCAAGCCGAAGATTGATGAGAAGGTCGCAGACTTTGCTTGTGGTACTGGCGGCTTCCTGACCAGCTGGCTTAACGAATTGAGCAAACAGGTCGTGACAGCTGAAGATCAGCAAAAATACGCCACATCGATTTACGGCATTGAAAAGAAGCCTTTCCCATATACCCTGTGCATCACCAATATGCTTTTGCATGGCATTGATGTTCCCAAGATATACCACGACAACTCTTTGCTGCGAGATGTTTTGGACTACACGGAGGAAGATCAGTTTAATGTAATTCTAATGAACCCGCCTTATGGTGGCCACGAAAAGGCCGATGTGAAGAACCATTTTCCATCCGACCTTGCAAGTAGCGAAACCGCAGACTTGTTCATGTCTGTAATCATGTATCGCCTGAAGAAGAACGGTCGTGCTGCAGTCATTCTTCCTGACGGTTTCCTGTTTGGCACCGATAATGCGAAGGTGTCCATCAAGAAAAAGCTGTTCTCGGAATTTAACCTGCACACGGTTATCCGTATGCCACACAGCGTCTTTGCTCCCTATACTTCCATCACCACCAACATCCTGTTCTTCGATCGGACTGGCCCAACGAAGGAAACTTGGTTCTATCGTTTGGATATGCCTGATGGATATAAGAATTTCTCAAAGACCAAGCCAATGCAGCTTTGCCATTTTGACCCGGTCGTGGAGTGGATGAAGGATAAACAGGAAATTGCCGTTGATGGTTTTGATAAAGCAAAGAAATACTCTGTTGATGAAATAGCTGCAAGAAACTACAATATTGATCTTTGCGGTTATCCTCATGAGGAAGAAGAAATCCTGCCTCCCAATGAACTGATCCAGCAGTATCAGGAAAAGCGTGCCAGCCTGAATGCAGACATCGACCGCATCCTTGCCCAGATTACTCAGATTCTCGGAATTGATATTTCGGAGGAAGACGCATGACAGCTCAGCAACTGAAAAACTCAATCCTGCAGATGGCTGTTCAGGGGAAGTTGGTTCCACAAGATCCCAATGACGAGCCGGCGAGTGTTCTGCTTGAGCGGATCCGGGCTGAGAAAGAGCAGCTCATCAAGCAGAAGAAGATTAAGAAAGAAAAGAATCCTACTTACATTTTCCGTGGTGCCGATAATACTCCTTATGAGAAAATCGGCGATGAAGT
>ULTC01066742.1_pt1 | contig 10802 bp, 19 predicted proteins | sample 1957091 | NCBI WGS metagenome assembly ULTC01 (sample SAMEA4835720, study PRJEB28245) | human gut metagenome | biome: gut microbiome; material: fecal sample | place: Denmark | collected 2008 | reverse complement strand
GGCCGGTATACATCTGCATTATATTTACAACGGTGATGTAGCGAAACTTACTAGTGTATACGGCGAGAATGTAGAAGTCAAGGTGTTCATGGGAAAAAGTTCTCTTCGAAGAAAACTTACCAAGTGCAATAACTTACTTATTGCGACTATCAGTTCAGGTTTGCCTCTGAAAGGAGAAACTAAATTGATAAATTTTGAAGGAGTGAAAAATGAAAAGGCTCTTAGATCTATGATTACCAAGAACCTCAATAAAGAGTATCACTCTGCAACCAAGCCTAGCGTAGACTTTATATTTAAGATACTTGAGGATGCATACAATAGTGGCATGAGCTATGATGTTACCAATCTTCGTAACAGTGTCTATAACTTTGCTGCTAACAGTACGAATCAAGCAGAGTATTGTCTCAAGCTCGTCAACAAAATGCACTTCAAGTCTGAAGAACCTTCTGCATCGGTGGATAACGAATCCTCACCACTTATATTCTATGACGTTGAGGTGTTCCCGAATCTGTTCCTGATCAACTGGAAAGAGCAGGGCGAAGGAAAGCCTGTCGTCCGTATGATCAATCCGACTTCAGCGGATGTCGAAGAGCTCATCAAATATCGCTTGGTCGGCTTTAACTGCAGACGATACGATAATCATATTTTGTATGGACGCCTAGTTGGATATACGAATGAGCAACTCTATGATCTGTCTCAGAAGATTATATCAGGTAATCGAAATGCATTCTTCGGCGAAGCCTATAACCTTTCTTACACGGATGTCTACGATTTCTGCTCTAAGAAGCAATCTCTGAAAAAATGGGAGATCGAACTGGGTATTCACCATCAGGAGCTCGGATTACCTTGGGACCAGCCTGTTCCGGAAGAAATGTGGCCTAAGGTCGCTGAGTACTGTGACAACGACGTTCTGGCAACTGAAGCGGTATTTAATGCTAGGAAAGCAGACTTTGTAGCTCGACAGATTCAGGTGGATCTTGTAAAGCTGATTCACGGTATATCCAACGTCTCGGTTAACGACACGACTAACTCTCTTTCTACCAAAATTATATTTGGTAACAACAGAAAGCCTCAAGGAGTCTTCAACTATCGAGATTTGTCGAAGCCTGTCGGGAGTGATCAATACGATGAGTACAGACGAAAGTTCGGTCCGGACTACAAGTTCAGAGTCTTCGATGCCGAGGGAATTCCTCAGTATCGAGATTATATTCCTGGAGAAGTGCTTCCTGATGGATGGAGTATCCTGCCGTTCTTCAAAGGCTATAAGTTCGATCACGGCAAATCCACATTCATGGACGAGGAGATCGGAGAAGGCGGCAGAGTATATTCTGAGCCAGGTATGTACGTCAACGTTTGGGATGGAGATATCGCATCTCAGCATCCTCACAGTGCAATCTTTGAGGTTATATTTGGTCCTGAGTTCACCAAACGCTTCGAGGAGCTTGTGCAGGCTCGTGTCGCAATCAAGCACAAGGACTTTGAAGCAGCAGGTAAGATGCTGAATGGTGCGCTCAAACCATATCTGAATGAGGAGCAGGCTGCTGACTTAGCACAGGCTCTGAAGATTGTTATCAATTCTATATATGGTTTGACTAGCGCAGCATTCGAGAATCCGTTCCGTGACAAGAGGAATATCGACAATATTGTCGCAAAGCGCGGGGCACTCTTCATGACACTCCTCAAGAGCCAAGTTCAGAAGCTCGGTTACACTGTCGCTCATATCAAGACCGACTCTATCAAGATACCGAATGCTGATCAGAGGATTCAGGACTTCATTATTAAATTTGGTAAGGAATACGGCTACACATTCGAAACTGAGGCAAACTTCGAGAAGTTCTGTCTGGTTAATGATGCAGTGTATATTGCCAAGTTTAAGGACGGTAAGCACGCTGGCGAGTGGACTGCCACTGGAGCTCAGTTCGCTGTTCCTTATGTATTCAAGAAACTCTTCAGTAAGGAACCTATCGAGTTTGAGGACATGTGCGAGACGAAGTCGGTAAGTACGGCTTTATATTTGAAAGAGCCTGAGACTACGATCGACCTTGAAACCGGCAAAGAGATTACTCTTGGAAAATCCGACGAACCTGATTTTGTTGGACGAATTGGTCTCTTCTGTCCTATCAAACCTGGCCACGGAGGCAAGGAACTGCTTCGTGTCAGTAAAGATAAGGACGGTAATGTCAAGTACGATGCAGCAACCGGGACCAAAGGCTATTACTGGCTTGAGTCCGAAGCGGTTAAAACTCTCGGCAAAGAGGCTGATATCGACCGATCTTATTACGACAAACTCGTTGATAATGCTATAGAGACTATATCCCAGTATGGTGACTTCAATTGGTTTGTTGCAGATGATTCGGATGAGTCTGTAGCACCTTGGACAGCATCCGAGAACCCCGAGGATCTTCCTTGGAAAGCCGCCTGTGGCAAAGACAGTTGCATAGGCTGTGAGCACTATACAGAAAACTTATATTCCGGATCGTGTGATCTGGGATACGACAATTCAGACTACGCCGATGTAGGCGATGCTTTTAATAAGCGATAAAACATTTATATTTTTTAAAGGAGATTAAAATTATGCATGTAACATTTGCACCTAAGGGAAGACTTCAGATTGATGACGCACGAATCACTTGGAAGAACTTCAGAGGAGAGGGAAGCAGATACAATCGAGATGGGGATCGTAATTTCACACTTATCATCGATGACGAAGAAGTCTATGACGCGCTTGCCAACGATGTCAACAAGTACGGAGCCGCATGGAATGTAAAGAGAAGACCTCCTCGTGATGAAGACGATCTTCCGTTCATGACTCTGTCTGTTAAGGTTAAGTTTAATGATTACGGTCCCCGCATATTCCTTAAGTCAGGCGACAGGGTCGTAAAGCTTGACGAAGGCAGCGTAGAATGTCTTGACAACATAGACATTGAAAGCGTAAATCTCGATATTCGTCCGTACGATGATGAAATCAACGGAAAGGGATTCAGAGCTGCGTATCTTGAGAGCATGGAAGTAATCCAGAACATCGATAGATTTTCAGCAAAGTATGCCGAAGACGACTTTCCCAGAGAGTAAGTCGCGAAAATAGCACAGTCTATTATGAGAGGGGATCTTATTAGGTCTCCTCTTTAATTTGCCGGTGTGTCAGAATCGGTAGACGAATCGGACTTAAAATCCGCGGTCTATAAGACGTGAGGGTTCGAGTCCCTTCACCGGTACCAATGGAGGTCTAAGCCGAGGGTATCTCCTAAATATATACTTCGGACCTAGGACTGGCCGCCCTACATGTATAAATAGCGGCCAACAATAGATCCCAGGAGGGGAAACAACATGGCAAAGAATAGCATTCAGTTGTACGGTAACAAAGCTTATGGGGTAGAAGTATCTAAATACGGTCTCGAGCATGGATATTTGGATTATAAAGCACTCGCTGAAATCTTAGGCGATTGCATTCTAAATAATGCAGTTCGAGCAGAGACAATGGAAGATTGGGAGATTTTCAACGGAGAATTCCGTGAAATGGTCTTTCAAGACTATATTATCTCTGAGTATGGATACGAATTTTTGCAAGAGCATACGGATGAACTAGTGTTCTACAATGAGCGACTTGACCTTTATATTTGGGCGGTTACTCATTTTGGAACAAGCTGGGATTATGTTCTTACCGATATCGAACTAGAAAAGGAGAATGACTGATATGCTAGATTTCTATTACCGAGTGATGTGGGCTGAATTTCAAGGAGTGGAAGCTCTATATGACGATTATATTATGCATATGATTGGGATTGTCGGTTTAAATGCTTTGCGAGACAATCATTTAATCGAAAGCTGTGGAGTTATCAATGGGCGCCGGCTATATACTCTATGCCCAGCACCAACTCTAAAGGGGCGACTAGACGATGAGAACTGAGAAATGGTATCAAAGACGTTTAGCTGCATATTTCACAGAGCATTACGTTCAATACGAAGACACTGCAGAGTTCTGGAACGACCCGGCGATGAACCAGTGGTTGTTTGATATTCCAGAGCTTAACGAGCGGGTTGAGCTTACTTGTTACGATGATGGTAGAGTAACTAGAGCGGTATATCCTATTAAGAAGTAGTTTTTAGGGCTCGTCTACGGACGGGCTCTTTATATTTTGAAAAAATGAAAGGAGAAAATTATGAACGAATTTAAAGTTGGAGATCGAGTGAAAATATCGTACTATACATTTTCTTCGGAGGTTGCGGGTCAGTACGGGACTGTAATAAATGTGAAAGAAGAATTTGACCTCGTCGAAGTGAAGATGCTTGGAACCGGTAAAGTATTTTACTTTAAGACGAATCTATTGGAATTAGTACACGACCCGGCGGAGTCCTATTATGCTTGGCGTAGTAGCAAAAGATATGACAAACATCAGGACTATGTGATTAATAACCTGGATATCAGAGGTGCAATCAAAAATGTCATCTACAATGATCCTGCCACGATCGTCTTCTGGACAGACGGCACTAAAACGGTAGTTAAAGCGGAGAACGAGGATTTTGATCCCGAGAAGGGTCTAGCTATGGCTATCTCTAAGAAAATGCTTGGCAATAAGGGCAACTACTACGAGGTATTCAAGAAGTGGCTGCCGAAGGAAGATCCTAAAATGGCTCAGATGCTAGTTAAGGCGATTTATGACAACATCATGGCGGCTATAGGGAGAAATACTGAAGAGTATAAATGCTCTACCTGTGCTCGTTTTGATGACGAGAACATGAGCTGCATGATATCTAACTGCGAAAAATATAGCAGGTATGTTAAGAAGGATACGCATGAAAAGGATGCTAAAGAAGAATCTAAGCGTAATCCTGTTCAGGAAGCTTATGATAAGCTCATTGGAATCAGAGACCGCGATGAATTCTGTGACTTCGATGAGTTGATTGGATTGCTGGGTGAGGCTCTTGACAACTAAACCTTTCTTATATGACTACCAAATGGATGCGGTGAAAAAAATGCGTAATGGCTGCATCCTAAACGGTGGCGTAGGAAGTGGAAAAAGTAGAACGGGTCTGTACTATTATTTTAAAGAACAAGGTGGTAGTATGGACCCCGACTACGTTCCAATGAAAAATCCAAAAGACCTTTATATTATCACAACCGCAATGAAACGTGATTCACTTGAGTGGGAAGGGGAGCTTGCTAATTATCTAATATCTGCAAACCCAGAAGTTAGCTATTATAAAAACAAAGTAATAATTGACAGTTGGAATAATATCAAAAAGTATAAGGATGTCTACGGAGCATTCTTTATATTTGATGAGGACCGTGTAACAGGCAAAGGAACTTGGGTTAAGACATTCTTGAACATCGCTAGAAAAAACAATTGGATCATCCTCTCAGCAACTCCAGGCGACACTTGGGAGCAGTATATTCCAGTGTTCATAGCTAATGGCTTCTACAAGCATAAGACCGAATTCGCTAGAGAGCATATCCAGTATGATCCGCGTTGCAAAAACTATCCAAAGATCATCGGCTATCATAACACTGGGCGACTCATTCGACTGAGAAACCAGATCCTTATTGACATGGATTTCTCTAGGAAAACTATTCCACATCACGAGGATGTTTACGTCAAGTACGATGTTTCAAAGTATAAAGAAGCTATAAGGACTCGCTGGGACCCGTTTAAGGACGAACCAATTCAGCAAGCTTCCGGTCTTTGCTATGTCTTAAGACGAATCGTGAACGAAGATGAATCCCGACAAGTGGCGCTCATGCAATTGGCGGAAAAGCATCCAAGAATGATTGTCTTTTACAACTTCGATTATGAACTTGATATTTTGAAAGGACTATATTATGGCAATAATGTGCAAATCGCAGAGTGGAATGGGCACTTGCATCAGCCAATCCCTGAGTCAAAGCACTGGGTGTACTTGGTACAGTATACAGCCGGTTGCGAAGGGTGGAACTGCATTAAAACGGACACCATTGTGTTCTACTCCCAGAATTATTCCTATAAAGTGGTAACTCAAGCGGCTGGAAGGATCGATCGCCTTAATACTCCATTCCTAGACCTCTACTATTATCATTTCAAATCAAGATCTGGAATTGACCTGGCGATCAGTAAAGCACTGGGTGAAAAAAAGCAGTTTAATGAAACCAGATGGGTTAAATGGTGAAGAGGAGGTGATGCCCAGTGTACGATAGTAATCCTGCATATCCGCTTGAGTAGCCATGCCCCTTGATGGGGCTCGCGAAAAAAGCATCTCCTATAGTGAAAGGAGTGGTTTACTATGGAAAAGGCATATAGTAAGTACGCAAGAATATTTGATGAGGGCAACGTTAATTGGAGCAAAGATCAAAGAGCAAATCTGATGTTTCTTAAATATCAGCAAACTTATGCTACGAATCTATTGAAAAAGAAAGGAACTGTATTTCTAAATGAAGTTTACGAAATGCTTGGAATTCCTAGAAGTCAAGAAGGTTGTGTAGTAGGTTGGCATTATGACGAAAAGAATCCAATCGGAGATAACTACATTGATTTTGGTCTCAATGATATAATTCAATCAAGTATCATGCTAGACTTTAATGTCGATGGAAGAGTAGATCAATATTTATAAAGAGCAAAGGCTCGGTGTAATTTGCATCGGGTCTTTCTCTTTTATATTTTTGAAAGGAGAAAATATTATGGATTTTAACAAGCCTATTTATGGAGAAGTTGAGGGCTTTATTGAGGCTGCCGCTGCTAAGGCATATTTCAAAAATCATAGAATTGAGTACACAGAGCAGGAAGAAGACGGCTATTATGCCGGAAGTTTTTATGTCTTTAAATTTCCAGCAATGACCGAAGAGCAACTTAAAGAAGCCAACAAAAATACGGAAGTTACGTTTTATCAGTAAGCTTCGAAAAAAAAGATGTTGATATTTTGAAAGGAGAAAAATGATCACTTTACTTGTAATACTTACAACTGCAGCAATGTCAATTGCATACTGTGCTGATAAATACTATGACCTTGATGTCTTGTGTTTCATATCTGCTTTTATTGCAGCACTTGCTGGGTTAGCTCTTGTCGTGTGCGGCAGCATCTCAATTTTTGCGCATTGCAATTCAGATGCGACGGCCGCTACGTACAATATTGAGAGACAGTCTCTTGTATACCAGCTTGAGAATGACCTTTACGATAATGATAATGATCTCGGTAAAAAGGATCTGTATGACCAGATAACTGATTATAATAAAAATATAATTAGCGGAAGGGAGCTTAGTCATAAGTTTTTAACTTCATGCTTTTATCCTGATATTTATGACGATCTTGAACTTATAGAGTTTGATGAAGGAGAATAAACATGACAGATTTTGAGTACTATTGGGAAAAGGCAGAGTTTCAAGACCCTGTCGCCCATCGCATGCATGTAGAAAATTACAAGAAAGGAATCCGTGATTCCGTTGCGTTTGATGAGCAGTATCAAAAGGAAGCACAAGGAGAATAAACATGGACGAACATTATCACGAAGTATATTTTTACCAGTACTGCAAGACGTGTAAGTACGAGAAGACTCCGCAGGAGAAAGACCCGTGCCACGAATGTCTTAGCGAACCTATGAACCTATATTCACATAAGCCTGTGAAGTATGAAGAGAAGGAGTAAAAATGGAAGTGAGCGGATATTTCGGAGAAAAAAAGTACAAGCAGATTGCTGTTGAAGCTGCCACGGACCTAGGATATGGGGACCTCGTGATCGAACGTATAAATCGAGCAAAGTCTGAAGCAGAGATTGAAAGAATCATGGTCACAGCACGAAAACAAAAGTTCGACATTGATATTTAAGGAGTTTCTAATGACACCTGAAGAACTATTTTTAGCTAATGAGAAATTAGTCTATCAAGCTCTCAAAAAGTATTATCCTAAAATATACTTTGACGAAGACCTCCAACAAATAGCACGTATAGGTTTGTGGAAAGCCTGTCAGACATATAACCAGGATTTATCTATGTTTAGTACATACGCCATGCACTGTATTTATAATGAGCTGATAATGCATTTCCGATATAATGGCAACCCAAGACGTAGCAATCCTAATGGAGCGCCAATCAGTCTCAGTGAACCTGTTGGTAAGGATGGCGAGGAGACAAGTATAGAAGAAATTATAACGGGTACTACAGATATTGGCTATGTAGACTTTGATGGATTCTGGAAGTCTCTCACCGAAGAAGAAAAGCATATCGTAGTGAAGAAAATGAACGGAAAGCCGCAAAAGCAAATAGGTAAAGAACTTGGAATGGTGCAATCGACAATACATAACAAACTAATTAGAATCCGTGAAAAATTTGATGAGTATATTTGAAAGGGGAAAAATGACGATTATTGCAGTAGATTTTGATGGAACACTCTGCTCCAACAATTGGCCAGAAATAGGGGAACCTAATTGGGAACTGATTAATCGCTTAAAAGCTGAGAAAGAAAAAGGGACAAAAATCATATTGTGGACATGCCGAACAGGCAAAATGCTCCATGACGCTGTCAGCTGGTGTAGCAATAATTGCGGTCTTTCTTTTGATGCTGTAAATGAAAATCTTCCTGAGATGATTGAAAAATTTGGAGGAGATTGCAGAAAGATATTTGCAAACGTCTACATAGACGATAAGGCACGCCGAATTAGTTACGATAAAATTTCAGTTTCGGCAACATTTAGGAGTGAATAAATGAATATCGATATTTCAAAAATTAAATTCGAAGAGGCCTGTGATAATGAACTGTTTGGAGAATACATACTATATTTCATAGCTCCCAGAGATTTAGTGAAAGACAAATACCCAGAGGCGGAGCATTCTACAATTTCTCTGGAGCTTACGACACTAACCGCAATGATATTTATATAGAATGCAATCCTGTGATGCATCTGCATGATGCTGTTTGTGCTCTTGCAGTTACACGAGGAGTTAAAAATTCTGGCTGTTGTTTCGACATTATCACAGAGTATGTTACTCAAGAAATGACTCTTGATGAGATTGAAAAAGAACTTGGGTATAAGGTAAAGATTATCAATAAGGAGAAAAGCGATGCCTGATATTTTAGTAGTCAGATGCCGAGTGCCACTTGCACACGAAATAATGAAAAGCCTTCTTGGCTACTTAAAAGTTCAGAAAGAAACCGGAATAATTCTTCTTCCACCTTATTTAGAAGCTCAGGTAGTTCCTGATGATATCAAAATTAAATTTATTGAAAACTGAAAGGAAAATAATAATGATAAAAATTGAAAACACTGAAGTAGTCGGATGGGAAGCAGCTATTAGGGGAATGCGTAATCCAATGAATTCTTGGGCGAAGAGCGATAGCGGATGGAGTTCTAATTGGCCTTATACTATTGACCCATCCGTAAAAGGCCATATCTTTGTAGATTCAGATAATGAGGGCTATATGGAGTTAGCAATCGGCCCTAATGACCGTGATCTCATGGCTCGCCTTCGTAACGCTGGCACGGATCATCGAAAGTTCATGCGAATGATTACGGTATACCTAGATATTACGGCGCCGCTGTATTGGTGGAAAGAATTCAAAACTTATCGAGCTGGAAGAAAATTTGGAGACAATGAGCCCGGCATTGTTGATGAAGGATATTTGGAATACGATATCGAGATGAACTCTTGTTCTACTATGCATAAGATTGCATCAAAAGAGTTTACGCTGGAGGATTTCAGTCATGAGCATTTAATTGCAAGAGAAAAGCCTTTAGCCGAAAGTGTAGATGCTCCGGAACCTCCTAATGCTATATGGCTTATACATCGCACAATTCAGACACTCAATCAATACCGAAACTTATATTTACAAACAAAAGATAAAAAATACTGGTGGCAATTGATCCAACTTCTGCCGAGCTCTTACAATCAGAGACGGACAGTTATGCTGAATTATGAAGTTCTGGCGAATATGTACAAAAGCCGTAAGAACCATAAGCTTGACGAGTGGAAAGATTTCTGCAAGTGGATAATAGATCTGCCTTATTCTGAGCTTATCACTGGCCCAAGCACTAAGGATGTTGAGTGTAATGTTGTTTTGCCCTCGAATGACATGATACTTGGAAATGCCACTCCGTTTGATTTAAAGCCTGAAAATTTTAAGGAGAAAAATGATGTGTAAAAATATAGAAGATATAGACGGGGCATGCTATATTCTTGAAGCTTTTAGTTACTCATTGCTACACAGAGAATATTGATAAGAATGACACTTAAAAAGGAGAACTATGATGAAAACAATATCTGATATACTCAAGGTCGTTAATGATTGTGATAGCATCCGTGATGTTATTCTCCAAGACAAGCGTGATCTAACTGATGAGGAAACTCATAAACTCTGTGACTTATTGTGGGACTATAGAACCGAACTCCTTAATAAGGAAGTTAAATGATGAAAATCGCGAAAAATGCACCTCCTATAATGAAGGAGAGTGATATTCTATGAAGAATGTAGAGCATATTATTAGAGGCGTATTCATGTTTTTATTCGGACTGACGGTCGGAGGAGCAAGTATGTGGTTTATGACCATAAATGCCCTTAAGGACATTGGGCAAGATAATAGAACAAAAAGAAGGGTCTCATATCGCGACTATTATTCGGATAGAGAAATTTCTTGATGGAAGTTTAAGAGGCTTAGTAAAAACTAGACCTCTTATTCTTTTATATTTTTGAAAGGAGAAAATGAATGAAATTCTTAGTCGATGAGCTTCCGTATTATGAGGAGCTTTGCCCGCTTTACATGATGTGCGGAGATAATGCAAGCGAGGACAAGTGCCCTAGATATTGGAATAAGGACAAAGTTTGTTCCCACGATAACCCTCATGA
>ULTC01000504.1_pt1 | contig 10805 bp, 12 predicted proteins | sample 1957091 | NCBI WGS metagenome assembly ULTC01 (sample SAMEA4835720, study PRJEB28245) | human gut metagenome | biome: gut microbiome; material: fecal sample | place: Denmark | collected 2008 | reverse complement strand
AACAGCCGATAGCGATTTTCGGCGTTCTGCCGCAGCTGTCCATTGACACGCTCCTTTGAAAAGCCGATACTGCTCAGCCGCACGGCTCGCTCCCAGTGCTTTGCCTTGACCGAAAAGCGTACAGGGTCAAGGGTATAGCCAAGCGCATAAAGCTGACTTTCAAACTCTCTTGGGCTGGTCGCAAAGGACAGGCAGTATTCCACATCCTCCCGCAGATAATCTCGATGCGTTTTCTTGCCGGCCTTGTGCACCCAATACTCCTTCTTCTTGCCCTTGGAGTAGAAATCGCTGTTTTCCAGCACAGACAGCTCGTGTTCTCGGCAGATCTCATCGGAGATTTTACGCAGCTCCTTGTGGTCGCCGATTTTGTTTTTGAACTTTGCACCGTCCTTGAAGGACACTGGATTCACAACAAAGTGGCAATGCACATTGTCGGTATTCAGATGGACGCTGACCAGCACCTGATACCGGTCGCCCCACATCCGCCGTGCTGTTTTCTTTCCGATTACAAAGGCTTGCTCCGGCGTGACCTCGCCTTCACGAAAGCTCTGAATGCCGTGGTAGCCGACGACCTTTCCACGCAGACCGAATCGCCGCTGCACAGCGATCATCTCGGCATAGGCGTTCTGTGCCGAGCAGTTGATACCGCCCACAAACATCTTGCGGTCGGTTTTATCATCGTTCTCTGCGTAACGCAGGGCAGCATACAAATCCTCGTCCAGATATTCCGGGGCGGTAGTCTTGTCGGGATTGTCGGCGTAGTCCAGTGTAGCTTTCAGATTTTTGAACACAGGCCAAAAGCCTGTCACAGCCATAGCGCATCACCCCTTTCCCGGCAGCAGAAACTCTGCTGTGATTTGTTTCAGCACCGCACCAATTTCCTCGTCCAGCTCCGGCGAACTGGCTTTATCCGCAAGCTCGCCCAGCTTTTCAATACAAGCAAAAAGAGCGTCAGGCGGAACCGCTCTCGGCTCGTACCCCAACGCTCTTTGCTTCACATATTCAGTCGTACTCAGCCCGCATTTTCGGGCTTTGGACTGGATTTTATCCTTTTCTTTTGCCGTCACACGGACGGCAATACGAACATCTTTCTCCATACACATTTCTCCTTTCGGGGGATTGGGGGCTGCGCCCCCAAAGAGTCAGCCGATTCTGGCTGTGATGGGGACTTTTGTGGCACACAAAGTCCCTGCTTGTTATACCATAAGACGCCCCCGCAGGGCATAAGGGCATAAAGGAAAGCGGCTGTCAGATACCGAGATTTCAGCGAATTTCTACGCTGCACGATACTGAAAGTCGCTTTCTTACCCCTTGGGATACATCTTGTTTCTGAGCCAAAGTGGCACTGGCTCTGCTTCAAATACTGCAATTTGAGCCACATATCGGCGTTTTGGCTCAGCCGAACATTTCAAGGTCATCCAGCACACCCTTTTCATTTTCAGCTTGCTGCTCCTCGGTCAGCTCCGGTTGTACCTGCTCAAAAACAGGAGGTGCCGCAACAAACGACACCTCCTGCAATTCCTCCCGTATGACCTGCCGAATATCCTCCAGCAAAACCCCATTTGTGGATGTCTGTCGCTGCATTTCATTTAGGACCGCCGTTACCATAAAAGCGTTGCGGGATTTATCCAGCGACTGTAAATACTGTGCGGCTTTCGCCTCTTTTGGCTTGTCCAAATCAAACCGCACATTGATCCGATACTTGCTCATCCCTTCGCCTCAGCTTTCATCTGCGCCTCGGTCAGATATTCATATCCCTTTGCAGCGGCGCAGATGTCATCGACGAATTTCACCCGGTCAGCACTGAACCTATAAAAGTTTTTTACAAGGCAACCGCCTCCGCCGGTCACATACAAGGTCATCGTATTCTCATCGTAGCCGTGCTCACGGAGTCTGCGGAAGATGTCCCGCACATACTCGGCGGCGACGCTCTTGATGATTTTCAGGTCGGCAGGCGCAATATTTGCCGTGTCGGTGATCAGCACCTCGTCGATGATGGCGTCGTTGATTTCCCGCTGCGTTTTCTGCATAAACGCCTCACGGACGGCAAGGGTACACTGGTAAGTCCCGAATTTCTCGGTGAACATCTTGCCCTGCTGCGGCTTGCCATTGATCATATACAGGGTGTTCATCGTGCCGTTGCCGATGTCGGCGATCAGGTTGACACCTTTCAGTGTGGTTGCAAAGCTCGCAATAGCGGCGTACCCCTGCGGATAGATACGCACATCGTCGATATAGATGTGGTAAGCGGTCTTTTTGTAGACAAATTCCACCTCGGCGTTCTTCATCAGATATGCTCTAAAATCTGCCTTTTGCCCGCTTGTCCAGGTCAGCGGTAGACCGGCGGCAATCACAATGTGCGCCTCGGTAAGATTTTCGGCTTTCAGCTCCTTGGCGATTGCCGCAAGGGTCAGCACATAGTAGTCCTCATCCTTGATCTTGTCCGGCGCAAATTCCTTGTGCCCCTCGCCGATGAGATAATACCTGCCGCCGTAGACCAGCATATCCGCCGTGAACAGCGGCTCGTGGTCATAGGCGGTGATACCGGTGGGAAAACAGAAATTGGCCGTTTTCATATTCCCGTACCCGTGGTCGATGCCGATGGTTTTTGTGTTGTGGATTGTTTTCATCATAAGTCCTTTCCTGCGCATAGCGCATTTCAAAATATTTCGGATAACTCTTTTTCGGGCGGTTATCCTTTGATCCCGTTTTGCCGTAAAATTTCTGTATACAACTCCTTTTCAGCCGGTAATACCGCTTTCAGAAAATAGTTGCAGTAGATACCGTACCGAGAAATGAGCTGCACGCATTTTGTTTCTTCGCCGTCGTCCAGCAGCAGGCAGTTACCCTTGCAGCAGTTACAGCAAGTCCTGCGCACAAGGGTTTTGATTTTTGCCCGTTGCCTTGGCGTAATTCTGAATACCATAGACTAAACCTCCTTTCCGTTTTTCGGGCAGCAAAAAAGCCGCCGAGTGTGATCTCGACGGCTCGATGACTGCCTTCTGTATATTGAATGGGGGAAACGACTGAAAAGGGTATGTTTATAGCAACACAGTAAAAATGCTGTCCGCAACATCGGGAAAAAGCCTTGAATATCAGGCGCTTTTCTGCTACAATCACATAGAACAAATGTTTCTGTTTGGCAATTCGGAGAAAAAACATCTTGGCTTTTTATCGCCGCAAGACCGGTTTGTGGGACACTTGGCTTGATAAAATATAGAAGGAGGCAGGGCGTATGAGCGATGGACTTGGCTTTCTTACTGCCGTTTACCGGGACGGTCGTGTACATATAGGCGGCAAAAGCTACCCGGCAGGAACCTTTGCGGTGCAGCTTTTGAATCAGTATTATAAGGATGACACGGCGGCGAGGATCGCCGTGTTCCGGCAAAGTAACTGGAATGTACAGGAGCAGCTATGCGCCGGCTATCTGAACGAAACAGATTTTATTAAAGCTGGGAAGGAGATTCTGACAGTTCTGCAAACTCTGCCGAAGCTAAAGCCTTTTTCCTCCTTGGACATTGCAGCGGAGAAGCAGCGAATTGCAGAGCTATTCACGGAAGGCAACGCTGCTGCCCTTTCCGACTATCTGCGGCGCAGGGCAGCAATAGCGCAATTCGATGGCGTGTTCTCTCCTGAATATGATAAAGCACTGTTCAAGAATGGTGAAATGATGTACGCAACCGTTTTAAGTACTCTCCGCTTTTATGATGCTATCCCGGAGGACATGCGCAAGGCTTTTGAACAGCTCAAGAAATTCGTTTCCCGTGTGGACGAAGCCGACCGTTTTGATGAGCAGCATTTGCTGCCCATTGCTACGGAGATATTCGGGACGAATTCATTTCCCTTGCACACGGAATATATTGCTCTCCCGAAACGGCGAAACAGTCGCATCCTTGTCACTGCCCGAAGAATGACCTTTGAGAGCTATTACAGCTTTGTGCTGACGGACTTCTTTGAAGGACTGCACCACGGGCATTACCCGAGGCAGTGCGAGGTTTGCAAGCAGTATTTCCTGATGCAGAACGCACGGCGGCAGAAATACTGCACCTACGGTACGGCACCTGAATTGTACCACGGTGAAAAGATCAGCTGCCGCCGGTACGCCATCATTCAGGGCAAAGCGGAGCGGGCAAAGGATAACCCGCTGAAGGCCGCCTATGACCGCCGTTGCTCGGCGATCCGCTCCGAAAAGAGCCGGGGAACGATCTCTGCCGAGTTTGCGCAGGCGGCGCAGGAAATGGCAAAACGCCGCTTGGAACAGGCAGAGGAAGATGATGCCTACGCAAAAGCAAATTACTTTACCGATTTGGAGCGTACTAAGCTGTACGCTGACACGGACAAAAGAATGAAATGATGGGAGGTGCATCCGGTGTCCGAAGAACAGAATAAAGTTTTAGAGCAACAGCGGTATCTTTTGGAGCGCCGGATGTACCGCCTTGACCCTGCGCCGCCGAAGCTGCCAGCCCAGGAATACATTGTCCGCTATCTCACCGAAAAAGAGGAAAAGTATCTGGCTTGGTATCTGCACGATCAGGAACCTGCGCTTAATAAACTGGCGCAGGCCGCCTGCGAACGATACGCTATGACGGAGCATTTTGCGGACATCAAGCAGGCGGCGGTGTGCGGTATCTTGGCCGCCCTTCAAATGTACGATCCGGCTGTTGGCGCACCGTTTGCCGCTTTTCAAAAGCGGTATATACAGGACGGTATTGATGATTACATCCGCACAGCGCAAAGCGGGGTTATCACGATGACGACAGATACCTATCCCGTCCTGCGGCGCATTATGGCGATTTACCATCTAAGCGGCGATGATTGCAGTGACAGCAACATACAAAAAATTGCGAGTGAAGTCAATATGGACGTAAAGAGCGTCCGAAAATATATTGCCATCGGCACGCTGAACGAGCGCCGAGTGGATTTTTACCGGCAATACGATGAGGACGGCGAGGAAACAGGCGAGGGCATAGCTGTAGACACAACCTCCCAGCCGGACAAGCTGTATTTTCGGGCGATGCTATATGACGCACTGCATCAGGCATATGACAGCCTGACTTACCGGGAACAACGTACGATTGCCAAGCATCTTGGCTTCTGCGATACATGCTGGTCGGTCAGGAAAGCGGTGCTGATAAACGGTGAAATCGAGTACAGGCCCATAAGGCCCATGACCTTTGAAGAAATCTCCCACTCCGCCAGCCGCAGGTCCGATAAGGCCTCCGAGCGGACATACAATAACACTTTAGAGAAAATGCGGAAAGCTCTGCTTTCCTATCTTGAACTGTGGGAATAAATCAAACCATATAAACGCAAAAAGCCCCGATGAGCACAGAGAAAATCTGAAACTCATCGGGGCTTTCTTTTATATCCGCACATTCGATTCTTGCCACCGATTTTCTTACAATGAACAGTGACAATTTCTGTTTTCATACTTTTCGAGTAAAATATCAGAAAAACTCGGAGGTAAATACGAATGAAAGGACTAAGAATTACAACCAAAGATATTGCCGGATTCAGAGAGCATCTGATTTTGATGGAACGGAGTGCGGCAACTATTCAGAAATACATCCGGGATATCAAGGCATTTGCGAAGTACGCAGAAGGAGCGGTCACAAAGGAAACCGTCATTGCTTACAAGAAACACTTGCAGGAGCATTACGCCGTGCGGAGCGTTAATTCCATGCTGGCCAGCATCAACAGTCTGTTTGTGTTTCTTGGCTGGCACGATCTGAAGGTAAAAGCCCTGAAGCTGCAGCGGCAGGTCTACTGTCCCGCAGAAAAGGAACTGACCAAAGCGGAATACACCCGACTTTGCAAAGCGGCGCAGCGTAGGCACAACGAACGGCTGAACCTCATCTTACAGACCATCTGCGGCACCGGCATCCGGGTCAGCGAACTGCAATTCATCACCGTGGAAGCGGCCAAATGCGGCGAGGCGGTGGTGCGCTGCAAAGGCAAAACCCGCGCGGTGTTTATCGTGCGGGAGCTGAGACAAAAACTGCTCCGCTATGCTGCGGAGCAGAATATTCAGAGTGGAATGATTTTCGTGACCCGCACGGGCAAGCCGATAAGTCGCACGAACATCTGGCGGGAAATGAAGGCGTTATGCGTGGAGGCGAATGTCAATCCACAAAAAGTGTTTCCCCATAACCTGCGCCACCTGTTCGCAAGGGTGTTTTACGGAATTGAAAAGGACATTGCCAAGCTTGCAGATATTCTCGGCCACTCAAGTATTAACACCACACGAATCTACATCATTTCCACCGGCATAGAGCACCGCCGCCGGATGGAAACTATGCACCTGATCCTATGAAAAAAGCCGCCGAAAGCGGCGGTAAATACATAATCGGTATTATGTTGTAGCTCTGCATGAGAATAGCCGAAAACGACCTATTCATATAGATAAAGTGTATATCATTTCCCAATAAAAAGCAAGTGTTTTAACGAGAAAAGTATGATTAGTGAGAGAATTGTCGATTTTCATACAATACAAATAAGCCTTTTCAAACAAAAAATGAAAAGGCTTGGCTTCCTATACGCTTTTTTCAAATTTGACGCCTCGCAGTATGAATGCGGGTGTCTATTTTTATCTTGCTTTACAACATAATACCGATTATGTTGCACTCGAATTAATTGGGAGGAGGGTGTTCAATGGCGCCGATTGCTTCCGTTATCAAATACGAAGGTGATAATAGCACCTTTATTTGGAAGCACCCCTGTGAGGACTTCAACACAGCGTCTCAGCTGATTGTCCACGAGTCACAGGAAGCAGTTCTCTTTCTGAATGGACAAGCACTTGACTTGTTTGGGCCGGGACAGCACACGCTGGAAACAGAGAATATCCCCATTCTGCGTCATCTGATCAACATTCCGACAGGCGGCGTGAGCGCATTTCATTGCGAGGTCTATTTCATCAATAAAACCGAGCAAATGGCAATTCGCTGGGGAACGGACAGCAAAGTTCAGTATGTAGAGCCTACATACAAATTTCCGCTGTCCATCGGCGCAAGTGGTGAAATGTCTCTCTGCGTAGATGATTCTCGTAAGCTGCTGGTCAAATTGGTCGGTACAGAGCGTATACTCGATCGCCAGCAACTGACTACCTATTTCCGTAGCATCCTGATGGCAAAGGTAAAAACCTACATTGCGCAGACAATGCGGGCTAATGCCATAAACATTTTTGAAATCGACGAGAGCCTTGAGACATTTTCGGCAGATATTCAGCAGAGGCTGATTCCTGATTTTCTGGACTACGGCGTGCAGCTCAAGCGATTCTATGTCACTACGGTGGTTAAACCGGACGGCGATCCGCAGTATGAAAAGTTCAAGGAACTACATTTCCGCCAGTATGCCGATATAGCCGAGGCAAAGCTGAAACAACAGACCGATGTGATCCACGCACAAACCGAAGCGCAGAAGGTCGTCATCGATTCTCAGGCGCAGGCAACCAAGCGGATGCAGGAAGGCTACACCTATCAGCAGGAGCGCGGATTTGATGTGGCGCAGGATGCCGCCAAAAATGAAGGCGCAGGCCAGTTTTCCAATATGGGCATAGGACTGGGAATGATGGCTGGTGTTGGTGGTACAGTAGGCGGCATGGTTGGTGGAGCCGTATCTGACGCATTTGCTGGAGTAACGATGCAACCGCAAACGGCGGCAAACCGGTTCTGCGACCAATGCGGAGCTGAGCTGACACCCGGTGCAGCATTCTGCGATGAGTGCGGTGCGCCGCAGGCAGCTCCCGATATCTGTGCAAAATGCGGCTTTAAGTTCACAAAGCCGGGTAAGTTCTGCCCCAAATGCGGCGCAAAGAGGGAGGGCTGACGATGAAAAAGAATAGTTCAAAGGGCTATCTCATTCTTGGCATCCTGTTCATCTTGGTCAGCGTGATTGCGTTTGCTGTTCCCGCAGCAAAAACAGCAGCATTTTGGATTTCTTACGGATTTGCCGTGATTGCATTTGCCGCCCAGCTCATCATTTGGAAAGCGGCTCTTGGTCGCAGCGAATCCTTGAAAAGCAAGTTCCTTGGTTTCCCTGTCGTTCATATCGGCATTGTTTATCTTATAGTTCAGGTCATTGCTCTCGCCGTATTTCTGTTTATTCCCACACTTCCGATTTGGAGTGCAGTCGTTGGCTGTGCAGTGGTTGCAGGCGTATCCGCCGTCTGTATGATCACCTCCGATGTTGGGCGCAGCGAAATTGAGCGTGTATCTGCAAAGGTGAAGGAAAAGACTTTCTATATCAAGCAACTGCAAGCGGATGTAGAACTACTGGCCGGCGCTGAAACAGATACCGCAACAAGATTAGCGTTGGCGCAGTTGGCAGAGAAAATCCGTTATTCCGATCCAATGAGCAATGAACAGATTGCCGATATTGAAAACCGGATCGCAGCAAAAAATCGCTGAACTGAAGTCCTCTACAGATAAAACGGGAATTATTAACGAGCTCAATTTGCTTTTGGACGAGCGAAATAAAAAATGTAAATTATTGAGGTGAGGGGACGAAGCAAGGAGGCGGAAATAGTGGCGAGAGTTCGTGATATGCAGGGCGTTCCTGCACAGCTGGAGTACTTGAAATCAGACGGAAAGCGAAGGCATCCCTCGTATTGCATTTTCCATGAGGGAACAGGAAAAAACCGAATATGTACCAATCCGCAGTGTGAAGTATACTACAAAAATTGCAGCTCAGCAAAAAACTGTAATTACTATGAGGAGAAAGAGCGATGAAACAGCTAACTTGTGAAATGTGCGGAAGCACCGAGTTGGTGAAGAAGGACGGTGTGTTTGTCTGTCAATCTTGCGGGACAAAGTATTCCGTCGAGGAAGCCAAGAAAATGATGATTGAAGGCCCTGTTGATGTTCAGGGCACAGTGAAGGTGGACACTTCAGATAAAGTAAAGAATCTATATAAAATGGCCAGGCGCGCAAAGGATGATAATAACGCTGAATTGGCCGCAAAATACTATGAAATGATTACGTTTGAAAATCCTGATGATTGGGAATCTTTATTCTATTTTAAGTACTTCAAAACGAAAGACACTAATTTGCGAGATATGGATAATTCAGTGATTCGTCTTTCCAATTCTCTGGATAGTATATTTGCTTTGATTTGCAATGGTGAAAAGGCCGCAGATGAGAAATGGGATATCGCAAAAGAGATAATCGCGAGGATCGACTCTCTTTGTGACTCCTTTCTCTATTGGGCAAAATCTCATTATAGAAAGTTTTCAAGCGTAAGCGGCTCCATTTCGGAACTCGATGACCGAGCGTTTGCTATTGCTGAACTTCAAAGAAAAATGGCAGACCTTTTGGAAAAGTATTTTTCTGAAAAATCGGAACAAATAGTGGCATCCTATTTGAAATCATATGTTCAGAACTATTTGTTGCTCGATACTGTTGATCGAGTATTTGTTAATATAACATTAAAATCTTATTCGGACGAGTTGGTGGAGGCGGAAAAAAGAATAAAGATATTAGAACCAAGCTATGTCCCCCTAATTAATAATCCGGCTCCTATTCAGATTTCCGAATCTGATAGAAAAAAACGAAAAAAATGTCGAAGGATAGGCACCATTATTGGCGCAGTATGCGGCATAATTTTTGTCATATGGAGCCTGTCGGTAAACCATTCAGCTGTTGCGGCCGGTGTAGCTAAAGATCAATCCGGTATCATTGTTGTTGCTGGATTAGGTCTTTTTACAGGTTTCGGCTGGTTTATAGGTGTGCTTGTTGGAGAAAAAGCTATTAGTGCATCACAAAAAAAGGAAACTGCAGAATCTAAAAAAGATGACGATACATCCGAATCAACGAATTCTGATAATAAAAAAGCGAAAAAGCGAACCGGAATCATCTGTTTATGTGTGATTATTGCTGTAATTGTGCTAATGTTCGTAATCAAGCCTTTTGGTCATAAAATCGACAGCGCTATAGTTGGGAGTTGGAGATCAGAACAGGATTCATCTATATCAATTACATTTAAAAGCAATGGAGATATGATTGTGCGTTCTTCAAATTTTGTGAACGACAGCTTGTCTTACGAAATTAATAATTATAATGTAATAGTAACATTTGCTACAGGCGATACAGAAACATACGGCTATGCCGTAGAAGGAGACACATTAGTATTTGGGAGTAATTATTATACAAGACTAACGTAGCGCAAATACGTGTCAGCCGGTATCAACTTTTGTAACTTCCAAGGAGACTATTAATGTCAATTGAACAAGAAAACGCTAAAAACGCTCAGTACATTTATCAATATAAAGGCGGTTGCTTTAGCGAAGTAATAACCTACAAGAAATACTTGATTAACAAAATCAAGGACGATCTGAATGCGAAATCAAACACGGCAATTCAAGCCTTTTCTTCCGAAGGCGTAACAAGTGGGAAATTTTAGACATTTGTACAAATTGCAAACGATGCAGGGTATACCATTTATAAAGTAGAAAAACTCTAGAATATAGCCTTTTGAGGCCCAACGCGATAAACGGTATTCCTACCAACACCACCTCCCGCATCGCTACTTCTTCTGCTGCGCTAAAATATGTGGACAGCAAGTTGATTTGATGTCCGAGCAGCGAAAGACAAATTAAGGCCCAACATAGCCCCGGGGCACTGCGACGCAGTGCCCCGGGCGTTGTTACATGGCATATTTTTTTGCTAACACTTACCCTTTATTCACCTTACCTTGCGGTGGCGCAAGCTGTTTAGAGCGGACTACCAAATAGGTAGTCCGCTCCATTTACGCATATATCAGTTCGCTGTTTGTGATTTCTACCGATCTGTAACGGATGCTATTCATCTTCC
>ULTC01066421.1_pt1 | contig 10818 bp, 8 predicted proteins | sample 1957091 | NCBI WGS metagenome assembly ULTC01 (sample SAMEA4835720, study PRJEB28245) | human gut metagenome | biome: gut microbiome; material: fecal sample | place: Denmark | collected 2008 | reverse complement strand
GCCGTCCTTCGACGGCAGTCTGTCGGCGCACTACGACGGCCGCAAGATTTCGTTCGGCGCGGGAGTCTACTTGCAGAGTGCCCGGAAGTGGAGTGCGGTTTTCGAAAATACGGAGACGGAAACTGCGCCCGGAGACACCGAGCAGCGTGTTACGATGCTGTACGATACTTTCGAAGCGCCCTTCGCCGTCGATCTGCGCGTCAATTTCGACTGGAAAGTTTCGGGCCGCGTGACGCTCTTCGCCGAGGGCCGCAACCTGATCAACCGCCGCCTGTACGAATATCCGTTCTACCCCGAATACGGGGCTAACTTTACGGTCGGCGTGAAGGCGAACTTTTAAAAAGATTTCCTCTCCATGCCGGTTGGGCGCATATAAATTGTTCGTGAAGAGTATTCATGGATGTAAATTTGTTGTTTTGGGGAAATAATATTAATTTTGTAAATCATAAACTAATTTAAACGCAATATTTCTTTAATAATATTTATGGCTACACTGAAGAACCTCCCCAAAATATGTCCCTCCTGCGGTAAACGTTTGAGCGTGCACGCGATGCATTGCAACGGATGCCAAACACATATCGAAGGCAATTACAGTCTTCCCGTGATGATGCAGCTGTCAGCACCCGACCAGCAGTTCGTACTCGATTTCGTGAAGAGCAGCGGTTCGCTGAAGGAGATGGCCCATAAGTTGGGATTGAGTTATCCGACCGTGCGCAACAGACTGGACGATATTATCTCTCAACTAAATAAATTCGAAAGCGATGAACAAGATTCTTAACCCGTTCGAATACCTGTCTACAGGGAAAGCGCTCGGTTGGGGCCTCGCGGGAACGCTCTTTTCCATCTGCCTGCTGACCGCGGTGAGTTGGCCCGTTGAGGGCGACGTTTCCAAGATTATCACGATTCTGTCGTCGAATTTGCTGTTGTGGCTGCCCCTCTCGCTGCTGTTGTACGTGATGGCGCTGGTGCTCTCGCCCTCCCGCATCCGGGCCGTGGATATCTTTGCCACCAACCTGTTCGCGATGCTGCCGACGATCGTTATTCTGGGAGTGCTGAGTCTTTGTGCCATGTGGCTGGGGAGCATTGTCTGCGAACCCCGCAGCGCCTGCGAGGTCTTGAAGCAGGCAGCCTACAATCTGATCGTGATCGTCCTGTCGGTTTCGATGGTCTGGTCGATGGTCTGGGGCTGTTTCGCCTACCTCGTTTCGGCCAATATGAAAGGATGGAAGAGCATCGTCGTTTTTGTGATCTGCTATGTCTTCGTGAGTGTGGTCAACCAATTGCTGATCGAATACACCAAATAGGGCGGAGTGCCGTCCGACGCTATGCGGAACCCCGGCCGGGTTCCGTTTTTTTGTTCGCTCCGATTATGAATCCACAAAAAAATATGGTGCTGCAAACCGGAATTTACAGCGCCATATATGGTTGGGTGAGCTGATTATATCGCACCGCTACAACCACATACCCTTGCTCGATTCCTCGCCTGGGGGATTCTGTAGGAGCTGGTCGTATAAGACTCACCCGGCACAAAAGTAGGAATTTTTTATATCTTTGCAAAAATTTTCGACCAGATGCGTAAAAAAACTTTGCTCTATATCTTTTTTGCGGGCCTGTCTGTTCTGCTGATCGCGGGATTCGTCCTTCGTCAGCAGTTCTACGGCAATGCCGTGAAGACGGAACGCGAACTCTTTGTCAGCAGCCGGGCCGATTACCGTGCGCTCGTCGATTCCCTGCTGCCGGAGTTGAAACACCATTGGGCGTTCGGGGTCTATGCCCGGCGCATCAATCTGGCCGAGACCTTCAAGCCCGGACACTATCTCCTCGAACGGGGCATGAGCGTCATCCGGGTGGCCCGGATGCTCAAACTGGGCATGCAGACCCCCGTGCGGGTGACGATCAACAACGTGCGGATTCCCGCCCAGCTGGCGCAGAAACTCGCCGGTCAGATCGACGCCGACTCCGCCGCGATCATGCGGGCGCTGACTTCGGACGAAGTCGCCCGAAAAGCGGGTTTCGACAGCCTGACCCTTTTTTCGATGTTCATTCCCAACACCTATGAATTCTATTGGACGGTGACGCCCGAAGAGTTCGTGGAGCGGATGAAACGCGAATACGACCGTTTCTGGACGCCGGAGCGGGACGCGCTGCGCAAACGCAGCGGCCTGAGCCGGTTCGAAGTCATGACCCTTGCGTCGATCGTCTATGAAGAGACGCGCAAGACCGACGAGATGCCCCGCGTCGCCGGCGTATACGTCAACCGGCTGAAAAAGGGAATGCCCCTGCAGGCCGACCCGACGATCAAATACGCGATGCAGGATTTCGGCCTGCGCCGCATCCTGTACAAGCATCTGAAATACGAATCTCCGTATAACACCTATCTGAACAAGGGCCTGCCGCCGTCGCCTATCTGCATGCCGGGCATCAATGCCATTGACGCGGTGCTGAATTACGAAAAACACGACTATATTTTCTTCTGCGCACGGGAGACGTTCGACGGCTACCACAATTTTGCGAAGACCCTGCGCGAGCACAACGCCAATGCTCAGGCGTACAGCAGGGAGCTGAACCGGCGCAAGATTAAATAATTTTTCGTACATTTGTATTCATGCTGACGAAAATATACGAACAGAACCCCTCCGAAAGGGAGTTGCGGAAAGTGGTCGATGCGTTGGAGGACGGCGGAATCATCATCTATCCGACCGACAGTGTCTATGCTTTCGGTTGCTCGCTGCGTTCGCCCAAGGCCATCGAGCGGCTGCGCCGCATGAAGGGCAAGGACGCCGAGGCCTTTACGGTGGTTTTCGAAAATCTGGCTCAGGCGGCCGAGTACTGCCGGGTGGATAATGCGGCGTTCCGCATCCTGAAGCGCAACCTGCCGGGGCCTTTCACGTTCGTATTGACGGCATCGTCGGGCATGCCCGACAAGGCGCTCGAAAAGCGGCGTACGATCGGAATCCGTATTCCCGGCAACGCCGTTCCGCGGGCTATCGTCGCGGCGCTGGGATGTCCGCTTATCACCACCTCGGTGAAGGACGACGACGAAGTGGTCGAATACACCATGGATCCCGAACTGATCCACGAGCGGTACGGCCGCGATGTGGCGCTGGTGATCGACGGCGGCGTCGGCGACAATGTGCCGACGACGGTCGTGGATCTCACGGGCGACGAACCCGAAATCCTGCGCGAGGGCAAAGGCGAGCTGCAATGATTGGGAACTGATAATTCTGAATGATATAATGGAAAAGCAAAATTTCTGGAACGATGCCGCGAAATGCGGGGCGATTATCGGGGCCATACTGGCCGTTTCGATGGTCTTGGAGACGATGATGACACTTTCGGGCAGCATGAAGTACTATGCCCTGATGACGGTCGAATGGATCGGAGTCGTCGTCCTGCACTATTACCTGCTGCACCGCTTCACGCGAAACCGTTCGAAACTCTATTCGGCCGAGGAGGGATTCTCCTTCGGACAGGGATATCTCTTCGTGCTGGCGGTGTCGGCCTTTGCTGGCGTCATCGTCGGAGGCGTGCAATATATCTACCTGCACCTGATCATGGGTTATTCGAATTACACCTCCCGGCTGGTCGAAGCGCTGACCGACATGATGGCGTTGGGCGGCGGCGTGCCGGCGTCGATGGAGTCGGTGATGGCCCAGTCGCTGGAGCAGATTCAGACCGCGCCTGCCCCCTCGGTGCTTGCGACCGTCTGGGGCGGTATCTGGGTAAGCCTGCTCTTCGGCGCTGTTTTCGGCCTTATCATTGCAGGTGTGCTTTCGCGCGCTCCGCGGCCGTTCGATACGCAGGCCGGTGAGTAAGAACTGTAAAGCAGAAGATGAATAAACTCGACATATCGGTTGTAGTGCCGCTCTACAACGAGGCGGAATCGCTGCCCGAACTGGTCGCATGGATCGACCGCGTGGCGGCGGAGCACGGCTATACCTACGAAGTTATCTTGGTGGACGACGGTTCGTCCGACGATTCGTGGAGCGTCGTCGAATCCCTCAAAAAGCAGTATCCGGCGGTGCGGGGCATCGGGTTCGCCCGTAACTACGGCAAATCCGCGGCCTTGTACTGCGGTTTTGCGGCTGCGGAAGGGGAGGTCGTCGTCACGATGGACGCCGCCCTGCAGGATTCGCCCGACGAGATTCCCGAATTGCGCAGGATGATCCTCGAAGAGGGATACGATCTGGTTTCGGGCTGGAAGAAGAAGCGCTACGATCCGATCGGCAAACGCTGGCCCAGCAAGTTTTTCAACTGGACGGCCCGCACCGTGTCGGGAATCGGGCTTCACGACTTCAACTGCGGCTTGAAAGCCTACCGCCGCAAGGTCGTCAAGGCGATCGAAGTCTACGGCGAGATGCACCGTTTCATTCCGATACTGGCCAAGCAAGCCGGTTTCCGCCGCATCGGCGAGAAGCCGGTGGAGCACCGCGCCCGCAAATACGGTCGTTCGAAATTCGGTCTCGAACGTATGCTGAAAGGTTATCTCGACCTGATTTCCGTACTCTTCATGTCGCACTTCGGCCGTTCGCCGATGTATTTCTTCGGCAGTCTGGGAACGCTGATGTTCCTTATCGGCGGCGGCACGACAGTCTGGATCATCGCTGCCAAAATCTGGAAGCAGGTCCACGAACTGCCGCTGAGGGCGGTTACCGATCAGCCGCTTTTCTATTTGGCGATTCTGGCGATTATCCTCGGAGTCCAGCTGTTTTTGGCGGGATTTTTGGGCGAGCTTATCAACCGCGGCTCCTCCGACAGGAACAAATATTTGATAGATAAAACTTTATGACCCTATGATACAACGAATCCAAACGCTTTACATGCTGATTGTCACGGCGCTTATGGCCGTTACGCTTTTCGCTCCGCTTGCGTGGTTCGCCGGCGAGGCCGGAGAGTTCGGGCTGTATGCCTTTTCTTTGAAAACCGCTGCCGGCGAAGCCGTGCAGCCGACGGTTTATATGGGCGTCGTGCTGGCGCTGGCCTGCGTGCTGCCGTTTATTACGATTTTCCTGTTCAAGCGCCGCCTGCTCCAGCTCCGGCTCTGCGTGGTTGAAATGGTGCTGCTCGTCGGCTCCGCCGTTATGGAAGGCGTGTACTACTTTCTCAGCTACCGGGTGTTTGCGGAACAGACGTTCCATACGCAGGTGCTGAAACCTGCCGTCGTGCTGCCGCTGGTTTGCCTGCTTTTCGCATACCTCGCCGCACGTGCGGTTTTCCGCGACGAACTGATGGTGCGCGCGGCCGACCGCATCCGTTGATCCCGAAAGACTATTAGCCCCGGAATATGCAGAAACGTGCGTATTCCGGGGCTTTTGTCTCCGATTGTGTCCGCATTGGACGCCGATGTCCGCTAATTAACCTAATCGTAATATAAAAAAGGCGTTTAGGCTTTTGTCGGTCCGGAAAATAATGTTAGATTTGAGGCATAATATTACCATTATGTAAGGAATCGTAAGTTTTTTTAGAAATAAAATAAAAGTTTTTAATCAATTTTAAACAACTCTTCTATGAAAAAGTTAAACCTTTTGAGGTTATTGTTCGGTGCGATGTTCCTGATCGCCGCGACGGCGTTTACATCGTGTGTGGATGATAACGATGACGACGGGATGCCTTATCTTGAGGTTGCTCCCGAAGCATTGACCTTTTCCGCCGAGGGCGTGGCCGAAGGTGCGTCTGCCGTTACGGTGAAAAGCAATCGTCCGTGGACGCTCGCTTTCGAATCGGGCGCAGACTGGGTGACTCCTTCCGCGACTGATGGAAAAGCCGGTACGACCGAGGTCGAATTCTCGATCCCCGCAAGCAACGAGAGCCGTACGGCAACGCTGAGTTTCCAGCTCAAGAACTCCTACGGCGCCTATTTCACCAAGACGGTTACCATTAATCAGGGTGAAGTCGTTCCCGAAAAACTTGTTTATAAAGAAACTTTCGGAACGACGGGAGATAAAACTCCGGTTGCTTCATACGATGGCTGGGATAAGACCGGTGAAGGCTCTTCGACCGTAACTTATGCCGGTGAAGGGGTTGATATTCGCAGTAATCTTTCCAGTGTCGGCAACGGAAGTGCCTATGAAGGTTCCGGTGGTTCTAATTTGATGTTTGGCACCGGAAACACTTATTTTACGGTTCAGGATATTACGCTTCCTCAGGGCCAAACCGGATATACATTGACTTTCGGCGCAAGTTATTTCAATGCTCCCAATATTGAGATCTACGATCAGCTGACCGTTCAATTTAGTAAAGACGGCGAAAAATGGACCAATGCCATTCCCTATACTTTCGAAAACTTTGTGGCTGAGAAAAACTGGAATCTTGCAACGTTGAACTTTACGTTGAAGGAATTCTCGGAACATCTGTATATTAAATTCTTATCCACTAAGAAGCCTGACGGCAACTATCGTATTGACGATGTTACTTTGGTGACGAGTGCCGGTGGACAGCAGGTCGATTTGGATAATGGCTCCGTGACACCGCCTGTCGGTGATGTAGAGCTTCCGACTACTGTTGTGACGCAGTTTGGCGACAGTTTCAACGATGTTATTAGTGGTGTTGTTTACGATTCTCCCAATTGGGCGTTTACTTCGAGTGATGCTGGGTATCCGGCCAATCCTAAATTGGGATGGTTCGGCAGTGTATTTGGAGACACGTTCTATCTTCAGTGTGCTCCTTACAGCTCAACGCAGAAGACCGTTACGGCTTATGCTATAATGACTCCGTTTAATGTGAAAGCTGCGGATAATAAAGTGTTGACGTTCAAACTGGCATGGTATTTCAATGCAACGGCAAGTGCAGCTGACGACAGCAAGATTGAGATCGTAGCTTCTACCACGGTAACAAACGAAACGATTACCGATCCCAGTGTATGGACTGTTGTTAAGACAATCGAGTATAAAGAGGGGGTAAATGAGATCAACGTGTACTTTGACGAGTCTGCCGATCTTTCGGCTTATGCCGCTTCTGATAAAGTATATGTAGCTTTCCGTTATGTAGGGCATAACAACACCTATCGATTGGATGATGTCTCGTTCAATGGGGGAGCTACCGGATCGCTTGTTGTCGATCCTACGGCCATTTCTCTCGGTGATGCAGCCGGAGCGACGGCAAAAATTACGGTTACGTCTACCGGTGACTGGAAAGCGACTGTTTCCGGTTCAGGCTTCTCGATCGACAAAACTACGGGTACGGCTTCCGACACTTCGATTACCGTAACTGCTTCTGAGGCCAATGCTTCTTCGGAAATAAAAAATCTGGGTTCGATAGTCGTCAGCAATGATTTTGGCACCAAGACGATAGCGGTATCACAGAAGGGGGTGTCGAACGACATATTCTATGAATCGTTCGGTGATTTGGAACAGAAACTCGACAAGTGGCCTTATATCAATGAAAGTCCGTATGTGATTCGCAGCGGATTCGGTTATGTTTCCGGTACGTCAGACTATAAAACAGCTTACGCTTCGAACCGTTGGACGGCAACAACGGCTTCTCCGACAAGCGCGGGCTTTTCAGGTAAAGGCTTGATGTGGTTGCAGGCAGGTAAGAATGCATATTTTACGGTGCAGGATCTTGTTCTTACAACTGAAAAGAATCTGTCAATCCGTTTTGGATTGTATGGTAATACTGATGCTTTCGATCCCCAAAAGGATGTCATTAAACTCTATCTTTCGTCAGATGCCGAAAATTGGACTGAAATAGCGTATAATCTGGAAAATGTAGATGCAACTCCGGCTTGGAAATGGGCATCGGCTGATATTACGCTGAAAAATACTGTTTCACGTCTTTCTTTGAAAATTGAATATCCGAGTGGTGCGACCGGAACTCGTGTTGATGATGTCCGTATTTTCGTTGGCACGGGTGGGACAGAGATCGATTTGGGCGGCGGTGCCGCTACGCCTGCGGTTACGACGGCCAACGCTTCGAATGTAGCCGAGACGACGGTGACGCTGGGCGGCTCGATCGCCAATGCCGATCTGGCCGACTATTCGGCCGTCGGCGTGGAGTATGTGGTCTTCGCCACGGGAAATACGCCCGATTGGACAGGCTCCGTGAAAGTTCCGGCCGCAACGAAGGCTGCGACATGGACCGTAGACGTTACCGGCCTGACGAAGGAGACGCAGTACGCTTTCCGCGCCTACGCGACTCCCAACACCGGTGATATTCTTTACGGCGATCATAAGACGTTCGTAACGACCGGCGGAAGCGGCGGTGCGACAACAATTACGATTCCCGAACTCTTGGCCAAGATCACGGCGACTTCTGCTGCCGAGGTGATCGACGAAAATGTGACTTATACCTTCGAAGGTGTAATTTGCGGTGATCCCAAAGCTGGCAATGCTTCTTTCGGTACGCTTTACGTGATGACTCCCGGAGCTACGACCGGTGGAAACGGTATTTCGCTTTACAACTCGGTATTTTGGAGTGAAGGTGACTATAAACTGGGCGATAAAGTGCTCGTCACGCTAACGGCAGGTGTCGCAAAAGGTCAGATCCGCAATTCGATTCCTCAGGTTTCGGAAATCGGGACCGGTGAAGTGATCGTGCAGTCGAGCGGTAATGCAGTAACTCCTATCAAGGTGAATTCGGTCGCCGATATTTCGAATTATTTCAATATGCCCGTCACGATCGAAGCTACGACGAGTGCTGCCGGCATGTGGATGGACAGCGGAGCGAATACGACCCGTACGCTGACGGCCGGAGGAGCTAACTTAGCCGTATACCTCAATAAAAATGCTTGGACAACTTTCAAAGATCAGCCTTATATCGCAACGACTGCCGAAATTACGGGTATCGGTGCGGTGTATTCCGGTCAGAACCAAATTCTTCCCCGTAATCTCGACGACGTGAAGAACTTTAAGTCTACGGCCCCTATGATTATCGATGTAACTCCTTCTTCGTTATCGTGGGCGTCGGATGATACGGCTGAAAAGACTGTGACGATCGAAGGTGTGAATTTCAATGGATTTACGTTATCTTCGCTGACTTCCTTCAACGCGTCGGTCGAGGGAACGACCGTGAAGATTTCGCCTAAAACCGCCAATACGGGCGATACGGACATTAAAGAGACTCTGACTATTACGGCTACCGGAGGAAACGATGCTACAGTTGCTTTGACGCAGTTGAAAAAATCGTCGGGTGGTGAAGTAACTCCCGGTGTTGCATATGTTTGGAGCCTTGTAAATGGTGATTTAGGTTCGAAAGCCGATGGTGTGACCATCGTTAAAGGTACGCCAGAGTTGGAATGGATTACGAGTCCTACTTGGTCGGGATCATCGTTCTACTTTGGAAACGACAATAATAAAGGTGTTCAGGTTGGATCTAAGAATAAACCGGCCAGCCAATTTGTATTGAAATCCACGGCATATACTGGTGGGGTGAAAAAGATTGTTGTTAATAGCAGTGGAGCTGCTAGTGCTAATGTAACTTTGAAGGTGCAGGTCGGATCTACGACATTTGTTTGTGATGGAAATAGCACTGCTGATTTGACGTCTTTGGCTGCCGAATATACATTTGAAAATGCAGTAGCTGTTGAAGGTGACATTGTTTTAACATGGGATAATGCAACTAGTGTAGCAGGAAGCGGTAAGGCTTTTTATATTAAGTCTGTTGCTATCAACCCGGCAGAATAACCGAATATCGACACTCCCTCTCCCGGCAGGAACATCCTGCCGGGGGAAGGTTGTCTTAAAATGCGTATTTTCGCACTTAGTTTTTAATTGAATGACGTTGATATATAAATATAGTTCGCGGATGTTTGCCGCTTCCCTTGCGGCGATGGTGCTGATAGCTGTCGCCTTTACGGGGTGCGGTAAGGATTCCGACAATAAGGGAGGCGGGGGCGCCAACTCGGTGGAGTGGGACCCTGCCAAGACCGTGCATCCCGATCAGGAGGGCGCTGCCGTGCTGCTCGTGACCGGAGATACGGGGACGCCGTGGACGGCTGAAATCATTTCGGGAGCCGAATGGATTTCGTTTAACCGGACAGCGCCGGGAGGCCAGACTGTCAAGACGGGAAAGGTCGGAACGAGTTTGTCCGACAAGAATCAGTATGTCTATTATTGGCCGAACAACACCAAGGACGAGCGGCATGCCCTGATCAGGTTCGAGTTCGAAGGCGAGATGCCCGTCGAGCTTGAACTCGTCCAGTACAGTACTTCGTCGAACGACAATGTATATGAGACCGGTCACAATCTGGTTTGGCCTGAGATTCCTGCCGAAAAGGTGAATAGCAATTATATTTATGTATCACATTTCGCTCAGCTCAAGAATCAGAATACGAATCAGTGGTATAACGCCCGTAACTATACGTTGTGTCTCGACAAAACCAAGTATGCCGCATGGTGGGTGGCTTATCCGCTGCATAGTTCGTATACGGGGTCGGGACGCGTGGAAACATGGGCGTATGATCCCAAGATCGCAGCTGAATATCAGGCTAATTTGACCCGTAGTTATCCTGCGGCGAATTACGACCGCGGCCATCAGATTCCCAATGCCGACCGTAGCGGAAATGCCACGATGCAGGCGCAGACTTTCTATTTCTCGAATATGACGCCCCAGAACTCCAGCCTGAACCAGCATCCGTGGGCGGACCTTGAGAAAATGGCCCGTGACCATTGGATGTGTTCCGACACGCTGTATGTCGTAACCGGTGCATATTGGAATCCCGGTAGTACGCTTACGACGGCAGACCGCGACGGTAAGTTATGTCCTGTGCCGAATTACTATTTTAAAGTATTTGTCCGCACGGTAAAGGGTAACATCCGTCAGGCTGGTGATAAACTAGGTGATTATTCGGCCGGCCAGCTCAAGTCCATCGGATTCTGGGTG
>ULTC01050090.1_pt1 | contig 10865 bp, 8 predicted proteins | sample 1957091 | NCBI WGS metagenome assembly ULTC01 (sample SAMEA4835720, study PRJEB28245) | human gut metagenome | biome: gut microbiome; material: fecal sample | place: Denmark | collected 2008 | reverse complement strand
TTATCATCAGAGCAGCTATGACTGCACTTATTATTTTTCTCGTTCTGCCTGCCATAAAGCCTCCCAAAAATATATCCTATGTTAATTATAACATTATTTGCTGTCGGTGCAATGTTTTTTAAAATCTTCTGCCGTAAGTCCGAACATAACCGTATCAACATAATGTCCATGGTAATATTCGCTGTCCCTGGATACACCCTCCACCACACAGCCGACACTTCTCATCATCGCTGCAGATGCGTCATTACCCATATTGACACAGGAAACCATTTTATTCATCCTAAGCTCATTAAATGCGTAATTTAATACAAGTTTCAATGCCTTTACCGAATATCCTTTTCCCCTGTGTTCCGGCAAAATATACACGCTAAAGGAAAATTTACCATTTTTCTTATCAATACCGCAAAGATTAATACAGCCTGCATAATTGTCTTCCAGATCCCATATTGAAAATTCAATCCTGTCATCCTCACATCCGAAATTCAGGTGTTCCGCTTCAAAATCACTGAGGGAATCCGGTTCATAAGGCAGTTTCACATCGCTGTCAAAGAAAATACAGCTTTCCGTATCATATATCATCCCATGATTGATGCGGTATTCCTCCTCGTTCATATCACTTAAGACTATTCCGTCATATTCCCAGTAATAAGGTCTTTGCTCCCATACCAACGGGCCTTTGGCGATATGTTTTTCTAAATTTCCCAGTGTGGAATCAAATACTTCAAAGCCTTTATAGTTCTTTCTTTCTCTTTCTTTGTCCATGCCTGTGCCGTTATATTCAAAATCAAGGAGTGAATAGTACAGTTCTCCTGTATAATGTCCCCCGGTATAAAACATCCCGCTTCTGAATGCGTCAAGGATAAATCCCATACTTTCCACAAATGTCTTGCCCTCTTCATTATCTTCCATAATGTTGCATCCGACTTTATGGAACCGCCTCTCATTAAAAAGATATTCAAGAAGAATTGACGCTGCACTTCCCGCATAACCTAAACCTCTGTACTGTCTGTAAATGGTTATGCTTAACTGCGCATTGCCCATCTTTTCATTTATCCAGTCAATTACAGCATATCCCACAGGTTCTTCATCCATATTTCTTATGGAAAACCAAAGTTCGTCACCCTCCTCGTTATTTACCATGGCATTGTCCGCCATATCTTTGGCATATTGAACCGTTGCGGGAAGATATATGCCATGCTCCGCCTGTTTTCTTGTCTGTGTGTCCATAAGAACATCATAAAAATTATGGCTGTCTTCTTCTCTTATCATTTTGAGCTCTACAAGCCCGTTTTTCCAGAAATAACTCATATACCTGACCTCCGATTGGTTATAATCAGATTTTACAGCATATTTGTCTTTATGTAAAATAAAGTTTCATTTTTTTATCTGTTCTCCCGCATGGTTAATTTCATAATTATCCGTATATATAATCTGCGAAACAGGAACAATCTCATATCCTTTTTCTTTAAGGCCTTCAATGATACGGGGAAGTGCATCCTTTGTATACTTTGCGCCATTGTGCATAAGAATAATTGCCCCGTCTTTTAAATTTTTATGGTTAAGAACGGTTTTAACGATATTGTCCGCACCGTAATCTTTCCAGTCAAGACTGTCAACGGACCATTGTATCGTATAATAACCACATTCGTCTGCTGCCTCTATTAATGTATTATTGTAATCTCCGTAAGGCGGTCTGAAAAGAAACATATCATATCCCGTAAGTTCCTGTACTTTTTTATGTGGTCCCATTAATTCTTCTTCACACTCTCTCATGGAAATCGTACTCATGTGCTTGTGTTTTTCACTGTGGTTTCCAAGGTCATGGCCATGGGCCAAAATTGATTTCACATCTTCCGGATAGCTTTCAATCCAGCCTCCGGTCATAAAAAAAGTTACTTTTACATCATATTTATCAAGTGTTTCAAGTAAAATCTGTGTGTCCTCGTTACCCCATGCGGCATCAAAACTGAGTGCAACCTTCTTATCCTCCCTTTTTACCGAATATATAGGTATTTTTCTTCCTGCCGCCTTAACCTTTGACTGTCCGATAATTCCGAAAACAGCAAGTAAAGCCAGTGCCGTCAATGGCAGCACCAGCTTTAATCTTTGTTTTATTTTACCTTTTATTTTTATAAATTTCATATATCACCACAATGGTTTTTGTATATGTTTATTCCTGTTTTTCAGAAAGTATTCTTATACTTCCGAGATAAGTCGCAAGGGCATATCCTCCGTAAATCAATACGATTATAAGTGCTGTGACAAGTATGGAATACAAAAGTCCCGACTTACCGTAAAAGCCCAATATTTTGGTACAGGTCTGTATTCCGAAAACTGAATGCATGACTGCAACGGAAAGCGGAAGTCCGAAATATATCATACACTGGGTAAATACGGATTTTCTAATCATCCTGTTATCAACACCTATTTTTCGCAGAATTGTATATTTTTCTTTATTTCTTACGGATTCAGACAAAAGTTTAAGTGACAGAATTGCCGCCCCTGTGATAATGAATACTATTCCAAGGTATATTCCCACAAATACAAGCACTACCGTTAGTCTTGTACTTACGTTAATAATTTCGTATTTGCAGTAGACATTCATATAGTACCCGCCTTCTCTTGCCCCGTACACAACATCATCAAAATACATTTTCTTATTCGTATCTTTATATGTGTTTTTATCTCCTTTAAAACCTGCCATAAGCACTTCCATATGCGCTTCAGCGTCAGAAAAATCCACATCATCGGGGACGATATATTTACCATAGCAGTCTTCATAATTATCAATGTATACAAATCCATAGTACATGTCCCCGGATTGAGGCTTATATTCCTTGCCATTAATCGTAATAACGGCACCATCCGGCTTAAGATAATTTTTGCCCATCATCTGCTCCATATTACCGATTACAGCATATTCGTCATCTTTAAGTTCTATTTCTTCATTGCCGAAACGTCTTGCGACCTTATTGTAATCCGATACATGCATATACTCGCTTATCTGATTAAAATGATAATTATCATTATCCATATAATACATATTAACGGTAAACATATCTTCAAGATTGCTCTTATCTTTCACAAGCTTGTCAACAAGCTCGTCGATAGGAGGGTCGTTGGCTGCATCCCTTGTATGCAGGGTCTCATATTGGATATCAACAGGTATAAGTTTTTTAATATTATTGTCTATTGATTTTTTAACGGAAAATACCGTTGACAGACAACATATTGAGAAAAACATCATAAGGCTTATTATTCCCGCTGAGAATACCGCCGTATTGATTTTGCTGCTTATCTCCCTTGTGGTAAATGCGTTAAGTTTTTTATAGTAAAATTTCTTTTTTGCCCTTACAAGGAGTAAAAACAGACCGGAAATTGAAAACATCAGAAGAAATGTTCCCACAATACCCTTTACTATCTGGGTTGCAACGCCTGCAATAGAGTCTATATCCTCCATTCCTGCGGTAACTTTATAATATGCCGTACCAAGTAAAATACAGGCTATAATAAACACAATAACGCAGAGCACAGGATTTCTGTTAATTTCTTTTTCACCCTTTTTACCGGAATTAATGAGATTAATAAGTCTGCGGCTTCCTGATACGATTATATCAAGAATGAGCACAACACCGTACATAATGCAGAAATACAATATCGTTTTCATAATGGCTGCTTCTGACACAACAAACCGGAACTTAGTCAGGTCTGCTTCAAAGAGATTGGCAATTAAAATACTCATTCCCTGTGAGGCGGCTATTCCAACGATAAGGCCTGCTGCCATGGAAATAATTCCTATCACAACAGTTTCAATAATAAGAATCGCTGCTACTTTTACTTTGCCCATGCCAAGAATCAGATATATTCCGAATTCCTTGTTGCGCCTTTTAATAAGAAAGGTATTGGCATATACTATAAGGAAGCCAAGAACTACTGCCACAAACACACTTATAACTGACATTACGCTTCCAAGCGTATCAATTAACGAAACGTTGCTCTCATTAATTTTTAACATTACTGCCTGATCTGACAGTGAATTAAATACATAAAAAATTGCCACACCGAATATGGTGGTGATAAAAAAGATTAAGTAATTTTTAAAACTTTTGCGGATGTTTTTTAAGGAAATATTAAAGAGCGTCATTCAAATCCCCTCCAAGCATTGTAACTACATCTATTATCTTTTCAAAAAACTGCTTTCTGTTATCGCTGCCACGCCTTATTTCATTAAAGATATGACCATCCTTAATAAAAATAACACGTTTTGAATAACTTGCGGTAAATGCGTCATGGGTTACCATAAGGATTGTTGCATTCATCTCTTTATTCATCTTTTCCATGGTAACAAGAAGTTCTCTTGCCGATTTAGAATCAAGTGCTCCCGTAGGTTCATCCGCAAGTATAAGTTCAGGATTGGTGATAAGTGCTCTTGCGGAAGCTACTCTCTGCTTCTGACCGCCGCTCATCTGGTATGTGTACTTTTTAAGGACATCTTTAATATTAAGGGTGTCAGCTATTTCCATTATCCTTTTCTCAATTTCTCTTGCTCCCACATTCTGGATGGATAATGCAAGGGCTATGTTTTCATATCCTGTCAGAGTATCAAGAAGGTTAAAATCCTGAAAAATAAAACCTAATTTTTCCCTTCTGAAAGCATTTAATCTGCTGCCTCTTAATGAAGTGATGTCTTCTCCGCCAATTATTATTCTGCCGCTTGTTACACGGTCTATTGTGGAAATACAGTTAAGAAGCGTTGTTTTACCGGAACCACTGGCGCCCATAATACTGATAAGCTCGCCTTTTTCCACTTCAAAACTTACTTTATCAAGGGCTTTTGTAATGTTTCCTTTGCTGCCATAATACTTTTCAACATTGATTAATTCTAATATTTTTTCCATATTATTTTCCTCTTTCATTGATTATGGCTACATAATACAAAATATCCTTTATGACAACCATTGATTGATATGACAAAAACCTTACATTTTTGTAAGGTTCTATGTAACGTCACTATAAAATTCATTTTTGCCGAAAGAAATCCTGACTTTAGTGTACTCTCCCACAGACGACTCCACGGATATAACGTGGCCCAGCTTCTTACAAAGCTTCCTGCAAAGGTAAAGTCCCATTCCCGTTGATTTTCTTCCCATTCTGCCGTTGATACCGGTAAAAGATTTATCAAATACCCTGTCTAAATCAGAGGATTCTATTCCTATTCCGTTATCTTCTATCACAAGTATTACCGATTCGTCATCTTCCATTGTATAAAAAGAAATAATCGGATTATCTTTTGAATACTTAATACTATTATTCAAAATCTGATTTATTATAAATTCCATCCATTTTGAGTCGGTAACAACGGTTTTTTCCAGATTTTCTTTTTTTATTTTAATTCTTCTGCCTATTAAAAATTCCTTATTTTTGACAATGACCTGATTGATAATTTCTTCAAGTGACACTTTTTTCAGGAGATAGTCCTTATCTGACACATCAGCTCTTATATAATAAAGAATCTGTTCAAGATAATTATCAAGCTCTGAAAGTCCCGCCGACCTTGTTACCACATCATCATTCCTGTTGTAATTCATAAGCATAAGGCTTGAAAGAGAAATCTTGACTTCATGTATCCACATCTCAACATATTCCTTAAAATCCTCTACGGAACAGGACAGTTCGTTAATACGGTTACCGTAACAATAGCCGGTTTCGTATAGCAGTTCTTTAAGAATTCTGCCTTCAGTAAAATCGCAGCCGGGAACAAGTTCTGCAATAAGCAGCTTATTATCAAGTTCAGCCATTACAGACTTTATATTATCATAAAACTTCTTTTTCTTAATAAATTCTGCTGCCATACAGCCAAAATACATTACACTGAAAATACCGGTCAGCGCAATAATGCAGCTTTCATCCACCTTGAAAGCGTTTAACATAAGAACCGTAAGTATAATAAATATAAAATATATAACGATATATGATATTTTATCATGTAAAAAATCCTTAAGCTTCAATATAATAACCCTGTCCTCTCTTTGTGCTTATCACATCGCCGTACCCTAATTCTGCCAGTTTATGACGCACTCTCGTTATATTAACGGTTAAAGTATTATCGTCAACAAACTCACAGTCATCCCAAAGGTAATTCATAATATCGTCCCTTGATACAATTTTCCCACTGTTTCTGAACATATAATTAAGAATCCTGCATTCATTTTTTGAAAGCTCTATTTCATTGCCATTCCCCGATATAGAAGACTTTGAAAGATTAAGAGTGATGTCCCTGTATCTTATAACATTCTCATCTCCTCCGTTTCTCCTTAAAACAGCCTCAATATGCAAAAGAAGAAGTGCCGGATTATACGGTTTTGAAACAAAATCGTCCGCCCCGTAAGTCATGCATATAAGCTCATCCATTTCCGTATCTTTGCTTGTAACAATGATGACCGGGGTATTTTTTTCTTTACGATACATGCGGAGTAACGTCTGCCCGTCAATCCCCGGAAGATTCAAATCCAGAAGAATAAGCTCCGTATCCGTCTTTAACATCTCATCAAGCGTATCCTTAAAATCCGTTATTACACTTACCTCGTAACCGTTTCCTATGAGAAAATAGGAAAGCTCACCTCTTAATGTCTCATCATCATCTACAATTAAAATTCTGCTCATTATTATCCTCGTTTAAATATATTATGTTAATTCTACCACCGGTATGTTAAACTGACAACAGAGGTGTTAATTTATGAAACAAAATTTTAAATTTAAGATAATGTTTGACGGAACAAGATATTTCGGCTGGGAGCATCAGCCAAATACCGATTTAACCATTCAGGGCAAAATAGAAACCGTCCTCCAGAGAATGGTCTCTTCCGAAAAAGTACCGGAAGTCATAGGCTGCGGACGTACGGATGCAGGTGTTCATGCAAAAGCCATGATTGCCAATGCTTTCCTTGAGACCGATATGTCAACCGATGCAATCCGTGATTATATGAACAGGTATCTTCCCGACGATATATGCGTTCTTGAAGTAAAAGAAGCTGCCGAAAGATTCCACAGCCGTTACAAAGCTGTAGGCAAGACCTATTGTTACACCTGTTATACAGGTCCTCTAAAGCCTGTATTTGACAGAAAATATGTCTACTACATTGAAGAAACCCCGGATATCGGAAAAATGGAGGAAGCTGCAAAACTTCTTATAGGAATACATGATTATGCAAGTTTTTGCAGTAATCCAAAGATGAAAAAATCAACCGTAAGAGAAGTTGATTCAATACAGATAATAAAAAAAGGACAATACATACGTTTTACCTACCACGGAACCGGTTTTCTCCAACATATGGTAAGAATACTTACCGGTACACTTCTTGAGGTAGGTTTTGGTAAACGTGATGTATCATCCATTCCTGAACTGTTTGAGGCAAAAGACAGGTCTCTTGCCGGATTCACAGCTCCGGCATCAGGGCTTTGCATGATGCAGGTTGATTATAATTAGTTCTTGTGATATCTTCTCTCATCCTGTTCATACTTAGGTTCACAGGTAAGATTAATTCCTAATTTCCGGAATATCTGCTCATCCACGGATGAAAGGATGACTGAAGAATGAGCCTGCGCGCCCTTTAATTCTGATAATTTATCAAGGGTTCTTGCCGCTTCATCACTTCTTGCCGCTGTTGTAGAAAGGGCTATAAGTATCTCATCCGAATGAAGTCTTGGATTGCGGCTTCCAAGATATCCTGTCTTTAATTTCTGTATAGGTTCTATTGCTTCAGGTGCAATCAGTTTAACTTCATGTTCAATTCCTGCCAGTACTTTAATAGAATTAATAAGTGCCGATGCTGATGCTCCGAGAAGCTCACTTGTCTTGCCGGTAACAATTCTTCCGTCATTAAGTTCTATCGCCATTGCAGGTCCGCCTGTCTCTTCTTCCCTGTCAAGAGCCGCTTTTACAACTTTTCTCTTATCAACGCTGATTCCCGCCTGTTTCATAAGAAGTTCAAGCTTAAATTTATCATCTTTTGTATGTCCGAACTGTTTAATGTCCTTAAGGCACTTGTAATATCTTCTGATTATCTCCTGTTCAGATGCCTCTTTGCAGGCTTCGTCATCAAAAATACAGTTGCCCGCCATATTAACACCCATATCTGTAGGTGATTTATAAGGGCTTGTTCCAAAAATCAACTCAAACATGGCATTAACTACAGGAAATATCTCTATATCCCTGTTATAATTAACCGTGGTTTCTCCGTATGCTTCAAGGTGAAACGGATCAATCATATTAACATCATTAAGGTCTGCTGTTGCTGCTTCATAAGCAAGGTTAACCGGATGTTTTAAAGGGAGATTCCAGATTGGAAATGTCTCAAACTTAGCATATCCTGCATCCACGCCTCTCTTATGTTCATGATAAAGCTGTGAAAGACATACTGCCATTTTACCGCTTCCCGGTCCCGGTGCCGTAATTACAACAAGCGGTTTTTCTGTCTCAATATAATCATTTTTGCCATATCCTTCATCACTTACTATTTTTTCAACATCACTTGGATATCCCGGTATCTTGTAATGTCTGTAGGATTTAATTCCTAATTTTGCAAGTTTTTCCTGAAAGAACTTAGCTGAAGGCTGGTCTGCAAACTTTGTAAGACATACACTTCCCACAAAAAGTCCTACTGACTGGAATGCATCAATAAGTCTTAATACATCATCATCATAGGTAATTCCGAAATCACCGCGGATTTTGTTATCTTCAATGTCTTCTGCGCTGATTACTATTACTATTTCGGCCTGCTCCTTCAGCTGAAGAAGCATCTGTAACTTTGAATCCGGTTCAAATCCCGGAAGAACTCTTGATGCATGATAATCATCAAAGAGCTTTCCTCCAAATTCCAGATATAATTTATTTCCAAACTGTGCAATCCGTTCCTTTATGTGTTCGGACTGTGTCCTAAGATATTTGTCATTATCGAATCCTTTTTTCACAACCGTTCCTCCAAATGTATATATTATTCCTTTCCGTTCCAACAATATGTACAAAGATGGTCAGGATCTATGCCTACAGACTCAAGCATATCATCAAGCCTGTGGAATCTTAATGATGTAAATTTAAGCTTTTCACAAATCTTATCTACCATCTTCTGATATTTTTCATTATCAGGGTCAGCATACTCCTGCAATGTCTCCATTGAGACTTCTCCACCCTCAAGTTCTTCAATAACTCTCCTTGCAATAAGTTCCATTTCTGACTTCGAGCGGGAGAAATTAAGATATTTACATCCAAAAAGAAGAGGTGGGCAGGCAGGTCTTATATGTACTTCTTTTGCACCGCTTTCGTAAAGGAATTCCGTAGTCTCCCTTAACTGTGTTCCTCTTACAATAGAATCATCTATAAGTAAAAGCTTCTTATCCTTAATAAGGTCATGCACAGGAATGAGCTTCATATGTGCAATTAAATCTCTCTTTGTCTGTATCGTAGGCATAAAAGAACGTGGCCATGTAGGTGTGTATTTGATAAACGGTCTTGAGAAAGGTATTCCTGACTCATTAGCATAACCTATTGCATGGGCTGTTCCTGAATCAGGTATTCCCGCAACAACGTCTACATCCACATTATCTCTTCTGGCAAGCAGCTTACCGCAGTTATATCTCATGCTTTCAACACTTACGCCTTCATAACTTGCTGAAGGATAACCATAATATACCCAGAGGAAGGTACATACTTTATAGTTATTGCCGGGAGCAACAAGGGTTTTGCACTCATCGGCATTGAAAAATACTATCTCGCCCGGTCCCAGTTCCCTGTCTGCCGAATATCCAAGATTCAGATATGAAAAACTTTCAAAGCATGCACATCTGGCATCTTCCTTCCTGCCAAGGACAACAGGTGTTCTTCCGTACTTGTCCCTCGCAGCATATATTCCCATAGGAGTAAGTATAAGTAATGACAAAGAACCGTCGATTACATCAAGCGCATACTTAATACCATCTATAATATTATCTTTCTGGTTAATAAGTGCCGCTACAAGTTCCGTGGAATTAATCTCTCCGTTACTCATCTCAAAGAAATGCGTGGTTCCCTTAAGTATGTCTTCAACAAGCTGATCAGCATTGTTAATTTTGCTTACTGTCGTAATTGCAAAGCTTCCATGGTGTGATCTCACCAATATAGGCTGTGCCTCATAATCTGATATACATCCTATTCCCATATTACCGTTCAGTGTGTTAAGTTCCTTTTCAAACTTAGTCCTGAATGGTGAACCTTCTATATTATGTATGGATTTGCTGAAGCCGTTCTCTCCATACACTGCCATACCTGCACGCCTTGTTCCAAGGTGTGAATGGTAATCCGTTCCAAAAAATAAATCGAAAGTACAACTTTCCTTAGATGCTACGCCAAAAAAGCCGCCCATTGATGTTCCTCCTGAAGCAAATATTTTTTTAATCAAACATTCTTCATTATAACAAATGGGCGGTCAAAAATAAACAACTAATTTATTTTCTTTGTTCTACTGTCTCTTAATTATTATATCCATATATTGTATATTCTCTTCCTGTAATTTTTTCTAACTGTTCCAGAGTGGCACCTGCAATACACATTACACGTTCCCCCGTATCTTTTTTAACAATATAGGTATTTTCTGCGACATTATCATTTATATGTTCTTTGGTCATAAGATTATATGGCGTTTCTATAAGAATACCGTATCCGTCAACATCGCCGATATCAAAAAGATAATTATATGCAGCATTTCCTTCTGTCATTATGTATCTCATATCATAATCAGATACAGCAAAAAATCCGGTCGCTATGCCCAATGCTATGTCGCCTGTGGTAAGATATCCAAGACCTCTGTAAATATCCGAAGTATTATATTTCC
>ULTC01052275.1_pt1 | contig 10887 bp, 15 predicted proteins | sample 1957091 | NCBI WGS metagenome assembly ULTC01 (sample SAMEA4835720, study PRJEB28245) | human gut metagenome | biome: gut microbiome; material: fecal sample | place: Denmark | collected 2008 | reverse complement strand
CTGCTTATGCTGTTCGCTTACTGTTATTTCTGACATTTTTTCAACCTTCCTCCTTTTCAAGCGATATTTTTCCGGACATCAATTCAGGGAGTTCTGCATCCCTGAGTTCTGATAAATACTGATTTTGCATCGTATTGAGCAAAGAAATTTGGTTTTTCCACATTCTCAAAAAATGAATGAAAATATCCGGCAACAATTCTTTGTCATTGCACTTAAATGCAAATTCGTTCTTATTTTTGGTAAATTGGATATAATCAGACTTTTCAATTTTAATTCCTAAAAACTTGAATTGTTCGTCAGCAAACTGATTTGAGTTTTTGCTTTCATCTTTATAAAGCTGAACATCAAAGCCTAATTTTCGGGCAATTGTTTCGTTGATAACTAACTTACAAGCGTTTTGCATTTTGGTAATATAATTGATATTATCGGCAATTTCCTGAAAATCACGATGTTTGCTATCTTCAAAATCTTCAACGCTAACATCAAAAAACATACTCGGAGCGAGCATATATTTCTTTTCTGCTATCTCTGCGTTTGACTTTATCAAAGAAAATTCATTCACTTCTGTTAGGTTTTCAATAACCTGAATGATTCTATTTATATTTTCATCGGACAAAACATTATATTTCTTTTTGTAAGTTCTGCTCGTGTGACTTTTACTGCCAAACTGTCCATTTTGTTCTCGCTCTTCAACGACAAAGTTTTGAATGCTATGTATCAGATTCACTTTATCTTTGTTTGCTTTGTTTTTGTTTAAAACCATTATGCAAGTTGATATACTCGTACATTCAAACATATTATTTGGTAAAGTAATAATCGACTCAATCAAATCATTATCAATCAAATATTTTCGTATATCATATTCATTGCGTTGCGTCAATGAGCCCATTGGCAGAATCAAGACTGCTTTATTTGCTCTTGCAATGCAATTTAAAACAAATGCATAATTTGCATTACTTGCGGGTGGAATAACGGGAAATCTAATGTCATTTTCAAGCGGTAACGGAGGTTGCCATTTGATGTTGTAAGGCGGATTGCTTACTGCAACATCACAATGCAGATTGATTTGTTCGTTGCTTTGCAATTCGTCCACTTTACTGTATTTGTCATCTGCCGAAAGTTTGTATATCTTTAAAAACTTGCGCGTCAATACATCGCCATTTAAAACATAGCCGTTTACATTATGCAAACACAGATTAAAAAGTAAAAATGGTATAACTTTTTCATCAAGCTCTTCAACATAAACAAATTTTGCTTTGCTATCTTTTAGCATTTGCACCGTTAAAGCTCCGCTACCGCCGCAACAATCGTAAACCGTTTCACAGTTACCGGCTAAAGCAGAGACTAATTTACAAAGGCTCTTTGGGGTATAATCCTGTTTCTTTTCTGTTCTGTCAGCTTCATAATATTGCCACAACGATTGCAGCCAGTCTTTTGAGCCGTCATCGAGTTTTTTATACTCATCAAAAATATAAAAATTTGGCTTTAAAACAACATCAAGTAAAGCATTTCCGACTTCTGATGTTTTGGTAACATTGAGTAATTCAAAAATTTTGTTTTTAAATTCAAGTAATTCCATTTTCTTAATTTTTTAAAGCAGAGCATCTGCACCTACTCCGCTTTATACAATGTCAGAATTTATTTCAAGAGGAGTAAAAGTTTATACAACAAGTTGTGCAGAGCTTGTTATCGGTTAATTTGTTCGGGCATCTGCACCTACCCGAAAATACAATTAAAGAAAGAAGGTATTAAATGGGATTTATATAATCTCACAAGTGCAGTTGTGTGATTAACTTATTTAGTTTATTTTACTTCACCGGATGTAAAAATCAGATGTGTGCCGTCACGGAGCTGAATTTCTTCATCACTCATCACATAGCCGAGTTTACAGAGTAAAGCATAAAATTTGTTTAAATCCGGGCTGTTTTTTCGGCTGATTGTTTTGCGGCTATATTCTACATAAATAAAGCTTAATTTTTCATAAGTTCTTTGGCACAAAGCGTATGCCGTCGCCATAAGCATTCTATCGCTGTTATCGCTCCAGTGTTCGTTGATGTAGCTGTCTATGTTTTCAGTATCTTGATTCTCGACCACTTCGCTAAATCTGTATACATTTCTACTGGCTCCTGCCGCCACTTGGGCTACAATAAATTTCACAAGCTCCTGCTTCTTGTTGCTGTCATTGAAATTCGTATTAAGCATAAAGCCTATTCTGAGAGCCTCACAGCGTTCGTCTATTTCTTCCGCCTGTTCAACAAGCTCATCCCATCTCTGCTCTTCAAGCTTTCGCTTTTCTTCTTCGGCATCGTTCTTTTCCTGCTTTTCAAATGCTTCTGCGTAAATATAAATGTTTGAGCCGTAACCAAAATAAAAATATCTTTTCCTGCCGTCCGCAAAGTCTTTACCGATCAAATCTTTGAGCGCAAAAAATCCCGTATATTCGTAGTTGCTTGGAATTTCGTCATGTTTCTGCGCTTTAATCATTCCATGTTCAAGACAGAGCTTTTCAATTTTTTCTTTTTCTTCATCTGTTTCCTGCTTCTTAACAGCAGAATACAAAAGATTATCGAAATTATTCGTTCCGATTGATGTAAGCAATTCATTCCTTACATCAATATTCTTAATCTGATTCAGCCTGTCATAATCCTGCAATGTAGGCTGTCGGATTTGGCTCTCTTTGAAAGCTTCTTCATCAAGCTCACAGAGTTTTACTCTCCGCCTTATTTTGCTTTCTGAAAAGCCTGTTTTCTCTGCAACCTCTGCGACCGTATCTCCGAGGTCAAGCAACAGCTGACATCCCTTTGCTTCTTCATATACGGTTAAGTCGGACCGCTGCATATTTTCGGTCAACATTGTAGATAACTGCTCCTTTTCAGTCATCTCAACAACAGCGCACGGCAGTTCGGTCAAGCCTGCCTGCTTTGCCGCTGCAAGCCTGCGATGCCCTATAATAACCGTGAAATCATCCCAGTTATCATTGTTTGGCACTACGGTCAAATTTTGCAAGATACCGTTTGCTTTGATAGATTCTGCGAGCTCCGACACATCGCCGATAACCTTTCTCGGATTATCGGGATGCGGATGAAGTTTTTCAACCTGTATCATTTGTAATTTAGATTTTTTATTCATTTATATAATCTCCTTGATTTTCGCAAGGTCATCTGATATAATAATGTTGGACTGTATTTATACGTTGCAGATAGCCTTGTGTTATTTGCCGACCGTTGATTGTAGTGCAAGCAATCAACGGTCTTTTTCTTTTGTGTTTAAAATGTAATCAATCATATGCAAACACATTCTAATATTTACAACCGATGGATTTAATAAGCATTCACGCATATCTTTGAGTATATGCGGTATGTTGTCAATAAAATCAATTGTGTATCCTGTATTTTCGTAGTCGTAAAGTTTGCGAATACAGCCATAAAACTCGTTTGGTACATCTTTGCAGTCGTGCATTTTACCGTAGATGTCCTTGACTTTGATTTTGTTGTTTTGATTTATGGTTAATCTTTTCATTGGTTTGCCTCAATCGGATTGCAAACTACACCGTCAACAGTTTCTTCAAGCTCAACAACATTCTTGAGGGTTAGCTCAGCGAGAATATTCTCAACCTCGGGCGGTACGCTCAACCCCTCTGCACTGCACATTGCAAACAGCGAGTTTATGATTTTTGCTATCCTGTTTTTAACAAACTCATTGCTTGCGGTCGTTGCATCAAGTGCTGATTCTGTGTTTTTAAGACTTTTGCGTGTGTGGTCAAGCGTTAATTCGCTGAAGAACAGCTTGTCTTTCAGCGTTTTTTTAGTCTGTATGTTTTTAAATATCATAATCGCAATGCTCCTTTTCGTTATTTATTTGATTTGCGACATCTTGTATGGATGTCGATTTTATGACAGACGTAATTAAAAAAGTCATAATTTTTAGAGCGTTCGGCTCGGCGATTGTCACACTTTGATTTGTACTCGAGGTATCTTTCGCAATCTGTATGACATCTTGTCGTCCGTATCTGACAGCCGTAGCACGGCGAATTTATCATTTTTATACTGTCCTTTCGATTGCGTTGCCGCTGCCGAGCAACTTGTTGAGCAGTGTAGTCAGTAAGGATATATCTGCACCGCTTGCGTAGGTCTTGAGCCGGTCAATCGGTATGTTGTAGCTCCAACGCCCTTTGTCGCTCTTTACGGCTGAACCGATAGGCAAGGTTTGTTTTTTTAAGCCTTCATAAACATAATTGAGAGCAACTCCGAGATATTCAGCTGCCACGGTCGGCGGTACATCTCTGTACTCCTGATTTGTTTTAGGGTTGATAAGGATTTTGTCGTTCATTTAATCACCTCAAATCTATGTTGATCGTACAAGTGCCGATTTTTGTATTTGTAGTGTACTTTGTAGCACGCTTGTTCCAATTTTGGATTGCTGTTGCTCTGTCGGTGCTATAATCACCAAAGCAGGTAGCCGCGGCACAATTAGCGTTAGTGCACTCAAACATATACACCTCCTCATCAGCGCCTATATTCTCAACTGTTACCTCGCTTCCGCAAAACGGACAAGGCTTAATTTTCAGTTCAGGCATTGTTTTCCTCCTCCTTATCCATTTTTGCACCACAATCAGCACAAAAGTTCTTGTGATTAAATTCAACCATATCTTTACTAAACAAACCATTGCAGACAGAGCATCTATATCTTACTGCTCCATAGCTAAGATATTCTTTAATCCAATAACCATGAGATTGTGTATCAGAAGTAGGTTGACTACTAATAATATCAAGTATTGTAGGTAGTTCAACAAGGGTTGTATTATCATTTCCTAGAAGCTCATCATCTGGAATACTTTCAATATCTCTAATTAGTAGCTCACGCTCTATGCATTCTTTTTCAACCATTATTTACCTCCATTTTTGCACCACAATAGGGGCAATATGGATACAAATCAAAGCCCTCGTAAAAAGTGAGAAAATTTTTACACTCAGAACATAAATAATTTGTATAGTCGACATCCCCGCTGTCGTATTCCCACTTTCCGTGCCTGATTTCTTCCATTTCACACACCGTAGCATGATTGGGTTTACTATCGTCAACTTCGATAATATGCTTAACTGTTTCGGCATTTCGTTTTGAATTAAAGTATATCGTGTTTACACTACCGTCTGCGAACGGTATATCCAAAGCATAGTCACCGCAAAAATCACGGATTTTTAATTCTTTTTCAATCATCGCTCTTCACCAATCCTCTCCGTCAAAACTTAATTGCCCCGGTAAAACACCATCCTGCATCCACCAGTGATAAACCTCAAGTCCGTTAGCGTGTTGTGTAGCTTTGCCTCTTTGCTTTCTCACTTCAAGCATCTTGTCGAATGCTCTTATATACAAATTTCGGTACTTGGGATATCGTGCAAACTCCGCAAATCTCTTCTTACTTGCCATTGGACAGCCAATGCATCCAACACGGTCAAATCCACAACTGTATAACGGATTAAGATTAATGTGTTCTTGGTTGATGTACTCCCTAACATCACTATCCGACCAATCACAAATAGGGTTAATGATTATCTTCCCTTGTAACTGACAATGCTCAACTATCTGCCTCTTATCGTCATTGTCATTGTTAAGGACAATTCTATTCGACGGATTAGAGTTATAAGTTTCGATTACTCCCCTTGACCATCTTTTCACGCTTTCTGCTCTTCGCACTCCTGTGGCAATAGCACGATTCTTACCGCCTGTTTCTTTCAAAATCGCACAACAATATCTTACTAATCTTGTAGGGGGCATTCCTTTTTGCACAATCAGCGACCACATAGAGGTCGGCTTGCCCTTGTATCTCGGCATATCAATGTTGCATTTTATGCCTTTAGACTCTAACTCCTTGAATTTATTGCGTATGTGGTAAACTGTTTCTGGAGCATCAGCCGTTGTGTGACTATGTTGGACCTCAAAGTCTATACCCGATTTAATCGCTAAATCTAAAATAATGTCGCTGTCTTTACCACCTGAATAACAAAGCATAAGCGGTTTATCATAGTAGTGCTTACTTATTTTTGCTCCGTCACGAAGTCGCATTATAGCAACCTTTTCTAAGTCCATTACTTTTCACCGCCCTCAATAGGCTGATTTCAACATTTAATACAGTTATCGTCACAATCATCTATGTCCATCAGTCCTAACGCACGTGGACATACACCTTTAGGTGCTCCGTCATCGTCAAGCGGAGCGTTCGGATAATTCTCCAAGAACTCCGTAAGAAATGTCTTTGGCGGATGTTCATCCGACCATTCCTGCACAGCCTTAACCGCCTTTTCGGGATAATACATTTCAAAATCTGAACAGAATAAACCTTCACCGTTGTTATTACTAGACAAAGGACAGTTGCTACAGTTAATTTCACACAGTCCGTTCTTTGTTCTTTTCGCCATCTTCAACTTTTCAGCAAAATAATTTTCGGTTTTCGTACAATCAATCATTTTTACCATTCCTTTCTGAGGTAATAAGTTAAGCCGCCGAACCGAATAAATCTTCGATAGATAAATCAGTTTGTAAAACCGACTTTAAGCGGAGAGCTTCATCAAGCGTAAATGGATATTCCCCACGCATTTTTGCACAGAACTGTCCGTATGAAATTCCCATTTTCTCGGCAACTTCTTTCTTTTTCATTTTCTTTTCAAAAATGATTACTTCAATTTTGTCAAACACGATTTTTCACCTCCTAAATGCGATATTTCGTGTTTCTGTATTAAATATAACACGATATTTCGCACTTGTCAACGGATTTTTAAAAATATTTTTACGAAATTTCGCATTTTAGTATTGATTTTTCGTAAACAGCGTGTTACAATCAGTAATAGTAAAGGGTGATTAACTTGACAAGAGAAGATTACATAAAACAGTTAATAAGTGACAAAGGATTTAGTGTAAAAACCTTTGCCGAAAAAATTGAAATACCATACAGCACACTTAGATCTATGCTTAACGGCTCTATTGGTGGAGCTGCTGTTGATAGTGTGATTAAAATTTGTGCAGGTTTGGGAATTAGCATAAATGATTTGCAAAATTGCAATGCGGTTAAACTACCTTTTGAAACATCAGACAAAGAAAAGAAACTTATAATCGCATACAGAAATAACCCAGAAATGCAACCTGCAGTCGATAGATTGCTCGGTGTGGAAGATGAAGTATTGATACCGACCGTAAAAGCCGCACGAAGTGACGGCAACAGTCAACCTATTGAAATAGTTAATCTTCCTGATCTCAGTAAGTTTGAGCCTGACGATACAGATTTATAAGTACATAATAAAAAACACCCCATAGGTTACAATACCTATGAGGTGATAAAATTTGAATTATGGTAAATACAAACAGGCACGCAATGCCTCTTGGCAATGTTTAATCGACTATAAAATTAACAGTCTGCCTGTTAAGGTAAGCCAAATAGCTAAACAAGCTGATATTACTTTGCTGAAAAATTCAGCGGTCAATCTGCTACACCAAAATGAGAGCGGAATAACTTTGATGCAAGATGATAAGCTGTACATCGTCTATGCTGATGAGCAATCTCCTCAGCGATGCAGATTCACAATCGCACACGAGCTTGGACACATTTTCTTAGGGCATTTATTTAAAGCTGACGGCAACGGCTTTTTAATAACTGATGATGCCGAACATTCGGCAAATGTATTTGCTCGGGACTTGTTAGCTCCGGCTTGTGTGTTGCACGAAATGCAAGCAATCAATGCCGCTGCAATTACAAATTTATGCGACATCAGCCTTGAGGCGGCAACCTACAGGGCTGAACGAATGGCAGAGCTCGAACGCAGAAATGCCTTTTATCTGCACCCTCTTGAACGGCAAGTAAAGGAGCAATTTGCAGATTTTATCAACAAAAAGAAAAACCTACCATAGCGGCAACTATGGTAGGAAAAATAGGAATAGTGAGAAGTCTGAACCTCTCTAATATTATTTTAGTATATGATATATATTTTGTCAATATATATATCAAAAAGAGGAGAATTTATAAATGAAATGCCCAAAATGTGGTGCTGAGATTCCTGCCAGCTTAAAGTTTTGCAATGAATGTGGTGCAAAGATTGAACAGGTTGCCTTGTTCAAGGACAGCGAGCCTGAAAGCACAGAATCTTACAAATGTGGGGAATGTGGTAAAATAATACCGAGCAATTCAGTATTTTGCCCTGAATGTCACGCCTATCAAAAAAACAAATTCAAACCCACAAGCGATACTGAAAAATCTTCTGATAAAAAGCCCGTATATCGTAATTCACATTTTTACATCGCTTTGCTGATAGTTTTGATTTTATCCGCCGTTGTCGTAACGGCTATTTCGCAAGTTAGCCAAACCAAGTCCCAAGAAACAGAAACTACCATAAGCACACCGTCAAAAATGGTTTCATATACATTAAGTTATGTGGATTATGAGATTCCTGATGATTGGGAAACAGACGAAGCTGATGATGGTAAGCATAACTACCATTATGATTCCACAGGAGATTTATTTTATGTGAGTTGTTCTGATATTGATGTAGATGAAAAATTGTTTAATGAAGAATTAATGGATTCCGTAATTGAATCAAACGAAGAGACTTGCGAGCTTTACAGCCAAAAAAGTAAAGAGATTATCGAAATTGACGGTCATAAAACATTACATACAACATTTACATATATCAAAGATGATGAAGACACATTTTGCAGTTCATACGCTTTAATGATTAAAAAACAGCTTTATCTTATTACGTTTAGAAACAAAGGTCTAACACAATCCACTATCTTCGATGAATGCGAAGAAAAAATAATGAACTCAATAACAACTAACAGTAGCGGTTATGAAAATAAAACAGAAGCACCTACTAAGAAGCCGACCGAGCCCGAAACAGAACCGCCTACCGAAAAGCCTACAGAATTTGAAGATACTTTAACTGAACTTTATTCTGATAGTGATATAGCCATATATTATAGTGACACGGAAAAATATCCTTATTCAGATGATGAGGCTGATGTTCATTTTTATGTTAAAAATAAAATGGATAAATCTATAACCATACAAGCCGACACCGTCATATTAGACGGAAGGAGCTATAACCAAGTTGTTTGTAGCGACCCAATTTCAGCGCACAGCGAGGGAATGATTGAAGTCAGCATAGATAATTGTAAAAACTTTAATCCGTCAACGGTAGGAGCTGACTTAAGATACTTTGATAGTGATAATTTTGGTAGTACTGTAAAAATGAATCTTATAAGCAAAAAGGTTAAATAAAAAAATAAACAAAAATAAAACCGCCCTGACCTGTTGGCGCAAGTCGGAGCGGAAACCATTACACGGGTGCAATGGTACTTTAATCAAGCAATAATATTGTACCACAACCTGTTAAAATTTACAAGATTTTAACAGGATTTTTGCGCCCATTTTTAGGAGCGTTAAAATGAAAAAATGTATAAACCGTCGGTGTAACCGAGAATTGCAGGACGATTTTGTATTTTGTCCTTACTGCGGTAAAAACCAATCGGCTGACAAACCAAAAAACAGACGGCGAACAAAGGGTACAGGAAGCATTTACATTCGCAAAGACAGCAAATCAAAACCGTATGCCGCTGCAAGCAGTATCACCGGCAAACAAGTTTACTTGGGTACATTTGCGACAAAGCGAGAAGCAGAAAATGCCCTCAAAGATTACGAATACAATCCAGTTAACGGCTTTAATATGACGCTCGAGCAATTGCACGATAAATGGGTAAAAACTAAAGCATATAAAAAGCTCGGTGACAGCGTAAAAAGCAACTATGCCAGTGCCTACATTAAGCTAAAGCCCTTGTACAAGCGTAAATTTAGAGATTTACGCACATCGGATTATCAATATATCGTGGATTATTATGACAACCCACATCACGAGGTCGGCGCAGGCGGCAAATTAAAATATCTCTTACCTAATGGTAAAGGTACCTATAAAGTCACTGATACGCCTAAAATCTGCCAAGGCTTAGGATACTCGGCACTACACAAAATTAAATGCTTTGTTACAAGCCTTTACAATTTTGCGATGCAAGAGGACATTGTAAACAAAGACTACGGCACATTCATCGAACTGCCCGAACCTGAGGAGGTAAACGCTACACGCTTTACCGATGTACAGCTTGAGTTTATTAGACAAAACATAGGCAAAGTGCCTTATGCTGATTATGTTTACATTATGTGCTATCTTAATTTTAGAGTGACCGAGTTTCTTTCGCTCACTACCGAACAATATCATCTTAGCGAACAAGGCATACCTTACTTTATCGCAGGCATAAAGTCAGATGCCGGCAAAAATCGTATTGTTCCGATTCATCCAAAAATTTTAAAATTGGTTGAGAATTGTATAAACAATAAAGGTGAAACAATCTTCTGTCGAACACACGAAGGTTCAGAGTTTGGCAAAGCGATGAACAAGGATTATTTCCTGAAATATTGTTTCAGACCGGCGATGCAAGCGCTTGGCTTAGGCGATGAGTTTACTCCGCACTCTTGCCGTCGAACCTTTTCAACTCGCATGTCAGCGGCAGGAGCGAGGGAAGAAGATATTATCGCTCTTATGGGCCATACAGATTACAAGGTTGATATTGACCACTACATTATCCAAGAGGTTGACACCCTCTACAATGCGATAAAATTGCTGGCATAAAATAAGCCGTCCGATTACATTTCGGGCGGCTTTTGTTGTAGAAAATCTGTAGTTTATCTGTAGTATAACACATTAAAAGGTATAAAAAGAGGTAAATATTTTTAAAATTCAAAAATGTTGTAAACAAAGCAAAAAGCCAGTAAACAAGCCGTTTATGGCTCAATTACTGACTTTTCTCTTGGCTCCCCCAACTGGGCTCGAACCAGTGACATCATGATTA
>ULTC01052653.1_pt1 | contig 10907 bp, 10 predicted proteins | sample 1957091 | NCBI WGS metagenome assembly ULTC01 (sample SAMEA4835720, study PRJEB28245) | human gut metagenome | biome: gut microbiome; material: fecal sample | place: Denmark | collected 2008 | reverse complement strand
CCATTTGGCGGGCATAGCTGACCCAGTTTTCCAAATTGCTGGCAGCGATGCTGCCAATGACCACCACGCCGTTTTCTTTTCCGATGGCCAGCAGCTCCGGTGCTTTCCGGCCGAAAGCCTCCATAGACAGCATGGAGCCGCCCCGGGAGAAAAAGTAATACTGGTCAGGATAACCCTCACCCCGCACCGGCCTTTGGTACATGTCAGCAATGTGGATGCGCGCAATTCCCGCATCCTGCAAGGCCGGTGCGTCGGTCACGGACTTGGTGATGATAGCCCCCACGCCGCTCTCGGCAAAGGCGCGAAACTGCTCCGCCGTGCGGGCAATGTCAGTGGAGGCCACCACAATAGGATTCTTAAAGTGCAGGCCTAACACCTGCACACCGTTTTTTAGGGACATGTAAGTCTCCTTTTCCTGTCCTCGCAAGCCTGTCATGCACCGCTCCCTCAGAAGCGGTGCATGAGGGCGCATATCGAATGGATCTTACTCTGCCTTGACAGGCTCTTCCGTCATCGGCTCCTTGTGCCACACGAACCAGCCCGTGCAAGCGTACAGGATGGCGAACAGCGGCACAATGTAGCACAGGAAGGCGTAGGGAATGTATGCGATGCCAATACCCAGCACCGAGAACATATAGGCACAGGAGGTCCCCCAAGGTACCATCGGCGCTCCGATGGTGCAGGTATCCTCCAGTGTACGGGACAGCACCTTGGACTGAATCCCCATGCGGTCGTATGCAGGCCGGAAGGTACGGCCACCCAGAATGATGGGCATGACCTGGTGGCCGGAGATCAGCAGCAGGGAGTAGCAGTATACCATGGTGGACAAGATCAGACCACAAGGCTTATGCACAGCCTTGAGCAGCACATTGTTCACCAGGGAGTCGATTACACCGCTCTTTTCCAGCACAGCGCCCATGGTGGCGGACAGGATGATGATAGCCACAGTGCTATACATGGAGGTCATACCGCCGCGGGAGAGGATCTTGTCCACCATGGCGACGCCGGTATCGGAGGAGAATCCATTCATGGCTGCCCCCAGCATAGCGCTGAGGCTGATCTTCTGCAGCAGGCAGGCAAACACGCCGCTGATGGCGGTGCAGCCCAGCATGGCAGGCACGGCGGGGACCTTCTATGCGGAGGTCAAAAGCACCAGCACCGCCGGGACCAGGGCGATGACACTGATATTGAAGTTTGCGCCCAGAGTATCCAGAATCAGCTCAATGTTGCTCAGGTCGGCATTGGCCGAGGCGTTCCTAATGCCCAGCACAGTATACAGAATCAGGCAGATCACCGTAGCGGGCACGGTGGTATACATCATGGAACCGATGTGGTCATACAGGGGCGTGCCAGACATATCGGCGGCCACATTGGTGGTGTCGGACAGGGGGGACATCTTGTCGCCGAAGAAGGCGCCGGAGCAAACGGCACCGGCCATCAGCGGGGCAGAGATGCCCATACTGGTGCCTACGCCAAACAAGGCCAAGCCCATGGTGGCAATAGAACCGAAGGAGGTGCCGGTGAAAAGGCTGGTGATTGCGCAGAGGACAAAGGCCAGCGGCACAATGATATTGGGGGAGCAGATCTTGAGGCCATAATACAGCAGCGTGGGGACAGTACCGCCGATGATCCAAATGCCTACCATCATACCGACGCTCAGCAGAATCAGCAGCGTGGTGGCGGAATCACCCACCACACGCTTGACAGTATCCTGAATGTCAGACCACTTATTGCCCATCAGCAGGGCGAAGACAATAGCGGTACAGCCGCCCATAGCCAGGCCCATTTGGATGCCTACTTTAGTTCGGATAGCTGCCACAACGACAGCAATCACGAAAATCAGCGCCAGAAGCGCTTCCCACACCTTGGGTTGACGGGGTGTTCTTTCCTTTTTCATGGTAAAATTCCTCTCTTTGTAAATTTGTTACCGCCCATCATACGAAGCGGTCGCCAGGGAAGGAATTGCTTTTCTTTTCTATATCTGCCGGGTCAGCCTTTTCTCAGATCGCTGACACACTGTGCAATGCGATGCAGGCCCATTTGGCAGTCCTCAAAGGATGTGGCATAGGAAATGCGGAGATGATTCTCTCCGTTTTTGCCGAACTCCACGCCGGGCACTGTGGCCACGCCATATTTATCCAGCAGGAGCTCTGCAAAGGTAAAGCTGTCCATGCCAAACTCACCGATGTCCGGGAACAGGTAGAACGCTGCCTGGGGCCGGGAGCAGGGAATGCCCAGCTCTTTCAATCCGTTATACAGCAGCAACCGGCGCCGGTCAAACTCCGCCAGCATGGCATAGAGAGAATCCTGGGGACCGGTCAGTGCCTCCAGAGCGCCCAGCTGGCCAAAGGAGCAGGCGTTCATGGCCACCGTCTGATGGGCACGGACAACGATGCGCATTAGCTCTGCCGGGGCTACCAGATAACCAATACGCCAGCCGCACATGGAGTAGGTCTTGGAGAAGGACTGCACCGTGATGGTGCGCTCCCACATATCGGGCAGGGACGCAATGGAAATGTGCTTATTGCCGTCGTACAGCACCTGCTCATAGGCCTCGTCCGCCAGCACCAGAATATCGTGGCGGCAGCAGATCTCAGCCAGCTTACGCAGACTTTCCTCGTCCATCATGGTGCCGGTAGGGTTGCCGGGTGTGCACAGGATTAGGAGTTTGGTCTTGTTCGTGACAGCTGCTTCCAGCTTCTCCAGGTCAAAGCAGTAGCCGTTCTTTTCATCCAGCGGTACATACACCGGCTCCGCCTCAGCGATCTTGGTCAAGCTGGAATAGGGAATGTAGCTGGGGTCGGCAATGAGCACCTCATCACCCTTCTCCAGCAGCGCAAAAAGCGCCGCCGCCACTGCCTCCTCGCCGCCGCAGGTCACCATGATCTCCTTGGTGGGGTCGACCTTCAAATGGTTCATCCGCTCCAGCTTCTCCGCAATGGCACGGCGCAGGCGAATGTCACCGTAGTTGGAGGAATACGCCGTCACGCCCTGATCCAGCGCCTTCTTGGCAGCCTCCTTGATGTTTGCGGGCGTATCGAAGTCGGGCTGACCAACCTCGAAATGGACTATCTTACGCCCCTCTGCTTCCAATTTGTTTGCTTTCTCCAACACCCGGCGGATGCCGGTAAAGGGTACTCGTTTCATTTTTGCGGGCTCAAAGTCACGCATATCTTCGATACCTCCTTGTGTGAATTAATCAAACTTATTCAATTTCGCCATTTCCGTCCGGTTATTAGAATAATATTACAACATCATCAAAATAACATACTTTATAAAATTTGTCTATACTTATTTCAAATTTATAAAATTTTTGTAATAAACGCATAAAATAGACACTTGCATTTTATGCAAGTGTCTATTTTAAAAATTTAATATAGAATAAATTTTTTATTAAATACAGGCCCTCCGAAGGAAGCCTCCGCCCTGCGTCCTCACTTCACGCAGATAATTATAGAGCGTAGCCTGGGAAATACCCAGCAACTCGCATACCTGAGGAACAGAATCCTTCAGCTGGAATACGCCCTTTTCCTCCAGCATGCGGATAATGCGCAGCTTAATCTCCTTGGAGCCCAGTGTCGAGGGCTTTCCCACATTCTTAATAATGTCCGAAATGACCAAATTGGTATAATCGCTGATGCTCAGATCGGTGCCGGGTGCCTCCCCCTCTTCAAAGGGCAGTACATTCATGATAGAATCCATCAGCTTCCTGGCCTGGTTCATATCCGTCAGATTGATGGTGAAGCAGAGCATTGCCTCATAGTCCCCATTTTCATCGTAGAACATCATGGTAGTGGATTTGTGCAGCTCTCCGTTCTCTTTGCTGGTCAATCGAATTGCCGTTCCGCCGCTCGCCTTGGTCATGTCCCTAAAATACTCAAAGACACTCTCCTCCATCACCTGCCCAGCCTGGCGGCCGGAAATATATCCGTTAGCAATAAAGGCAATACGCCTGTCCTTGTCATGAACCACCGCTTCGCACTGATCACCCAGAGAAAGAGAGATTGCCTTGGCAATTTGGATCAATCTGTTTTTCAGTTCCATAAAAAGTCTCCGTTTATTCAAAATATATTATAAGTATAATAGCACAAATTCCTTGGAATTGCTACTCTGTTTTTGGAATTTTTCTCTTATATGCAGCGCCGCCTCTTTCCAATGAAAAAAGCCCGGGCAAATACCCAAGCTTTTTTCACAATGGAAGTTGCTAAGAAAGGAGAGAGAGAAGATACAGTATTATTGTGAGAGGAGATATCTATTCCACGTTCACACGCTCTGAAGGCCCACCTCGTAGGCCTTCAGGTTTGCCTCCAAAAATTTAGTGGGCACATTCTTGCGGATCAGAGACTGCCAATCATAGCTCTCAAGACCCAGCTTTTTCACCAACGCACCCAGCAGGATGATGCTGGCCACGCGGACAGTACCCAGCTTTTCCGCTTCCGCCGTAGCGTTCAGTTCACAGACATCCTCAACCTGCTGTGAAATCTGCTCAATGGCATCATGAGGATAGACCGCCTTACCCATTTTTACAGGAATGGGAAGAATTTCAAAGCTGTTCGCGATCACAGTGCCGCCCTTTTTCAGCAGCTTCAGCCACCGAATGGCCTCGATTTTCTCAAAGGCCAGCACCACATCCGCCTCGCCCTCGGCAATGAGGGGCGCGTATACGGCATCGCCGTACTTCACCATGCAGTTCACGGTGCCGCCCCGCTGGGACAGGCCGTGCTGCTCTGTCTTTTTCACATCGTAGCCCAGGTCCACCAGGCCCTCAATCAGGATGTCGGAGGTCAGAACCGTGCCCTGACCGCCTACGCCCACAATAGCAATGGCTTTTGTGTTAGACATATTACTCGCCCTCCTTTTCAATGGCGCCAAAGGGGCAGATCTGCTGGCAAATGGTGCAGCCGTTGCAATCCTCCTTGGAAATGGACACGTTGTTTTCGCCCACCATCAGAGCCGGGCAGGCCGTCTTATTGATGCAGGCCTTGCAGTTCCTGCACTTGTCGGCGTTAACACGGCAGTGCTTACCCTTTCGCTGGGCAATAACGCTCTTGAGCAGGGCGCAGGGCTGCTGCACAATGACCACAAACAGATCCTCGGCCTCATAGGCCTCCTTCACCGCAGCAGCGGTGGCCTTCAGGTCATAGGGATCCACGGTGCGCACATTCTCCGGCTTCACGCCACAGCCCAACACCAGGGTCTTGATGTCCACCGCCGTGGTCACATCCTTCATCAGCGTCACGCCGGTGACGGGGTTATCCTGATGGCCGGTCATGCCGGTGGTGCTGTTGTCTAGGATGAAAACACTGGTCTTAGCGCCGTTATACACGGCATTGATAAGGCCCGTAATGCCGGAATGGAAGAAGGTAGAGTCACCGATGAAGGAGAACACCTTCAGGCCGCGCTGGGCCTGACGCTCTACCCGCTCGAATCCATGCCCGGCGGTGATGCTGCCGCCCATATCGATCTGGGTATGCGTCACACTGAAGGGAGGATTGATATTCAGCGCATAGCAGCCGATATCGCCGGTGGCAACGATCTTTCCGTTGTATTTGCTGACCTCGTGGTAAATACCGCGGTGCGGGCAGCCGGCACAGTAGCTGGCCGGACGGACAGGCGCCTCTGTTTCCACCTTATAAGCAACAGACAGCGTAGGCAGGCCAAAGGCCCGACGGATAATGTCGGCGGAGTACTCCAGATACAGGGGCAGGACATCCTTGCCGGTGCAGGGGATCCCCAAGGATTTCACATAATCCTCTACGATGGGATCCAACTCCTCCAGTACAATGAGATTATCCACCTTCTTCGCAAACTCCCGAATCAACTTATCGGGCATAGGGTAGGTAAAGCCCAGCTTCAAATAGGAAGCACCCTCGCCGAACACCTCACGGGCGTACTGATAGCAAATGCCGCTGCAGATCACGCCGATCTTAGTATCATGCATCTCCATGCGATTCAGAGGCGTGGCATTGGCATACTCCCGCAGGCGCACCAGCCGCTCCTCAACGGTCTTGTGCTTGTTACGAGCCATAGCAGGAATATTAGTGTTCTTCATAATGTTCCGCTCATAATGCTTCACAGGCACCTCCACGCGATCCGCCAGGGAGACAATGCTGCTGCCGTGGTTCACGCGGACGGTGGTGCGCACCATGACCGGGGTGTCATACTGCTCGGACAGGTCGAAGGCCAGCTTGGTATAGTCTTTGCACTCCTGGCTGTCAGCAGGCTCCAGCATGGGCATCTTCATGTGGGGGGCAAAGTGACGGCTGTCCGGCTCCGTGCCTGAGCTGTTCATGCCGGGATCGTCAGCGCAGATATAGACCAGGCCACCGGTGGCACCGATGTACACAGAGGGGAACACCGCATCAGAAGCCACATTCATGCCAAAGTGCTTCATAGCCGCCATGGCTCTGGCACCAGCCATGGACGCACCGATGGCCACCTCAGCAGCCACCTTTTCATTGACCGACCACTCAGAATATACCTCTTTATATTTGGAAAGGTTCTGTAAAATCTCCGTACTGGGAGTACCGGGATAGGCAGAGGCCACCGAGCAGCCCGCCTCATAGGCGCCTCGAGCAATAGCCTCGTTGCCCAGCATTACTTGCTTCATTGGACATTCGCTCACTTTCTAATAGGATGTTTGTTGTTGTAATATGTATCCCTCGAAAATGTAGTTTGATTTACACGCCCATTGTATTATATTTTTATTCTAAAATCAAGTGTCAGTTTATAATTTTTTTATATTTTTTCTTTTCTTTTTCTTTTACCTGTGTTATACTCCTTTCAGAGGAGCAAAAATCGCCTATTTTTTAAGGAAGGGATGTACTTTATGGAAAAGCTATTGATCATCAACCCAGGCTCCACCTCCACAAAAATCGCCGTTTACGAAGGACTTACAAGAAAATTCTCAGAAAATATCTCGCATCCCCTGGAAGATCTGAAGTCCTTCCCCACCATTATCGGCCAAACAGAGTATCGTACTCATGTCATCACCGACTGTTTGGAGCGGGCTGGTACCCCCCTTTCCACCATGGATGGCATCATCGGCATCGGCGGCCTGCTGAAGTCGGTGGATTCCGGCGTATACCGGGTCAATGATGCCATGCTCGCCGATCTGTGCAGCCATACCTACGGTGAACATGCAGCCAATCTAGGCGCCGTCATCGCAGATACCTTGGCAAAAAAATTGGGCAAGCCCGCCTATATCGCCGACCCCATCACTGTGGACGAAATGCAGCCCGTGGCCCGCATTTCCGGCCACCCCCTCCTGCCCCGCTATGGCCGCACCCACACGCTGAACCACAAACGCGTAGCCCGCACGGTGGCGGAGGAATTGGGCAAGCCCTACGAGCAGTGCCGTTTGGTGGTAGCCCATCTGGGCGGCGGCATTTCCACCGCCGCCCATGCAGAGGGCCGCATGATCGACTCCACCACCAGCCGCAGTGAGGGTACCTTCAGCATGGACCGATCCGGCCAGCTGAACTGCTGGGAGCTTGCCAAACTGTGCTTCTCCGGCAAATACGAGAAGCAGCAGGTACTGAAAATGCTCAACGGGGAGGGCGGCGTATCCGCCTACCTGGGAACTAAGGATTTCCGGGATGTGGAAGCCCGCCGTAACGAGGGCGACGCCACCGCCTCCGCTATTTTCGAGGCTTTAGCCTATCAGGTATCCAAGGAGATCGCCGCCATGACCGCCGTGCTCAGCGGCCAAGTGGATGCCATCGTCCTCACCGGTGGCATCGCGAATTCCCGGGCCTTTGTCAACCTGGTCACAGACCGCATCTCCTACCTGGCCCCAATCGTCTTAAAGCCCGGTGAAGAGGAGATGGACAGCCTGGCCTATTACCTGCATGGCGTCCTCACCGGCGCCATCGCCCCCAAGGAATACTAATCCTATATTAAATTATATAAATAGTATAAATACAGAAAGGAAGTTATCTTTATGCAGCCCATCCGTAATTTTGACCAGCTACTGCAGTGTGCCAAGGGGCGCGGCAGCAAAGGCATCGCCGTAGCGGTGCCCTATGACAAAAACACCCTCCTGGCCGTAAAGGATGCCCTGGACTCCGGCCTGACCACAGCCCAACTTTTCGGTGACCAATCCCGTATTCTGCCCATTTTGGAGCAGATCGGCCTTTCCGCATCTGCTGTCTCTATCTGCCATGTGGAGGAGACCCACCAAGCCATCGAGACAGCCATCGCCTCCATCCGGGACGGCAAAAACCGAATCCTCATGAAGGGCACCGTGTCCACCGGCACACTGCTCAAGCACGCATTGGATAAGGCCAAGGGCCTGAACATCGGCCGCCTGGCCAGCCACCTGATCGTTCTGCAGATCCCCGGCTTTGACCGCTTGCTCATAAGCACCGACGGCGGCCTGAATATCGCCCCTACCCTCATGGAAAAGGCCGACATTCTCCGCAACGCCATTGATGTGGCCCACGCCCTGGGCATCGAAACGCCCAAGGCCGCCTGCCTTGCCGCCGTGGAGACTGTGAACCCCAAGATGCAGGCCACCATCGACGCCGCCTGCCTGTGCAAGATGGCCGATCGCGGAGCATTCCAGGACGCTGTAGTGGAGGGCCCCCTGGCCATGGACAACATTCTCTCCGCCGAAGCGGCCAAAAAGAAGGGCATCGTTTCTGAGGTTCCCGGTCAGGCAGATATTATCCTGGCCCCCTCCATTGAGGTTGCTAACACCTTCTCCAAAACCCTGAACTATCTCCTGCACTCCTCCAACGCCGGTATCGTCATGGGTACGGCTGCTCCTATCATTCTCCCCTCCCGCGCCAGTGATCCGGCCTCCAAATACGCCTCTCTTGCCATGGGCGTGCTGCTGGCAAAGTAAATATTTTGCGCCTGATAATATGTACTGCGCAAAATAAAAAACACCGGGGAATTTCCCTCGGTGTTTTCACTTGGTGGAGATAAGCGGGATCGAACCGCTGACCTCTTGAATGCCATTCAAGCGCTCTCCCGGTTAGTGCGGTTACATACCCCCCTAAACCGGGTTAAAAGAGCGCTTCAATACGCGAGGGAATCTATTTGCTTCAACTGATTGGAGTGCAATATAGGATTTCAGAAATCTTAGATATACCAACGGTTCACCGCCAGTCGACAAGATGTATTTATTCTAACAGATACTCAATCCACAATATACCGAATCATCTGTTTTAACAAGGAGGCACTTGCGTAAGCAGAAAAGTCTCTAACTCCGTTTTCATCCATTTCTTTTTTCCCATCTGCGAAATCTTGTACAGCTTTAATGACAACCCATTTTGTTCCAAGTGCAGAACACGCAAGAGCAACTCCATAGCCTTCCATATCTATACCATAAAGATTGTCCTGTACTGTCGCTGCTGAAGCCATGGTCTGTTCATCATCAATTACGGCTGTTCCACTCGCTATTGCTTTCATGTGAATAGATATTCTGTGAGAAATACGAGTGCCCAGCCACATTTGTAATATATCATCACTAAGTTGATCGTTATTTAGAATTTCGGTAGATACATAATTTCGTATAGCATCATCCGTCGAAAAAAACAAAGGTCGAGGCGCAAATTTATCTACATATTTTTTGCCTGCTGTATAATCAAAAACTTGATCAGCCACAAGAATGTCTCCAAGTTTGACCTTACCCTTTCTTCCTGCACAAATTCCAGTCATCGCAACAAGTTTAGGCTTCATAGCGAGGATAGCTCGTGTTGTAAGACTTGCAGCCGCTGCCATGCCCATGGTATTTTGCGTTACCATTGCAATATTAAATCCAGCATACGAAAACTTGTGATATATGAAGTTATAATCAGATCTAAAGCTTTGGATTGATCTTCTGCGATCTTCCTCGGACACTGAGAATGCATCAAACACACGATTCCTTTCTTCAGGAAGAGCACATATAATCAAAACATCATAAGTTTCTTTTTCAATGGTGCCCGAACTGTCGTTTAGAATGATGTTATCGGCTGCAAAATCATCAGTACGCACTTTGTTAATTTGTCGCAGAAAGTTGCTTACATAATCCTCTGCATTAGGAGTTTTCTTTACTATTGCCATTGCCCCACCTCAGTTTTGCAACCTGCTCAACAAGGATGCTAACCTATTGGAATCCATTTCTCGTAGAATATATACCATTTGCATTAATCGTATCTCATACTCGTCCGTTGCCTTTTGATCACCATCTGCAGGCAATTTAATTCCCAATTCATTTAATAGTACCGCAGCACGTTCCGATTTTTGAGAAATATCTGCTTTAAGTATAAAACGAATCTTTTGCCCTTCTAGCGCTGTTTTCTGCAAAAGTTCACCGAATCGATTATTCGACATTGAATACAGAAGAGATTCATCAATCTTAAAGTAAGGTATTCTTTTGTCAATTAAAATAAAATATAGGGCGAATACTTTTTTAGCTTCTGTATCAAAAATTAGTGATTCATTAATTAGCGACCACAATGAACAATAAAAAACATGTTCCTCTTCGTTTTGCTGACAATATGTTTTGATCAAGCTATTAACTATATCCCCATACTGTTCCTCAAGTCGTTGTTTTTGGGCATTGTACTCAGAAATAGGGATGGATTCTTTTCCATATGATTTTACTGTTCCGAAAACCTCACAAACATATTGAAACAACTCCCCTTGGTGTTCAGGATTAGCTGCAGAAATTATTTTAAATAGTATGTCACATTTATCAAAATCTTCGCCCTCGGAGTTTTGTAAAAAAGAAAGAATGCCTTTTTTAGAATCGTTTAGCGTATCCATAATAATCCTCCCAATAGATTTGTCAAAATGATATCACATTTCTCCAAATTTGTAAACAAAAATAAAATATTGGTATATTAGCATAAAACATTAGAAAAATATAGAGCGCGCCCAACAGGACAACGGGCGGCGTTTTCATATATAAAACC
>ULTC01071127.1_pt1 | contig 11045 bp, 9 predicted proteins | sample 1957091 | NCBI WGS metagenome assembly ULTC01 (sample SAMEA4835720, study PRJEB28245) | human gut metagenome | biome: gut microbiome; material: fecal sample | place: Denmark | collected 2008 | reverse complement strand
TGACTTATGATGAACTATACTATGCCACTCATGGCAAACAGTTACGTTTTCTTCGTCATAAGACCCGGGAACGAAACGAGAGTGCCAGTGAGGTAATATTTCCTGTTACACCTGAGATACAAGAGATACTCAACCGATATGGTAATGCTCCAAAACTTGGGCGAAGGGTATTTCCCATAATGAGCGAACTTATTACCCCTGAACAGGAGATATGGGTTATCCAACGTTATAACAGATATATACGTGAGCACATGGCAAAAGTCGCTAAACTCATAGGATTGGAACAAACACCATCACCAACATGGGCAAGACATAGCTTTGCTACCAATCTCAATAATTCAGGTGTCGTACCTTATAAATATATAAGTGACAGCATGGGGCATAGTGGTGGCAGTGACATCACTTCCAACTACATAGGCGCCTATCCTCTTGCGAAGATGTTGGAGTACAATTATTATTTGCTTAATGAGAAGCCTAAAGAAACTGCCCCAGTTGTAGATAAGAAAGCTTTGTTGGAGATGCTGAAGGGCTTAAGCGAAGAGGAGAGGATGGAACTGATAGCTAATCTATCTGACTAATTATAGCTGTTTACCGCAAGAGCACTAAGTGAAATACCACAAAAACACGGAACAAAACACAGCAAAAATACCGAATGAAATACCGCAAAAAAGTGGATTTAATTACCACAAAAAATACGAATTAGCAATACAATTCGCAGGAAATGTGTATCTTTGCCATTGAAAAATATATTATATGAATTATTATAAAAGAACAGCCGATGCCCTGCTGCAAGATTTACTGGATGCATTTGGGGCAGTATTGATAGAAGGTCCCAAATGGTGCGGTAAAACCACTACGGCATCTCAACTTGCCAATAGCATCTTGAGAATGCAAGACCCAAGTATGCGTGAGGAGTATTTAGCCACAGCTAAAACTAAGCCGTCCATTCTGTTAAAAGGAGATACACCTCGTCTTATTGATGAGTGGCAAGATGCTCCAATGTTGTGGGATGCGGTACGAACAACTGTTGATGACCGCCAAATTCCCGGACAATTTATACTCACTGGTTCCAATGCTGTTGACAAATCTCAAATACATCATTCCGGAGCTGGTCGTATTGCCCGGCTGCGTATGTTGCCTATGAGCTTGTGGGAGTCGCAAGAATCTACGGGCGAAGTTTCATTGAAAGAACTTTTCAACAATCCTGATTATGATATTGACGGTAAAATGTCTAAGATGACCGTCGAAGACCTAATCTTTGCCGCATCCCGAGGTGGATGGCCGGCTTCTTTGTTGGCTCGTACTCCAAAAGCTCAATTACTAGTGGCAAAGAACTATGTTCAAACCATTTGTTCTGACGACGTTTCCGGTATTGATGGAAAGAAAAGAGATGCCAAACTGACCAGCATGATACTTCGGGCTTATGCCAGGAATGTTTCGACATTGGTCAAGAAAAAATCTCTTTTGGATGATGTAACCTCGTCTGGCGAAGTAAGTTGCCACGTAGATACATTTGATGATTATGTTTCGGCTTTAGAAAAACTATTTGTTATCCAGAACATAAGTGCATGGTGTCCTGCCATAAGAAGCAAGACCGCTATCAGAAGCAGTGTAAAACGATGCTTCTGTGACCCTTCTATACCGATTGCCCTTTTGGGACTATCTCCCGAATCATTAAGTATGCAGCTTAGGACGTTTGGATTTATCTTTGAGCAGATGTGTATTCGTGACCTAAAGGCGTACACCATTGATTTGAACAGTCATGTATCTTACTACCATGACCGATACGACTTGGAAGCGGACATAGTGCTGCATTTGGAAGATGGACGTTATGCTCTCATTGAGTGCAAACTTGGTAGTAGCGAAATTGATGAAGGAGCTAAACACTTACTCGAACTCAAAAGGCTGATACAGGAGCACAATAAAACGGAGAAGCAGGTGCCTATTCGGGAGCCAGACTTGCTTATTGTGATGACGGGTGGGACAATGGCATACTCTCGTCCCGATGGAGTTAAAGTAATTCCTTTGGCATGTCTCAAAGATTAACCATTTAGCGAAACTGTTTATATGGACAATAATATGAAGGGACTTTTCCCTGATAAGTTTCATCTTCAAGCGAAAATGCAGGAATGGCTTGAAGCGAATCAAGAAATCTATACAGACTTTAAGAGTAAGATTCAATCAATCTTAAAGAACCTGTTGTGCGATAACTACAGTAAACAGATAGATGATGAGGCAAACAAGCTACAAAGTATAATCCTGGAGATAATGACCACAGAAGAAGGGGCTGCTACCGATGAGATGATTGACAAATTCTCCAATGCCATAGAAGATGGGAATGTGTCTGCCTGCTGCTTGTATTGCTATTTGGAACTGGACAATGGGCTTAAGGAAATAGAATATGCCATAAGCAAATTTGAGCAATCAGAGGATGCAAAATACATTAAAGAAGGCATTCATGCTTATTGGGAGGACGAGAAACGTGAAACTCAAGAAGCAGTTAACAAGGATTTGAATTTGCTCAGCTTGCGTCGCTGGCACTATGAACACCCCGGAGACTATCAAGAATTTACAAATCTTTTTGCCAAAGCATACGAAGGTGACATGACTTTCATTCTTAAAGGCATGTCTTACTTGGCAGAGATGCTGTCTCTCAATGGAATTAAGGGCATTACAGAATTACTTGAAAGTCTTTGTCCTGGGACTGAAAGCTACAATAAAGCTCAATTTGGAAGCAATTACCAACAAGTCCATGAGAAACTGACAGCCTTGTTTGCTTCTACATTTAATCAAGAGGCTACGAAACAAAAACTCCTGCATAACAATCCTTTCATGTGTAGTGCGTTCTACTGGATGATATTTGACGATGGTTTTGTGAAGATGGGAGATTTACTCTCCAAAACAATGATGGGAGAAAACTCGTCTGTCTGGCAGAAAGGTTTTGGTGGGCAATTTATACGCTCTTTAATGCTTACCAGTTTTGACAAAGCGGCTTATACCAAAGGGGCATGGAAAGCTATGGGTAAAAATGGTGCGGCAAAAGAGGTGGTCAGTTCCACCTTACAGGCATCTAAAGGACGCCGTGGACGCAAGCAAGTCTGTGTTCTGCTTGAGGAAATGCTTATACAACCTTATGCGGAACTTCTTACCAATGGGATAGAGACAATACTCACCGAATGGATGGAAACAAATGCTACAGACTCCGTTCTTGCCTATATTTTTGCTGCGTTGACTAATGGCGGTTTGCTTAATGACTCTTACAATTACCGAACTTTTCATACTGCCATTTTGGAGAAATTCCCATCCCTTGGATTCAAATTTGGTTTTGATTGGGCAGAAGCCCTTTATTGTGCCATTATCAATGAACATGGCGACTATGATCATAATTTGAACTTATCAGAAAAAACTATTCAAACAGGAAGGGAACAAGCGAAGTTGATGGGCATAAGACTGCGTACCTTGCTTTCCCCCAATGTATATTGATTCTATCATAAACGCTTGATTAGTTAAAAAGAAACGCTATCCTGTTAAAAGCACCTCGGCAGAAATCGACACGATTTTTACCGAGGTGCTTTCTTTGTGTTCTATAATAATTTCGCGGCATAATCATTTAAACAACATATTATGCAAGGAAATTTTATCATGTTACAGAAGGATGACCTCAAGCAGGTTGTTTCTGAATTAGTAGAAGAACTGATTGGGAAAAAGTCTCAAACTGACTTGACACCAGAAGAGAGTGACGAATACTATACGCGCGACCAAGTATGCGAACGGCTCCACATCACCTACACCACTTTGTGGCGTATGCAGAAAGAGGGTACAATCATCGTTCACAAGTTAGGTGGACGCAACCTTTACTCAAAAAGGGAGATTACTTCACTTGTGAAATCGAAAGTGCAGGGTTCTGGCTGTAGTGAATTGAATGTATAATCCCAAGAGGAACAATATGGAAGAATTATATATTCGGGTAGGTACTACAATATATAAGGTAGTGCAGCAACCGTTGGTTGATGGTACAACTATCACTCGCCGGATTCAATGGAGCTTTGGCACTATCCGGCAAGACTATGGGAAGAACAACATTCCTCCCATCACAAAGTATAATGGCTTTTGTACGGTGCCGAGTCATATTAACTATCAAAAAGAGGTTGCAGGTTTCTATAACCTTTACGAGCCGATAACCCATATTCCTGTGGAGGGCGATTTCAAGCATATCCGCTCGCTGGTGGAACACATTTTTGGTGAGCAGTATGAGTTGGGAATGGACTATCTTCAACTGCTATACCTAAAGCCCACGCAGAAGCTGCCGATACTTCTGTTGGTTTCGGAAGAACGGAATACAGGCAAGAGTACATTCCTGAACTTCTTGAAAGCATTGTTTCAGGATAATGTTACTTTCAATACGAATGAGGACTTTCGTAGTCAGTTCAATGCCGATTGGGCAGGCAAACTGATGATAGTTGTGGATGAAGTGCTGCTCAACCGCCGTGAGGATAGCGAACGGTTGAAGAATCTTAGCACAGCCCATTCCTATAAAATGGAATCCAAAGGAAAAGACCGCTATGAAGTGCAGTTCTTCGCTAAGTTTGTGCTGTGTTCCAATAACGAGAATTTCCCCGTTTACATTGAGCCGGAGGAAACACGTTATTGGGTAAGGAAGGTTAACCGATTGGAGAAGGATGATACTTCGTTTCTACAGAAATTGAAAGACGAAATCCCAGCATTTTTGCACTATCTGTTGCATCGTGACTTGACAACCAAAGAAGAAAGTCGAATGTGGTTTTCGCCGTCACTCATACGCACGGAAGCATTGGAGAAAATCATCCGCAGCAATCGGAGCCGCATAGAACTTGACATGGCTGAACTGCTGCTCGACATCATGGACTGCATGCAGGTGGATGTGGTGGATTTCTGCATCAACGACCTATTGGCGTTGTTCAACTATTCTATGGTAAGAGTGGAACGCCACCAAGTGAGGAATGTCCTGCAACAGTGTTGGAAACTGGAGCCTGCTCCCAATGCGCTGTCTTATTCCACTTACCAAATATCCGTGTTGCCGGGACAGAAGTATTCAGCATCACCCAAGAAAGTCGGTCGCTTTTACACCGTCACCCGAGAAATTCTGAAAGACTATCGTTGAGTTTGTTGAATTTGATGAAATATAGGGAGAAACGTATGAGCAAGGCTTATATGATTCAACAATAGTCTCAACAGTTTTCAACAGAATTGCTGGCCAAAAAAGAAAAGTAGAATCCTAAACCGTTGGATGCGATTTTTATTTTCCCTTTTGTCGGTACTCTCTCAACAAAGTCAACAAAATCAACGAGAAATAAACAATCACAAGACTTCTAAAATAACAGTCACATGAAGAAAGAAGATTTGATACCAATTATCGCACAGCGCAATCCGCTCTTGGCGGATGCGGTCGGCAAAATGGTCGGCTACATTCAAGACAGGTGGGCAGCACCGTACCCCTCAAAGGAACAGACGGAAGCGGTCAATGCCTACCTCCGTTCAGTCCATGCTGACGGTAACGGTACGATGAGCGAGAACAATATTGCACACCGCAGGATTGCCACGCAGGTGATAACCATTAACGCAATCCGTGTGCTTGACCATGACCAGCTCGACCGTTTGCAGGATGTGCTGAACCATATCGCAGCGGACAGGGAATACCATATGCCGGAACACGGGTATGGCATGGGCAGGTAGCTGACCAGTGTAACACCTATAAATATCATAGACTATGTGCAAGAACGAACAGACCATACATTACTGCACCATCCTTTCCGCCGGGCAGTGGGATTTCCTTTTGGACGGCAGATCCGCCATCGACAGGCAGAAGTGCCTGCACAGGCTGATGACCGCAGCCGTGCGGACAAAGACCGCCCTCCGTATCAAGGGAGTTGAGATTGAGTTGGAGGTGGGACAGGCGGCAGCTTCCGATGTGGAACTGGCGGAATACATGGGCTGCAACCGAAAGACCATCGGAAAGCTCATCGGCAGCTTCAACAGGCTTGGTATGCTGACCACCCGAACCAACAACCGAACATCCATACACACCCTGCATTTTCTTACGGGGTGGTATGTGGATGGTGTCCTGCTGACTAATCCCCATTATGTCAAGCCTGCGGCAGTTTCCAAAGGACAGGCAGACGGAGTGCGGACACCATACTCTAATGATATGCCGTCGGAGAACAAACCGTGTACCGTGCCGGATGGTTGCCAGTGCCCAAGGCTGGAAGCGGACAGCATGGCAGGCGGAGCAGCCGCCCTTTCTTTTTCCCTATGTTCGCCTGTGGTTTTCGACAGTTCGGAGAACAGAGCGGATGCGGAGGACAAAGCCGACAATCCCCATATCGCAGACAATGACAACGGACAGCATGAAAACAATTCTATAGAAAGCCCGAAAGAAGCGCAGAACGGCACGATTGGCGGCGTGGAAGACCCGACATAGCCGGGAGGAACTGACGGGCGCACAGCGCAGGATTTCAGCGGTACTCCGTTGGTGGACGTGACTGACTGGGCTTGCCCAGATATAGCCCACTATAACTTCTCCGCTGCGTTCCGAAGTTGTGGGCTCTCCCGAGGGGCTTAGGACGCTGCCCTAAGAACCCGGCAAGGGCTTTCAGCCCTGTGCAACCCAACCAAAGAGTGACCCTCTCTTTGGAAACTCCGCTTAGTGGCTTCCACCCCTAAGAACCCGGAGCAGGAAGTGACCCTCTCCCTGCACCCTCCGATTAAGGCTCCGCCCTAATGACCCGAAGTGAAACCCAAAATACAGACAAGCCTATGGCACAGAAGACATCCATTAACATCAAGCCGTGCAACATCGGCAGCAGCGAAGCGCATAACAAGCGGACAGCGGAATACCTCGCCAATATCCGCAGGGAGAAGTTCTACATCCGTACCGACCTCATGGCAGGAAACGAGACATGGGTATCACCTGATTTCGGCGAAGCCACGCTCACCGACCGCTACAATCAGATAGCCGCAATGGTCAAGGAAAAGACAGGTCGGGCGATGCAGACCAAAGACCGGGAATGGGTGAACAAGAAGACTGGCAAGGTGACCATCGTCCGTGGCAGCACTCCGCTCAAGGAGGGCGTGGTTGTCATCAAGGACGACACCACGATGGAGCAGCTGTGGCACTTCTGCGAGGTGTGTAAGCAGCGTTGGGGAATCACAGCCTTGCAGGTGTTCATCCACCGTGACGAGGGACACTACGAGACACCCGGAGACAATGCCACATGGAAGCCCAATCTCCACGCACATATCGTATGGGACTGGATGAACCACGATACGGGCAAGTCCTGCAAACTGGATGAGAAAGCCATGAGCGAGATGCAGACGGTTTTGGCTGGGTGTCTGGAAATGGAAAGGGGCACCTCAAAGGAGGTGACGGGCAAGGAACATCTGGAGCGCACGGACTTCATCATCGCCAAGCAGAAGCAGGAAACGGAACGACTAGCTCAAGAACACAAAACCAAAGAAGAATATAGTGCAAAACTTGATAACGAAATTGCAGAAAAAAAGTGCAAAGTCAATGCAGAGAATGGCAATATCATTATTTCAGGTATGGCTTATATAATTGGCAAGGGGAAGTTCAGTGAAATGGAAAAGGAGAATAAACGTCTGAAATCTGAGTTGCCCAAGCTGATAGCCTTGCAAAAGGAACAGTTCAATACAGCCGTCAGTAACCAAGTAGCAAAAGAAGTCGCTTCTCTCAATGAACGTCTCAATGTAAAGATAGCCGAAGCTATACAAAACAGACAGCATTGGCTTGCATGGCAAAGAAAAGCCAACATGATAGGAGCGGAACTAGAAACTACCCAAAAGTCTTTGCAGACGATGATAGAATTACAACAAACTGCTATTGACTTATTGGCAATCTTCCTAATGAACATTAGCGAACTGTTTAGAAATGCAGTACAGATGATTATTGACTTTGCCCAAAGTAAGTATCAAAGCATTCTGCATAATGAACAGGCAGCAGTTATCAAACAAGCGGTATGCTGTTTTACCGATATACGCAAGGGACAGGAAACCATCGGAAGTGCATTAGTCAATGCGGCTGTCTCGAAGGGTAAACTTGATAAGATGGAAGAGAAAAAGGTTAGCAAAGAAGTGGAATCAATTATTGCTGGAGAATATGACTACAAGATTGGACGAGACAACAGTATAGGCTACTAACAAATTATTTTATCATCTTGCCGGCTGAAATACAAAAGAATATCTTAATTTTGCATATACAAATGATGTGAATATAAATGCATAATAAACGAATATATGAATCGTAGAATTAATCATGAAAAATGGAGTCTACACAAAAAAAAACTTCACCTTAAAAGAAGAAGTCATAAAAAGAAAACTTTTGTTCCACGTATTATAGTTGACACTAATGTTTGGTATCAATTGGGCAAAGATGATGTGTTATTCAATAAAGTAAGAGATAAACTTACGCCAATTTATAATAATTTGTGGGAGATGTCTAATACTGGTGCATTATATAATAAGCTAGATATGGTACGGAACGGGATTAGAAAAGCAATGGTGTGCTCTAAAAAAATGATTATTATCGAACCCTTGAAATATTTAATAAAGAGAGCAAACAAGAAATATCGGGCGAAAACAAGGGACTATACAGAACAAATGTTACTTTTCACACAAAAAATAGCCAATGGATATTATATCGAAGAAAAACAAAAAGATGATTTCTACCATTACATACAACAATCTAAAAATCAGCTTAAACAGATATCTGATGACCTAAATAGAACTGCCCTTGAATGCCAAAAAAGAATTAAGAGTTATAAAAAGCATAGACAAGCAAATACGTATTATTTAACAATTAAATATTTGGATTTTATGGCTCGTCAAGCAACTAGCAATAAGTTTAATCTAAAAAGATTACCACTAAAAGAGTATGAGTTATTAATATTAGTCTTAGATAAACTCTTTAAAGATTTAGAGACAGGCGAAAGAAAATGGCAAAGGAATGATTTATTTGATTTATTCAATTTAGCCTATGTGAGACGAGGGGATAAATATTGGACTAATGAAAAGAAATGGATTGATATTATTAAAGCTGTAGGTTGTGAACATTATCTATATCAATTATAATTTTTTGATGATATATTTTTAAGGTACGCCATTAAAAGAATAAGTCGCACCATATCCACAAGGATATGAACTAGTTTCTACAGTTCGCCCCTTCCACCTCAAAAAGAAACTAATAAAATATTTTACCTTAACAGACTTAAAAAATGACATGGTAGTCCACAGTGATAAAGCCTCCAAATCACTGTCTAATCAGGGACATATGCTGAATATCCCTAATTATGATTGAAGTTTGAACGCCATGAATTTGAGTAGCAAATCTAAAATGACTAAAAATACACATGGACTTTCTTTTCTTTTGGTTCATTGATAATGTATGTTCCTGTTTGAAGAATGTCTAATTTTTCGTCAACATACTTACATTCTTCATCTGTATAATAAATCATCCAAGGTGTTTGGAAACCTTTTTTGATAATTTCTAACGTATTCTGAATTTCGCTCTTAAAACATCCTATCTGCCCCTTTATAACATTGCGAATAGTCTTTAGCATGGGGAGTCTTATTCTTCGTATTTCTTGTACTGAATAACTTTCAAAATCATCTAATATAACAAGATTTACGTATTCATCTGTGCCATCTATCCAATCTTCTATATTAACATTAGTAAGGTTTCCAACAACAATGCTTCCTACAACTTGAATATATCCAGTTGTAATAATAATTGAAGGTATATTCCGATAAATAAAAAGGTTTACATTTAGCCATCCTGTATTAAGGTATGCTCTATCTGGTTGTGTCGCAAGCCCAATGATAATATCTAAAGATTTCTCATTAAATGCAAATTTTACTTCATAATTCATTGGCGCAAACTCTGATAAATTCTGTCCAATAGAATATTGACATTCGCCTTTATTGCTATATTTAAAACTAGTTTGAGATTCCATGAAATGTATTTATTAAAAATTAGCTAATTTCTCAAATCAATTCTACGTAAGTCGAATTGATTCAATTCCAAATGCGAAGTTATTATTTTTCAGGATAATCTCCTATAGTCGAATGATTTTTATATTTATTTTTGTATTTCAATATAGATTCATTTTCTATTTACTTCATTTTGAAAAATCTTTTAATCTTGAGCTCTGATAGAGGAATCAGTACTTTCTAGCCTTGCCTTTACTACCAAACTCTAAATAGATTATACTCAATGTCCTGCGACACATATTGCATGGGAAACTTCGCATAAATTTCAGTTGTCTTTATGGATGCATGTCCCATCATAATTAGCAGCACCTCTTTAGATATATCCTGCCGAGAGCCACCGTACAGGCGAATGTATGCCGGGCCGACATTGTAGTTAAAAGAAAAGAACTGCTGAGAACCAAACCTATATCTTTGAGGAATTGGTTGTACTTCTGATTGGAGGATATTTCCATCTTATAATTATTACGTTCTAATATCTTCCGTGTGATGGGCAGGATAGGCGTGACAAATTTATTCCCAGTCTTTATGCGATGTCTGTCAATATCCTTTCCATCAATGGTAACAATGTGCTGGTCGCATTCAAACGACTTGGCATCATTGTAGGCCATGCCCATAAATGTCTGAAACAGAAAAAAATTAAGATACTTGTTCATCTGCATGGTGATAAGGATATGCTCAAACTCAGTTACTTTCTTCTAAATTTCTCCGTTAATGGCAACGGCACGAGGATGATTTACCAACATTCCATTCTCCCATTGACCGAGAGTAACGCTACGCGTTGAATGGAAAAGCGACAGATTCGGATAGTTTTTCCTATTAAAAATCCATAAGAATTGTCTGCAATTCTATGAGATTTCAAAAGGTCGGCATTAAAGAGTTTTGCTTCAAAAAGGTCACCTGAAGGTCACCAATAAAAGAAAAGCACCTACAAAATCTTTGTAAGTGCTTGATTCTTAATGTGGACCAGCCAGGGCTTGAACCTGGGACCTCCAGATTATGAGTCT
>ULTC01004321.1_pt1 | contig 11053 bp, 9 predicted proteins | sample 1957091 | NCBI WGS metagenome assembly ULTC01 (sample SAMEA4835720, study PRJEB28245) | human gut metagenome | biome: gut microbiome; material: fecal sample | place: Denmark | collected 2008 | reverse complement strand
GGTACCATTACCTTTTTGACCTACTTTATTTCTAATACTTACACCAGTAAATCTTAAAGAGCCATTACTAAATTTTAAAATATGAATTTTAGATATTTTTTCTTGTTCATCTAGAATGTCTTTAATTTTAATACCAATTAAATCTCTTAAAGGGGTCTTACTATTATCCAAATTTGGAACTGACAAAACATCCTCAGAATCTAATTCAGGAGAATTTTCTCTAGGTTCTTTCATAAATTCTAATCCTAATACTCTTAATTTTGATTCTTCATCAAATTTAACATCCCATCTATTTTCTAAGAATTCTAATAATTTAAGGCCTCTTTCTTTAATACATTCTGGAGTCCAATCTTTATATTGAGCCACTTCAACTTCAGAATGTGACCCATTAGAATATCCACGTCTCTTCTTATCTATTGGATTCTTTTTATCTTCAAATTCATCATTTTGAAGAGCAGAATTTACGCTTTGAGAAAGTGCCAACAAATTGCCTAAAGTGTTAGCTAAATAGTGAAATTCTTCACTTGTATAATCTCTAAATTGATTACGCCAATAATATTTAGTTGGTGTTTGTGGAAATATGTGCTCAATAGATATTTTATCTTTTTCACTTTTAGTGAAACTATCCCAATCAGTTAATTTAGGAACAAATGTCTTCTCATATAATGACATTTCATATTCAAATAAGAAATATCTTAAATCTGACCAAGAATAATATCCATTGCTATTTTTAAATAAACCTTGAATTTTAGTGCTAAAAGTCTCAATAGCTTCATCCTTTACATTATTAAATTTATCTTCTAATGATTTAATTATTTCATCAATAGTTCTTTCTTCTTTATATAATTCTCTAGCAAAATTATATGTAATAGTTGATTGATAGCTTGCTTGCCATCTTGCCATACGGAAATACACGAAGATTGATTTTTCAATAATTTTAAATAATTTTACTCTCTTTTCTGGTGTAGTTTCTTTGTTTAAGAATGATGCAACTACTAAAGTTCTAAAATAGTTAATTCCAATCCTATTTAATTTAGAAATCCATTTCTTTTCTTCATCAGTAAATAATTTACATTCATTTGGATTAAATGAATAATACCAATACTGTGCAACAGATTTTAAACTATCAATATATGATTTAATTTCAGTAGGAGTAAGCACACCATCATTTACATTCATTTCAAAGTTTTGTAATTCTTCTTCATCAAAATCAATATCTTCATCAAGTTGAATTTCATGAGGCTTCTTATGTAGTCCATATACAGCTTTCGCAGTAAAATAATCACCAAGTAAGAAATCAATATAATCATTACCTGTATTTCTTGAATATTTAAAGAATAATGTCCAATGATTTCTTAAATATTCATCATCATTAAGAGGTTTATCTTTATTTCTACCAAGCTCAAAATATACTTCTTTCCAAGCATCATTTATATCTTTTCTAATTTGTTCTTTAGCATCTTTTGACAATACTTCATCAGGATAAATAGTTGTCAAATAAATCAATCTATTTTTTAAAATTTCAAGATTAGATAATTTTTTACCACGATTATTCATTGTTTCAAAAGCAACGAATACATCAAAATCATCTTCAATATAGTGAATATTAAATTGTAATCTATTAACAAGTTTTCTAAATAATGATTCTAAGCCTTCAAGACCTTTTTCTTTAAACAAAGACTCTATATTATCATCAAAGAATTTTTTGGCATTTTCTAAATTTAATGTATAAAAAGTTTCTTGTAATGAGCCAGTTTGTCCCTCACCAAAAATATAATACCTTAGAAATTCAAAACTAGGGTTATCTACTTCATAACCAAATTTAAAGGCTTTATTAATTTTAAAAGGCTTTTTATATTCAACAATATATCTTGATTTAATTTCATCTAAATCATCACCATTTAAATATTCGATATTATTATTAGCTGCAAATTTAATAATAGAGCTTGCCAAAATTATAAAAGTAGTTAATCTTTGTTGACCATCAACAACGTGGAAAGCACTATAGTCTTTTTCTTTTATAATCCATTGCTCTTCATTCCATTTAGAATAAATATCTTCTTTTAAAAGCTTCAAAGATAGCATACCAGTATAATGATATCTATCTTCTGTGAGATTGTTTAAATCATCCCAAAAATCTTCAAGTTGAGAATTTGTCCAGGCATATCCCCTTTGATAATCTGGAATTCTGTATATTCTTTTATCGAACAATTGTGACAATGAAATTAAATCATTCATATTTAATACCTCTCCTAATCAATAACAAAATTTATTTTGTATTTGAGATAATGCTAACCAAAATTGTACCTATATTTACTAGTTTATAATTAACATCTGATTTTAAAATTCTACAAATTATTTATTCAATATCCAATATAAATATTGGTAATTAATTACAATGGCCTAACAAAATTTTCAGCAAGAAAAACATATAGTTCTTTTTCTATTGAATCATCTAGCCTAGTCCATACTCTACCAGTTTTCTTTATTTTAATAGTTTTAGCTAATCTTTTTGGATTAATAAAACCATAAGCCCAATATGTAGCATTCATATCTTCTACTTGAAATTGCATACCAGACCATTTCCCTGTTGCATGCCATTTACAATATTCCTCAGCTGTGATATGTTTAGTTCCTATGAGTTCAACTGTAACAATAATGGCAGATTTCTTTGTATCTACTAAGGCTATTAATCCACGCTTATTAGTATTGTAAGCACGAGCATCATAAAATTTTGTACCATCTAAAATTTCATCTAAATATTCTCTTAACATTATTAATCAATGCATCATAGCTAAACATTCTCCATCTAACTAAAAAATGAGTTCTTTGTGGCATCAGAACTCTAGACCAATCACTGATTCCGTGACCGAATGTGCACTTCCTTTTAACGAGTCCAAGGCACTACGCTCAACTCGGCTCCACGAATACTTAGGAAGCACCTACGAAGTACATGTATTTACTTGTGTATATTTTACCATATACTAAACAAAAAATCTATCAGATGGCATTAACTGATAGACTGTATTAAAGATGTATAGTAACAAAACTAAAAACTAATTACTATATTTATCTTCTATATTAAAATAATTACATAATAATCGATACCTAGCATTCTTCAGCATAATAATCTGATTAGATTTCATAAATTCAAATTCATAAGAGATAATTTTTATAACATGTATATTTAAGTACTTAATACCAACCTAAAAATTAAATATTATTACTTATCTTAATACTTTTTTTAATTTTCTTTACTTAAAAAATTCATTATAAGTTTAATTATAACTTCTTTTTCTTCCGGATTTGATTCAGCAGTTAAAACGGTAATTGCAACTAATGTATCGTTTGATATTATTATTTTGCCATTTTTAATTAACGCGTGATTTCTATTTAAAAATTCCAAAAATAATGTTGCCGCAATTCTTTTACAACCATCAATAAATGGATGATCTTTCACTATAAAATAGAGCAAATGAGCAGCTTTTTCTTCTAATGAAGGATAAACTTCTAGTCCAAAAATATTTTGATAAATTGCAGCTAGAATTCCTTCTAATTTTCCATTTTCTTTTTCAACACCAAATACAGATGACATATTTTTAAACTTCATCGAATCAATAATAATTTTACAATCAGAGTAGGATAATTTATATAATGTTTCATTACCTTTTGGTTTAACTAAACATTGATGATCATAATCATCTAATAAATCTAAAGCCTTAGTATATTTTTCTATAACATTAACTAATGCTTCTTGGTCAATATTTAATGATGATGCAAGCATCTTATTTTGTACTTCAATTGTTTTATTAAGCACTTCTATTCTTTTTTTATTAATGGAATAACCTTGTATTAAGTATTCTTTTAGAACTTTGTTAGCCCATTTTCTAAAAATAATACCTCTTTGCGATTTTACTCTATAACCAACAGAAATAATCATATCAAGATTATAAATTTTTATGGTACGATTAACTTTTCTATTTCCCTCAATTTGAACTTGTGCGTTTTCCGCACATGTTGAAGCAACATCTAATTCTTTATCTTTATAAATATTATTAATATGTCTAACAATTCTTGTACGATCAACATCAAACAATAAAGCCATTTCTTCTTGAGAAAGCCAAACCGTTTCATTATTAATATCTGCTCTAACATCAATTTCAAAACTATTGTCTACAAATTTTACAATTTTAAATTCATTCATAAAATATCTCGACACTCCTTTCTTGCTTGCAAAAGCTTTATCTAATATCATCATAACTATATTATATATTTTTTTGTATGCTTTATCGACATATTTTTTTATTTTTCAAATTAATCTTTATAGAAATAATAGGTAACTAACTTTTACTTTTTTGCTAATGCCTTTCATGCCTAAATGTTATCATTTTAGTTTTTTTAGGAAAACAACAAATTGTTATTGCCACTTTATTGCTATTTTCAAGGTAAATAATACAAAAAATAGCTCAAGCTAACAAGTACATAAGAACTTGATACCTAAGCCATTTTTCAAAAAAATATAGTTAAATAGGCCCAAAAAAATCATAAAAACAACAATGATGATCTGATTACAAAAATTGATACAATGCATACCATAAGCACCGAAAATTTTCACACCAAACTATTTTTAATTAATTTCTTGTAAAACGATATTCTTTTTTTATTATTACTGAATCAAAAAATCTTTCTTGGAACTCAGTCAATGCGTTAATTGCATCATCTGAATAATCATTCCCATTTTTAGAAACAATAAGTTTTTCATCGTCATCATTAGGCCTATTGCTTCTTCAACGGCATCTATATACCAAAATGTTCCATTATCCACTGGACATCCACATTTTACCACTACCCAGCATTCGCTTACTTTATTGTAATTTTCCTGTAACCATTAACGTAACTAATCACGATTTTTTTTTGCTGGTAATAAATTCTTAAAATTCATTTCTCTTTCATCACAAATTCTAAGTTGTTTATTTCTTTTTTTTTCGACTTTGGAGCTGGGAGTTCATCCATACATTGCATAAAACAAGCTCGTCAAAAATTCCTTATTATCAACTTCATCTACCAGCAACATCTCTTTAGCTCCTTCATAGGGTAATTCATACGAAGGTGTCGGCATATAACTAATTGCTGATTTTACTGGTTTAACAAGTAATCTATCATCATAGATACCGCCTACAATCTTGCCACGATAATAAATAATAAATTATCCCATCATAGCTCGATAAGTAATTTCTTCTAATTCAGATATCTGTCCTAAAATAAACTTTAAATATTTCTTGCTTGATGCCATATTTTCACCTCAAATTAATGCCTAAAACCGTAGAAAATAATGTCAGTAATATACCTAACATATTTTTCTTTGCTTTTCAATAATGTTAAATATAATGCTAATAATTAAACTAATTAGACTAACAATTAATGTTTGGTTAAAGAGCAAAATAGTTTCTGATATTTCATATTTAAATTGCCCTGAGGAAGTAAGCACATGTCTATTAAACTTTAAAAGACCTGGGAAATTATAGTTTAATGAATAATAAAAATTACCAGTTCTAGCACGATAAAAAAACATAAAGCACTCAATATTTATAATAACGACTGCTATAAAGATTAAGGTAACTATTAAAAAATCTACTTTATTTCGTTTCTTATAATTTGCAATTGTAAACACAAACACAATTAATATTGCTAAAAGGCAAAGTGGATAAATCACGCCATAAACATCTAAAACATCAGCACATAGCCAACCAATTAGAGCAATAATGAAACAAACCACAAAAGAGACTAAACTTAATACTAAAGAATAGTGATAAGGATTTGACCTATGATTTAGTAAATTAGATGAATCTAAAGTTTCTGTTAAAGCAGAAAAAAAAGACTTTAATGCATCATTTTCACTTTCACCATTCTCTAATGATAAATTATAATCATCAAAACAAGTTTGAGTAAACTCTTCAACGATTTTTTCATCTATAATCTTCCTGTTTTTTAACTCATTTCTTACTCTTTTTTTTATTATTTGATATTCTGTTTTCATAGTCATCACCTATCATAATTTGTAATAAATGTAAACTTTTTATGTAATAATTTCTATTTGATAAATAGAAGTTTTTACCTTTTTCTGTTAACGCATAGTACTTTCTTTCTTGATTTTGTGTAGATATCTCAATATCATAAGACACTAAGCTATCCTTTTCCATTTCTTTTATGGCAATAAGGGCAGACGAATTACTTATTTTTACATACCCTTCACCATTTTTTGATATTTTTTACTATGTTATATAAATAATCTCGTTGTCTAAATAGATAAGCACATATGATTATTTTTGTATAACCTTTTATGAATTCGCTAGAGCTAATCAATTCCTATTACCCCATATCTTAATTACTATCAGTTTTTATTAATTCGTTAAAATATGTTGTTATTTTTTAATTCATTATTGTATATTTGCCAAAATATTAACGTTATTTGATAGATGAGTATAGTAATAAAAATTTTTATGCAAGTAAAAGTTTATTGTGCTAAATAACTACTTCTGTTCATTCACGCATTTATACCTTAAATTAAATCTCGTTGTTACACTTATTATCAAATTCGAACTACGAATTTGAATATAAAAAAAGGCTTGAAACAGCAATTATTACTGTATCAAACCATTACTTCTTATATGGTGCCGGGAACAGGGCTCGAACCTGCGACCTACGCGTTACGAGTGCGTTGCACTACCAACTGTGCTATCACGGCAGTTTATAGCATAAAAATGCTATAAATTTTATGAAGGTAAATTATTATTTTCTTCTTCCTCTAATTCAATTTCATCAAGCATCTTTGAGGTTTCACTCAAATCATCTACAACCTTTTGAGCCATTTCTTTGTAGAATTTTTTTCTTTTGCCACAAGCTATTTGTAAAAACATTTTTTCTTTTTCTTCTGTATCAAGTTCTATAATTGTTCTTCTTTGTTTATGAAGAGCATCTAAGATAACTTGTTCGAATTCTTCCTTAGACATTTCTGTAGGTGGGATAAAATTTGCATCATCAACTACATCATACTCTTTAAAAATATAACCACAATCATTGCAAAATAATGTCATTCCATGAAGCTCGAGATTTTTCAAATATTGTTCATCATTATATAAATCATAAACAATAGCTTCATTAAGAATTTGTTTAAGTTCAAGAGGCATATCCTTCTCGTTTTCCTTCATTATTTCTTTAAGTTCTATTTTTAGTTCATTATAGTCTCTTTCTTGCTCAATGTTTGTCGAATGACAAAAAGGACATCTATACATAAAAACCTCCGTGAAACAAGATAATTAAGCTTTAATTTTAATTAAAAGAAAACGTCTCTTGCTTTATCCTTAATTTCTTTAGATGCAGTAAATGGAATTCTTGTTGTATAACCTTGCTTTGCTGCTACAATCATCTTTGTTGGCCATTCTTGAATTGCTTTATTCCATTGATATACACTATCATTATATACCTCACGAGCAGCTGTAATTTCACGTTGAAGGTATGAGTTTTGTTGCATTGCATCAGCAATTTCTTGATGAGCCTTTAAATCAGGATAATTTTCGAATGCAATATTAATTTTTCTTGAAACGCCATCAAGAGCACCGGAAAGTTCATTTCTTGCTGCATCATCAGCAACATTACCAGAACGATATTTTGCAATTTCTGAGAATGTTGTTTTATCAAGATCAATTGCTTTATCAAGAAGCTTAGCACAGTTTTGTAAAATAACAACTCTTTGTTCAAGATAATTATCAATTTGTGAAGCATTATGTTGAATCTTTTGTTCAAGCTGACGTAGATACTTAGCTGCGTTAATTTTCTTAATTAAGAAAACAACACCTGGAATAATACATAAGCACCATAAAATTACTTCAAAAATTGTTGAGCCAACGCCTACCTTAACAGGAATTTGCTTTTGGATAACATTAATATCCTTACCCTCTTCATTAACAGGGCCAGTCATTTCATCTAATTGATTTGCCATATTATTCTTTTTCTCCTTTTCTCGCAAGTAGCGAATTAAATTTTAAAGATGAATTCTCATCTAACTCTTTATCAAGTAAGACAGAGAATAATCCTCTTTCGTATATTATAGCATTATTTTTACTATATTGTGACATAAATTGTGAAAATTCACTATTATTTTTTTCTTTTAAGTATTCATTCTTTCTAAGCTTAGTATTTTTAGCCTCCATTAAGGTGTTTTTTACAATTGGAATATATTCATACCAAACTACAGGTACAGCATGCATTCTTCCATCGCCACCAAGTTTTGATACAACAGTTGTTTGTTTTACAGCTTTAAATGAATGTGCTTCAATTGTAACTTGATCTGACTTTCCGTTTTTAGCGTCAAACTTAGTCTTTATAATCAAGTTTGTAGAGCTTTCCGGATGTTTAAGCAAATCCTTATCAAAACGATTGGCTAATGCTTCATGCTCATAGCTTGTTATATTAGCTCTGTATGGAGTATTATAAATATACTCTTGTGTTTTAATTTGCTGATAGCTTGGTATAGCTAGCAATGGTGCTAAATCAAAGTATAAGCTTTGATAATATTCATCGTTAAATTCAACGAAATTCTTCTTAGCTTCATCAACATCAAAGTGATGAAAAATAGACATATCTGGATTATAATCAAAGTTTTGTGAATGGCTAGAAATAATATAATTTAATTTCTTATGCTTGTAAAAATAAAAATCATCACCGTATGGTACCTTACTTTTTAATAAATCAAGCATATTTTTTTGAGCAAGAGGGGTAAATAACAGTCTAAACTCAACCTCATTATCTCTATCATCACCATTAAATAATGCATCAAATTCATTGTTAGCCATTACCGTAAAGTTTTCGCCATTCTTAGTAGCTTTTTCTTCCTTCTCCTCAAGCTTTTTAGTCTCACGCTTTACATACTTTTCAAGCTGACGTTCATTCATACCATTAATATTTGTTGGTTCATGACCAAATGATAGGTTTGGAGCGGCATCACAGCCATAAATCAAACGCGTATCATAATAATAGTCAGGTGCCGGCTTAGTAACACTCGCTGTTAACGTTTGCGAATGATGAACTGTTCTTGTACCATTTTTACTACGTTCTATTGTAGTCCAGTGAATGACAATAGAGCCAGTATAAACTTTTTGAACCATTTGCATATTAAAAGTATTAACAATTACAAATGGATTTCCAACAATTGAACCAGAAACAACGTAATTAACTGAAGTATTAGGATCAGTAACCTCGCCTAAATTAAACTTTTCATGTAAATATTCATACTTATCCGCATCAAAAACATCATCAAGTTGAATTAAAGGTGATGTATGTTCAATAATTTCTGATGTCATATAGTAATCATAAAGACTGTTAAGAGGAGCCATCTGATTATAAGCAATTACTTTTAAGTCAGATGCTTTTTTATAGAACTCTTCTTTTTTTCGCTTGCGTTCTTCAATTATTTTATTAATTTTTGTAAAAACTGCAACAAAAGAAAAAATACCAAGTGCAAAAATAGCAATTCCTAAAACAATAAACAAAGCGCTTGAACTCTTAATGCCACTAAAAGCCATAGCTAAGCCTGAAATTAAAGCAGCAATGCCAACAATTACTAATAAGATTTTTATACCCCTAACACTGCCTTCTTTTTTTTCATAATATTGGCCTTGTTCAAACTCATTCTTATATTTTTTTATCGTTTCCCGATTAGCATTCGCATCAATTTTAGATTCTTTAACTAATTCTTCAAAATATTTTTCTCCATTTTCATGTTGAAGTTGTTTAAATTTACTATTAAACATTTTTAAGGGTTCTAGTATTGAATCATCCTTCATATTCATCCCTCCTTCCTTAAATTATAACATTTTTTAACAATTTTTAAACTACCTATTTATATCAATTAATACATATTCATTAAAAATACAAGTGTTATAAGGTATAGCCCACTGAGAAATACCTGATGAAACAATAAATGTTGTGCTATCAATTGTTTTTATTCCATAAGTTTGATCATTTGAAGCCATTACAATAAAATTAATCGGAAATAAATTACCACCATGTGTATGACCAGATAAAACTAAATCAGCCATATCTTTTTCATTTGCATAATCATTAGGCTGATGGTCAAGCATAATAATATACTTATCCTTAGAGATATTCTTAGTAAGCTCTAAGGCCTCCATCCTTCCTTCAAAAGATCTATCATAACGGCCAACAAGAACATAATTTTCTGTTAAATTATATACCTCGTCATGTAAAATAATCACATTATTTTTTAAAAGCTCATCATATAAATCATCAAGACTAAAGCCTCTGTAATTAGAATTATAATAGCCTTTATCATGATTTCCTAAAATAAAGAAAACACCATATTTTGTTTTAAAGTTGCCAAGAGCTTTACAGGCTCCTATCATATCACTTTTTTTCGTCTCATCATCAACAAAATCACCAACAATAACTAAAAGATCAGGATTAGTTTTTTCAATATCAGAAAGTCGTTTTGAAAAGCTTTTACCATCTAATGTGCAGCCTAAATGAACATCCGTTATTTGAGCAATTCTTAATGATTCATCTGTTTTATCAGTTTTAAGATCATATTTAGTTTCAAAGATATGAAGGCTTAATACAAATAAGGCAATACTCATTATGACGGCCGTAAAGCCTAAAACAATACCATTTAAAACATTTGCATGAATTATTTTACCTTTATTTTTTATTCTTACAATTAAATTAGCAATCATATAAAAAAGCATTAAATGCACAACAAAAATAGCTACACCCAATAAATAAAAGATGGCTACTATAATAAAAGGAAGACACATAGCTAAAGGTACTAAATAATTATATGGCTTCTTTTTATTTTTAATAAATGAAAAACGCTTAAATTGAAAATATATGTATATCAAACATAAAATTAATAATATCCAGACCATGAAATTCATAAAATCACCACGTCAAGATTATACAACATATTTCCTTTTTTTACATTATTTTTCCAAAAAACAAAAAAAGGGGCTGTAAAAAAATAAATTTCATTGATTGAAGT